>Ga0136558_1001170_pt1 | contig 13678 bp, 13 predicted proteins | sample AntRauTorckE6833_FD_101391 | JGI IMG/M metagenome (GOLD analysis project Ga0136558, IMG submission 101391) | Saline lake microbial communities from Rauer Islands, Antarctica - Metagenome Torckler E6 #833 | ecosystem: Environmental > Aquatic > Non-marine Saline and Alkaline > Saline | place...
CCACTAACTGGTTGCGGCTTTTTCTCAGCCATCTGTCACAACACCGCGTCATTCGACACGTAGTCCGGCTCAACGGCGGCCACTCTTGATACTAGCTCCTCATGACTCATCTCTGACATAGATTGTCCAGTATGCCCAATTATGTGTTTGATAGCAACCACAAACTTGCATTTTAAGCAGATTAGGCGTTATATAAAGCTATTAAGTAACGGAGGGATGTTTTATGCCAAGCGCAGATATCAATTCACTAGCTGTGGTGGTGGCCGCATTATTAAGCATGGTCATTGGAGCCGTCTGGTACTCGCCGCAAGTGTTTGGCGCGGCGTGGATGAAGCTCATTGGCAAAAAGGAAAAAGACTTGCGCGACGGCGCGACAACCGGCTACATTATCGCCGCGTTGAGCTTTCTGCTGGTTGCCTTTGTGTTGGCGCACGCGGTGGACTTCACCCGGGCAACGACCTTCACGCAAGGCCTAGAAGTTGGATTCTGGGTTTGGTTAGGATTGATCGCGCCGATTATGGCTATCAACTACTCATTCGGCAACCGCCCACAGAAATTATGGGTAATCGATAGCGGCTACTTCCTAGCCTGCCTGCTAGTCAGCGGCGCGCTGCTGGCCACTTGGGTGTAGTAAACCAGCTTTGGTTTTCATATTTTTCCGCTCTGGATTTTCAACTGCTCGCTCTATATTAGGTACTACGCGGTGCCCTAATGCATCGCCATTCTTGCCATGTCGGGCTGGCGAGGGTGCTAGTTGTGGATCAGGATCGGGAAGCTGATTCGGTGTGACCGACGTACGCGTGGCAGCGGCGGTGAATGCACTGGACTGGTGAGTAGCGCCGCCATGCGTCGTAGCCAAAAAAGCCGCCTGGACTTGTTGTTGACGCTTTTCTCCCTCCACGTACCGCTCATCATCTGTTTGGCTAATGGCTTTCCCGCCGCCGAACACAAACAGCGCCAGTCCGACCATAATTAAAATATAAGTGGCGTATTGCCGAAGGCGATCCGTTGGGAACGAAGGGTCGTGTTGCATGCGTATTTCCTAGCTTATGTGTCAGGCCACTGTAACACGCTAATAAGCCCTTAGGCAGTGAGAATTTTCGCAAAAAGACGCACTTCGCAAAGTTGCCCAATCGCGTTTAAGTATGCCGGTGAAGGCTGGCGCCGACGCTAAAGCTATGGCGGACAAGTCGGCTATTCTCTCTTCAACATTACGGTAAAGGCCTCGGCCGGGATGTCGACTTTACCGAAGCGTTTCATTCGTTTTTTGCCTTTGGCTTGTTTAGCCAGGACTTTTTTCTTGCGGGAGACATCGCCGCCGTAGAGGCCAGTGGTGACGTCTTTGCGGAAGGCGGAAATGTCGGCGCGGGCAATGAACTTGCCGCCGATGGCCGCTTGCAGGCTGACCTGGAAGTTCTGGCGGGGGATGACATCTTTGAGCTTGTCGACAGTTTCGCGGCCTAATTTTTGGGCTTCAGAGCGATGGGCCATGACGCTGAGCGCCTCGATGATTTCGCCGGCCACGTAAAAGTCCACCCGCACGAGGTCTTCCGCCCGGTAATCGTCCAGCTCGTAATTAAACGAACCGTAGCCGCTGGTAACGCTCTTGAGCTGGTCGTAAAAATCAGTCAACAGATTGGCCAGCGGCGCTTCAAAGCTAATCAGCGCCAGTTGAGCATCGACGAATGACAAATTCTTTTGCAGGCCGCGCTTGCCGGAGATTAGCTGGATAACGGCGCCGACGTACTCTTTCGGCACCACGACTTCGCCCTTGATCCACGGCTCACGGATTTCCAGGATTCTGGCTGGATTGGGTAACTCGGCGGCGCTTTTGATGGAGATGTCCTCGCCGCCGGTGAGCGTCAGCTGGTAATCGGTCGAGGGGTTGGTAATGACCAGCTCCAGGTTGTATTCGCGCTCCAGCCGCTCGCGCACGATGTCCATGTGCAGCAGCCCCAAAAAGCCGATCCGCACGCCAAAGCCCAGCACCGGCGAATTTTCCGGCGTGAACTGCAGCGCCGAATCACTCAAAGATAACTTTTCGATGGCATCCTTCAGCAACTGGTAGCTCTCATTGCTCTCCGGGAAAAACCCAGCGTATACAAACGGCTTAACGTCTTTGTAGCCCGGCAACGCTTGCGCGGCAGGGCGGCTAGCTAACGTAACAGTATCGCCGACTTTGGCCTCCCGGGTGGTTTTGAGATTGGTTACAATGTAGCCAGTTTCGCCGGTAGAAAGCTTCCCTAGCGGTGTCATATCCGGCTTGAGCGCGCCGACTTCCAGCGCGATGCCCTGTGCACCGGTCGCCATCATGGTAATGGGGTCACTTTTCGTGATCGTGCCATCGGTAATTCGCACGTAGAGAATTACACCGCGGTAATCATCATAATAACTATCGAATATCAGCGCACGCACCGCGTCGGCATCGCCGCCAGTCGGTGCCGGCACATCCCGAACAACTCGCTCCAGCACTGCCTCGACACCTAGGCCAGTCTTAGCCGAAATATGCAGGATGTCTTCTTTACGACAACCCAACAGCGAAACAACTTCGGCACTAACCCGCTCCACATCGGCCGCCGGCAAATCGATCTTATTAAGCACCGGAATAATCACCAGATCGGCCGCCAGCGCCAAATAGACATTGGCCAGTGTCTGCGCCTGAATCCCCTGACTGGCATCGACCACCAGCAGCGCCCCCTCGCAGGCCTCCAAACTCCGCGACACTTCGTAGCTAAAATCCACGTGCCCCGGCGTATCAATCAGGTTCAGCTGATAACCTTGATAATCCATCCGTACCGGCTGCAACTTAATGGTAATGCCTTTTTCCCGCTCCAAATCCATGCGATCCAGCAACTGGGCCTTCATCAGCCGCTTCTCCACCGTACCAGTCAGTTCCAGCAACCGATCAGCCAGCGTCGACTTCCCATGATCAATATGAGCGATAATACAAAAATTCCGAATATGTGCCTGATCCATAGTCCTACAGTATAACAGAGGCGCTAGACATCGACCCGAATGGGCTTGAGGATGATTTGTTTAACTTTTCTGATAATGGGACGAACTTCGGGAAGGCCCATCAGTGCGGAGATGAGAACGTGGGTGACGAGGGTGGCGCCGGCAATGGCGCTGAGTTTGGAGCCGAGAGTGACGATACCGCGGTCACTAATGTTCAACGGCAGGAAAGAAATCATAATAAAAGCAGCCACCACGCTAAAGCCAGTAACGGAGATGATCCGCATCATGCCGGCCCAAAATGCTAAATTAAACAACTTGATGTCACGCACCATAATGATCAGAAACAAAATCGCCACTTCGCAGGCCGCCACAATTGACTGAGCAATCGCCAAACCAGCAATACCGTAGGCGTCCGGCCGAGCTAGGTTGAAGGCCAGGAAAATATTCAAACCAATGGCAAAAATCGAAACATACAGTGGTGTTTTGGTGTCCTTATACGCGTAAAAATAACGCGATAACATACTGTAGATGATACGAAACAAAATAGAAATTGCCAGAAAACCAAAAATTAAAGCCACTTGCGGCGCCTGATCACCGAAGATTAAACGCGCTAAGTAGCCGCGGGCAAAATAACTGACCACCACCACCGGCATGGCCACCCAGATCATGCCACGCAGCACATTCAAAAAATCTTTGCGAAACAAATCCGGTCGGTTCTGACTAAGCCGTTCTGTCAGGCGCGGAAAGGCGGCGATCGCGATCGAGTTACCCAGCAACATAATCGGCACGTTCTGCAATGTCAACGCGTAACTGTAATAACTAACCGCTCCGACACTTAACGCTTGCGCCCGATTAACCTCAACTATGCTGTTCACCTGGTCAATCCCTTGATCCAACGATCGAGCCGGCAGTTGCCGTAAAATACCACGGAAATTCGGATTACCAAAGCGGATGCGCGGCCGGTAGCGAAAACCCAGCCCAATCAATCCCAAGCAGGCGACAATTAACTGCAAAATTCCCCCAGCTAGTGCTCCCACACCTAGCCCTACAATCCCTAAATTGCTCCGGAAAATATATATACTGGCGATGATGCATAAGTTGTAAAAAAGCGGAGCCACTGCATAGAAAAAAAACCGTCCGAATGTCTGCTGCAAGCTGGTAATAATGCCGGAAAGCGTAAACAACAGTGGGTTAAAAGCCACTAGACGAGCAATCGAGACTGCCTGTTGCAAATGATCCGGGGGCAGGTTCGGTGCTAGAGTATGGATAAGCGGTCGTGCAAATACGAAGGCAATAACCCCGACTACACCCATAGCAATTGCTAGCAGGTTCAGCAAACTGCTGGCTAGTTCCCATACGCCCTTTTTATCACCTGCCTGTAGCCGATCGGACAAAAAAGGTATGAAAGCCACACCCAGCGCGCCAGCCGCGATCGTGTAATAGAAAAAATCCGGAATCTGAAACGCCGCAAAGAATGCATCCGACGAGCCCGGATCCAGCCGCGTAAAGTTTGCGCTAATTAAGCGGTTGCGTAAAAAGCCCATTGCTTGCCCAGCCAGCGTTACCCCAACTAAAAGAGTTGCTGCGCCGCCAAAGGATACCCGAGCATTTGCACGTTTAATAAATCGATTCATCTAACCAGTTATTATAGATGAGAGTAGCGACAACTGGCTAGTGTAAAAACTCACATCGCACTATGATAGCCGTGGAATTATTAGCTTTCTAATACAAGGCGGCGGCGCGGGGGAGGACAGTGCCTTTGAGCAGCTCGACGACTTCTTCGGCTTCGATGGTTTCTTTTTCCAGCAATTTGTCTTTTAGTATTTCCAGCATGTGACGATTTTCTTTAATGACGGCGCGGGCGCGATCAGCAGCTTCAGTGATGAGATTTTCGATTTCTTCATCGATAATTTTAGCAGTTTCGTCACTGTATTTGCGATCATGTACCAAGCGCTCCATCATCATACCATCTTCGGAATGGAAGACTTGGTCACGTAATTTTTTGCCCATTCCCTGGTTCACGACCATTTCACGTGCCAGTTCCGCTGCTTGTTGCAAGTCGCTGCCTGCGCCGGTTGTAACACGTTCAGTTCCATACACAACTTCCTCAGAGATTCGTCCACCCAGGGTACGAGCCAGTACGTCCTTATACTCAATAATACTGTGGTAGCTCTTATCTTCCGGCGGGATGAACCAGTTTACACCGCCAGTGCCACCACGCGGGATAATAGTGACTTTATGCACCGGATCGCTATCTGGCAGCACGTGCCCCACAATGGCATGACCTGCCTCGTGATAGGCGGTTAGTTCTTTTTCTTTTTCGCTCATAATCTTACCCTTGCGCTCAGGACCAATGGCCACTCGTTCAAACGCTTCGGTAATATTCGCCTGATGAATTTCTTTACGATCGTGGCGGGCGGCCACTATAGCGGATTCGTTGGCGATATTCGCAAGATCGGCACCGCTGCTACCGACTGTCTTAGCCGCCAACGCGTCCAAGTCAACCGACTTAGCGACTGGCTTCTTAGCGAAGTGTACTTTTAAAATCGCTTCGCGATCTTTGCGATCCGGCAACCCAATATTTACGCGGCGATCAAAACGTCCCGGTCGCAACAGCGCCGGATCAAGCACGTCAGCCCGGTTGGTTGCCGCCAGCACAATAACGTTCTGCCCTTGCTCAAAGCCGTCCATCTCTACCAGAATTTGGTTAAGTGTTTGTTCACGCTCGTCATGGCCACCACCCATACCGGAACCTCTGCGACGACCGACGGCATCAATCTCGTCGATAAATATAATGCACGGCGCGTTTTTCTTGGCTTTGGCGAACAAATCACGCACCCGACTAGCACCCACACCAACAAACATTTCCACGAATTCCGACCCAGAGATGCTAAAGAACGGCGCATTAGCCTCACCAGCCACCGCCCGCGCGAACATCGTCTTACCCGTCCCCGGCGGGCCGACCAACAGCACGCCTTTGGGAATTCGGGCGTTCAGCGCCTCGAATTTCTTAGGAAATTTCAGAAATTCCACAACTTCTTCCAAATCCTGCTTGGCCTCCTCGCTACCGGCAATATCTTTGAATACCGCTTTTTCTTTTTCGTTACCGTATAGCCGCGCCCGACTCTTGCCAAAACTCAGCGCTTGATTACCCTGCCCCTGCGCACTTTTAAGCATGAAGAAAAATATAGCAGCAATAAAAATAATCGGCAGCAACTGGATGCCGATAGTCGCCCACGTTGAGCCAGTATTCGATGAAGGTTTGTACTCGACTTCGACTTTTGACGTGTCGACACCTTCTTCGGTCAAGCCAACATTCGGATCACGATTAGCCCGCAACGATGGCTGATCTTCGCCTTTTTTAATAATCTCTAGCGTCTCGCCAGAAACCACAATTTTTTTATATTCACCGTCATTTGCTTGCTGCACTACTTTAGTAAACGGCACTTCACGCAAATCACTTTGCTGTCCATACGCAGCAAATATAATCAAGCCAAACAGAATAACGAGAGCAATGAAGCCGAAGTTCTTAATGCTCCGGCCGTTCTTGTTGCCTCCACCTTTGCCATTGCCAAACGGTTTCTTATCCATACGTCTGCCCATTATACAAATTCTCTCGAAAGAATACTAGCGGTCACTAGTCTGGAGTGCTAAATATTTCACTCCAACAGATACAAAATAATGATTAGTGACATCAATTTGTTTGCCTGGCACACATGTTTTAGTAGCAATTACTAGTCGTAATATCGTATTACGATCAAAGCTGCGGACATGACAGGTGCGCAACCAGCTAGCCATAACCTCCTGTGCCACAATGTGCGGCAACAGTATAAACCTTTGCCGATCAAGCCTTTCTACGGCCGGGTGCGCATCCAAGTAGGTGGCAACATGTCGGTCAATCTTTCGGTTTTGCTCATGCATTTTGTGAATATGCTGAAGCAGCAATTGCTTATCGTCAGCGCTGAAGCGCGGCAAGATGTTGTGACGAATGTGGTTGCGCAAGTACTTCGTGTCTTGATTAGTGCTATCCTCCCGCCATCGTAATTGATGCTCGTGGGCATAATTTAGCAAATCCTTTTTAGTCACATTTAGCAGTGGCCGCGCGATTTGGGCGGTACTTTTCAGCGACGACAAGCCCCGCCGCCCCGTCCCCCTTACCAGATTAATCACCGCCGTCTCCAACAAATCATCCTGGTGGTGCGCGGTGATAATCCCCTGCGCCCCAGCCGTTTTTTTGGTTCGCTCTAAAAAACCATACCGCGCGCTGCGTGCCGCCGCCTCACTCACCCCACCACCTAACCGCCCTTCCTCGTACTCAAATTGCAGCCCATATACTTTAGCCAACTCCTGAACCAACTCTCTATCCAGCCGCGAATCCTCTCGCATCCCATGGTCAAAATGCCCCACCACCAATTCCCAGGGTTTAACCCTGTAATAAAGATTTTTATGATGCAATACGTGTAATAGAGCGACGGAATCAACCCCGCCACTCACCGCCACCACATACCGCCCCGGCTTCAAATCAATGTCCATACTGCTATAATCTTACACGATGAAAAACTTGTACTTTATACGACACGGCGAAAGCCAAGCCCAACTAGAAAACAGTTGGGCGCTAGCTGATTGCCCCTTGAGCAAGAAAGGCAGGGCGCAAGCGACTAGCGCCGGCCGGGAAGCCTTCCACCAAGGCTTAATATTTGACCCCATTATAAGTTCACCATTCCAGAGAGCGGTTGAAACTGCGCAACTCTTGGCGAGCGAACTAGGCTACCCCATAAGCAAAATTGTTATTAACGACCTATTCCAAGAGCGTTCTTTCGGAATTCTAAATGGCACAGCAAACGCACGGGACTTTTTCGACAACCACGTCTATAAAGACCTAGATGATGTCGAAGACGCCGAAACCGTCAGACAACTTCAGCAACGAGCAAAACGCGGTTTAGCGTACCTCGAATCTATCAATGCCGATACGATTTTGTTAGTAGGGCACGAAGACTTTGGACGCGCTCTTCGCCGGGTAATAGAAAGCAAACCTTGTACCCAAGAGTACACCGAACCGTTCCCCCAGATACCCAACGCCCAAATCATCCGTTTGACCTAACTTGCTTCAATGTGACTGACAAGCTTGCGGATTGCTTGGCCCCGCATGCCATAGCGATCTTTTTCTTCGCGTGTCATTTCGCCGAATGTCCGATCCATACCGACGGGCTGAAACGCCGGCCCCCACCCGAAGTCCTGTTCACCTCGCGGCAAGACAAAATCGCCCTGCACGATGCCCTCAAAGAAATATGTCGCGTCGTGCTCGTCAATTAGCCCGATGATAGTACGCGCCGTAGCCGCGGTATTTCCCAATTTAGCGGCCTGCTCGGCCATTTTTTCTATACCCAGCTGTTTTTCAAACCACTTGACGAGCGTGCCAGGCAAACCGCCGTAACACGCCAGCTCCAAAGAAGTATCTTCCACCAGCAACGCTCCACCGGATTTACGCTCACGAGCTGCTCGCAACTTCGCCTCTATAACTTCCCGCGGATCCAGTGATTGAATTTCCGGTAAATCAACCATGAATTGCTCAACTGACGATATCAAACACTGAAACTCCCGCAGTTTATTGACATTACCCGTTACCAAATACAATGATTCCTGCAATTCCATATATTGTTTAGTATACTGCACGCTATGAGTGACCAACCTGAAGTCGACATACAAACAACCATAACCATTTGCTCGAGCGCGAATTTTTATCGTCAAGTTGTTGATGTTCAAGCGCAGCTAGAAAAGCTCGGTTACCGCGTGCTCATTCCGACTACGGCGGAAAAGATGCGAGACTCTGGCGACTTTGATGTCAGCCACTATAAAACGTGGTTTGATGACGCCAAGAATTATCATAAAAAGACGGCGCTGATGCGCGGCCACTTTGAGGAGATCGAAAAAGGCGACGCCGTTTTAGTACTTAACTACGAGAAGCACGGCGCCGTGAACTACATTGGCGGGAATGTCCTGATGGAAATGGCCATAGCATTCCACCTCAACCAACCGATATTTTTGCTGAACGAAATTCCTGAAGAATCCGCTTTCCTAGAAGAAATCATCGGACTAAACACGATCGTACTACACGGCAATGTCGCGTCGCTGCCCGCGGAGTACAAAAAACTTAGCCCTCGTTAGCAGCTCGCTCGATAGCGGCAATAACCGTTTCATAATAAAGCCGGCCATGCGGTACGTAGTCTTGCGGGGCATCGCTCCCAAGCACTTCGGTTTTGAAATCAAACAACGACTTCCAATCCAGGGCGGCAACCTCGGCCTCTCGCTGGGTAAATTCGGCAAATTGCGGCATCTGCAGCACATATAGCCATTGAAATTCGTTTTCTATGGCGTCGTTAGGCGCCACCATATGCTCCCTATAAACCCCAGCATGTATAAATCTACTCGGCTCGCTACTAATGCCGACCTCCTCCGCGGTCTCGCGAACAGCAGCGGCGATTGGCTGCTCGCCCAAATCTATATGCCCAGCTGCCGAAATATCGTAAACATCAGGCCACGTTTGCTTGGTGGCCGACCGCTTCTGCAATAAAACTTCGACGCCATCGTTCACGTTCCGCCATATCCAAACGTGCGCCCCGCCATGCAGCAACCCTTTACCAAAAACATCCTGCTTACTCGCCCCCAAACCGGCAATCGCCCGCCCCTGTTCATCGTACAACTGCCATCGCTCTTCCATACATTAAATAATACACGTGCAAAATATTTCTTCGACTACTTCGCCAAAATTAGGTCGCCAGCGGCTTCAGAGCGGTAAAACCTAAGATGTCAAGCATTCTTTGTTTACGGGCGATTTCTCTGTCGTAAAATGTCGGATCCAGACCAAGAATCCCTTTAACCGAAAAATCCTCTAGCTCGCGCTCCATTTTTGCCCGTGCTCTACGCAGTTCTTTCGCCTCAGAGCGCAAACGGTTATGCAGCGCCAGAGACTGGATCTTTTCTGCCAATTCGGCACGGTCGTGGCCTTCATCCGCAGCTTGCAACCTACCCTGTGCATCAAACGACAGATACGTTGCCCGGCAACCGCCGGGCGTGATATGCAGCTGATGCACTTCTCGGCCGTTAGTATCCGCGACGGCCAGCTGCCAAGTGTACTCACAGTTCTCCCTCCGTCGAGCGTCGAAGACCAACGTCAAATTATTTACTTTTGCCGTATCTTTTATATCGACAAGTGTTCCATTAGTTTCAATACCTGCTTGTAGTACCACACCGACATCTTCAGCTAACACATCGCCGAACCGTATAAAAAAGTTTGTCGCGAAATCATAGGGATTTGAATTAAATGCTTGCTCAGCTGCCTTATAAAAAAAGGAGTAGCCTTTTGCCGCTCCTTGAGGTTCTAAAGTAAAATTTTCTGGTGTCAGTATTGTAGCCATACTGAGTTTATATTGTAGCAAAATGTTAAGCCTAAACAAATTAATTTTATCTTGCTCTCTTAGTCCAGCAAATCAAATTCCTGACATTTAGTCTCTTAGCCTAGATTTTTTGACCAAAAATCATCAACCCGAAATATCGAGGATTTAATTTACGGTAACTATACTTGCTTTGTACTATTCAGCTATGTTTCTATGACAGTGTAATGATAAAGGACTATTCTTCTCAACAGCCCACAGCAGAATTGACGCGAAACCCGGAGCTACCAACGACCAGGGAAGTTGTCTATATCCTTGATGGCGGCGCTCAGTACGCGATGGATATTGAACAGATGCTCAAACGGCAGGGATTTTACGCCGAGAGGGTACCGTTCGAGACGCCGCTGGAAGAACTGCAAGGCTCTCGGGCAATCATTCTTTCCGGCGGGCCGGAAAGTGTTTACGACCCGGCGGCGCCGCGGTGTGATCCGCGCTTGCTGGAGCCGCGCGGCGACCGACCTCCAATACTCGGTATTTGTTACGGCGCCCAGCTTATCAACCAAGCGCTAGGCGGTAGCGTGGCTCAACTAGCAGATCGTGAAGACGGATTCACCGACCTATTGGTGGAAACCGATTCGGAATTGTTTAGTGGCTTGGCTGCTGAACAGCAAGTCTTGATGAGCCACGGTGATACGATGGTAGACCTCGCACCTGGGTTTGATATTATTGCTCGTTCTGGCGATATGATAGCCGCCATAGCTAATCCCACCGAACGGCTCTATGGTCTGCAGTTCCACCCGGAAGTTTCTACCGCTGAAGGCCCAGCGATGCTGCGAAACTTTCTGCAGCAAGTTGCCGACATGGAGCCAGAATACACATATTCCGCCGAGGAGTTTATTGAAGATGCCGTTACGGAAGTTCGTGAAAAAGTCGGTGATCGTCAAGTTCTAGCTTATATCAGCGGCGGAGTTGACTCCAGCGCCTTGGCTAAGCTCCTGGAGCGAGCCTTGCCAGCTGATCAAATTTTTCTGGTGCTTGTAGATCACGGCTATATGCGAGCTGGTGAGATCGAGCAAGTAACACAGATGCTCGCCGACACCAATATACACGTTCACGTCGTTGACGCCTCAGAATCATACAAGACGGCGACGACGACGATCGACGGAGAGGAAACCCCGCCTCTCGACACGGTTTCCAGTCCTGAAATTAAACGCAAAATTATTGGCGATATGTTCATAAGAGTTCAGGAGCAGATGGCTGAGGAGCTCGGGCTAGATAGTGACAATTACGTACTGGCTATGGGCACACTGTACACCGACTTGATCGAAAGCGGCTCAAAACATGCCAGCGATAACGCCGATACGATCAAAACTCACCACAACGATACCGAGCTTGTCCGCGAGCTACGCGACGAGGGACGCGTGCTTGAACCGTGGCGTTTTATCCAAAAAGACGATGTCCGTGCGGCAGGCAAGCAACTTGGACTACCTGCTGATATCTACGAAAGACAGCCGTTTCCCGGCCCCGGTTTGGCCATCAGAGTTATTTGCGGGGATAGGCCTTACATTCCGGAAAATTACGACCAACTACTCACGCAGCTGCGTACATTTGATACCAAAACCAGTACAGCCTCCCTCCTGCCTATTCAGACCGTCGGCGTACAGGGCGATGCTAGGACGTATGGCCATCTGGCAGTGTTAAGCGGAAAAATGGACTGGCCGAAACTGAAATCGATTGCCAACGAAATCCCCAGAAAAGTGCGCGGCGTGAACCGCGTCGCCTACGTCTTCGGAAAGCCGCTTGAGAAAAGTCCAGATTCCCTGACTCCGACATTCCTGACAGACGAAGTGATTGATGAGTTAAAGCTCATCGATGCTACTGTGAATCATAAGCTCGAACAGCACGGCCTTGATAAAACCATCAGCCAAGTGCCCGTCATATTGCTGCCCGTAAATTTTGGCGAGCCCGGTAAGCGTTCAGTCGGTATACGGACATTTAAAACCACCAACTTCAAGACTGGCGACATAGCTATGCCGGGCGTGGATTTCCCCGAAGATGTCTTGTTGGAAGTTGTTAATGAAATTCTAGCCCTACCCGATATCGCGCGTGTTTTGTACGACTTAACCTCAAAGCCACCGGGAACCACCGAGTGGGAGTAAATCCCTAAGAACCCGTCCAAAATCTTTTTCCGCGCTCAGTCGCAACCCTGGCGGCCGGACAAACCGTTACCGCTCCTCAGCGTACCTGCGACGGTACGCTTCCTTCACCTGAACGGTCTGTCCAGCTCACCAGAGACACGGCTGACGTTCCAAAAAAAGATCTTGGATGGGTTCTAAGAGTTAATTCGCACCTATCTGTCAGCTCTACGCTGCCAGCACTGGTGAGCCATCTTCGGGAACGATCAGTGTTCCCACGCCATTACCGTTACCAGCAATCGCCGTCACTAAGTCGTGTTCGCGGTCGGCGTAGACACGCATACTCAAGCCGGTTCTTACTATTTGATCTAGACATGCTGGGTCTACTACGCAAAATTCTTCATAATGTTCCAGCATATATGCTGCCGATATACGGCTAAACCTTTGGGCATCCCCGTGTTCTTTAGGGTCTTTCGTGTAAACACCGTCGTACTTAGTGCCTTTGAGTATAACGACTTCGTCTTCCGGCCAAGCAATGCGGTGCCTGTTGCCATACTCAAGTACCGCGTTGTCGGTTGTCTTATTGTCTTCGCCGGTACCGCCAGCTACGAGCACCACTCGTTCATGTTGATAGGCTTGAAGCTCAGCTTCCACGTCATAGGGGTCAACCGCTCCGATCGTCGGATCGCTGTAGCCCATACTGTCGGCCACGAACATCTTAGTAGGAACCGATGCGTTCTCCAAGGCAGAAGCCAACATAAGCGTATTTTGGATAGTTGCCAAACGCCCCAACACGTCTTCGATGCCCCTAGCCAAACCTTGATCCCGCAGCTCATTGCCGCGCACAATATTACCCGCGCCGGATACGACTAACAATCCCTCCAAGTTATAATCCGACCGTCGCTGGTGAACTCGCTGAATTTTGTCGGCAGAAGCCAATACTCCATCGGGACTCCATAGTTCATCTGGCTGGCGAGTTAGTAATTCTCCGGACTGCTTAGCTTTTACGAACATGCTGATTGCTTATTATAGTACAAAACGCCAATAACGCGATCAAACTTACGGATGCTAGCGCTGGAAAACAGATACAAAACCTGTTATATTTGCAAGCTGGTAGGGCAGCGTAGCTCAGTGGTTAGAGCACAGGACTCATAAGCCTGCGGTCGCTGGTTCGAATCCAGCCGCTGCTACCATACA
>Ga0136558_1001171_pt1 | contig 13678 bp, 28 predicted proteins | sample AntRauTorckE6833_FD_101391 | JGI IMG/M metagenome (GOLD analysis project Ga0136558, IMG submission 101391) | Saline lake microbial communities from Rauer Islands, Antarctica - Metagenome Torckler E6 #833 | ecosystem: Environmental > Aquatic > Non-marine Saline and Alkaline > Saline | place...
AGCGACTGTCATTTCAATCGTAGGATTCATACGCTCATTGAACTCAGATTCTGTTAGTTCTTGGTCTTTTAAATACCAAGCCTTGAAACCGTAGTCACATTCAACAGCAGGTCCATCTTCACGATGACGTTTGCCGTTAAGGTACCAAAACTTACTTCCATCGGAGTATATAACCGCCGGACCATCTTCACGGTGGTGTTCGTTGTTAAGGTACCATTCCTTATCTCCATTGGCCCGTTCAATAGCAGGTCCATCTTCACGGTGTCGTTGGTCGTTAAGGTACCACTTCCTGTCTCCATTGGTGTCTACTGTTACTGTATATTCAATCATAATTTTTTATAATAGGTTATTTTGGTTTAGAAGTCAAACATTTTCTGCCCGAATAATTAGTGAATTGGAAGAACTACGTTGAAGTCCTTCATACGGTCAGCGGAACCACAAGCATGAACATTTTCACCTTGGGCTTTGATACACTCACCACATTTTCCGGGACAGATGAATACTTTCGTCATTCCCATTGACTTAGCAGCCTCGCGAATCGTCTTATTGGAACTGTCGCCTGGCACGTTGACGGCAACAAAGTTTCCGCGAGTGATAGGAAGAGCAGCCATAGCAGCCCGAATTGGTCCGATATTTTCATAACGGGAGCCGGAGCTCATATTGAGAACATAGTTAGCAGGAAATTCTGCGCCCGAATCATTGTATTCGATGAAGAGCTTCCAAGACTTGCTGTAACCGTAGACTTTCAGATCCTTGCGGTCTTCCATACGAGCGAACCAATATTTCATCGTTTCAATGGAATCGAAATCACCGTCAACATACAGGCGAACATCACGATTGGCAGGCAACTTGTTCCAAGCCTCAGTGAGTTGTTCAGACTGTTCACGTACCAAAATGGTATTTTGAACTTGACGCATGAAGGCTGCGGGATAACGCCATGCCTTGAGAGAGTAACACCATTTGGCACATTCACCGGCGCCGGGGCAGTTGACAATAGGCAGATTGCTGAAAGCGTAGAATGGCAACTTTGAGTTACCCTTGGCGAAAATCGTGAAGGGTGCCGGAGTAGAACGATCCTTAAGAAACGGGATGAACTTCTCAGCGAAGTAGCCCCACGTCCCGCGGCCGCCGTTTTCAAATTGTGAGAGAATATTGACAACCTCGTCGTAACGCCCACGGGCGGTCAGGTTAGCAATCTTCATGGCGAGTTTACGGTCTAATTTTTTCATAGGTGTTTTTTATGGTGGTGGTTTATAACTTAACTATGGTTCCAGTATGGACCATTCAGGTTCAAAAGTCAATCCTTTAGACTAAAAAACCTTAAAAAGTTCTTCGTCAACTGCAATATAAGAAGCAGACGACGAACGCCTAACGTGAATGTCTTCGGCTTCTTCATTCAAGTATCCAAATACAGACTTGAACTCATTGAGGCCACACCCGATACCGGTGGGCGTCATTATGTACTGACCGTCAAGGCGCTTCAGTTCGGTTTCAACGATTTCGAATAGTGTAGTGTTCTCATTCATATACGTAATAATGGACTATTCGGGTTCAAAAGTCAACAACTTTTTTTTAATTATTTTCGGTCTGGTTTTAGCAACTAGCGCAGGGGCGAGAGTCCTGCCTGAGTTCGTCACCCTTTCTTGATTATGATACAATTATACGTCATTCAGGTTCAAAAGTCAACAACTTTTTTTAAAAAAGTTTTCTTGACTGAGACTGGTTCTCATGTGAGAATGGCACATTATGAGAAATGCAAAAGAAATGCCCAAGGTTGGCCAGCGTGTAATAATCGTTGCCGAGAATTCAAGTAAATACGGTCAAACCGGCAAGGTATCAGAAATTGATGCTAGTAACGTTGGTCGCCCATATATTGTACAGTTTCGTGGTGGAGTCGAACGTAAGTTCCGCCGTGGTGATGTTTACAAGCGTTCTCAGATTGAGTTCGTTTAATACGATACTGCAACTATGTTCACTAGCCGCTCATTAAATTGAGCGGCTTTTTTGATGAAGGCTTGACTTTTGAATCTTAATACTCCATACTGTACTTATGATTAAGAACACGTCACCACTAATACCTGAAGTCGGAATGGGCGCCACATATGGCATCAACTCTGATTGTTATCCCTATACCATTGTTGAAGTTAAGTCGCCAAAGACTATTGTAGTTCAGGCAGACCTTGCTACTGCCACTGCTGATAGTGAATATTTCGGAGAACAGAAGCATACGTTCGAACGGAATCCATATTCCATGAAACAGGTTTACACGCTTCGTAAGAATGGGAAATGGCAGAGAAAGGGTCAACCGATGAATAACTACAGTGGTCTCTCGGTTGGCAATCGCCGGTATTATCAAGACCCACACTTTTAGTATGGCGTTCGAAGGCGGCCGGTGAAATAATCGCCGGTCGCTTGAAATAAATACTTGACTTTTTAACCTTAATATTCCATTATAAAGATATGAGAAAAACCGCTAAAGTATTCGACGTCGTCACTAAATGCAACGATATGATCGCCCGTTCATCTGATGAAGAAGCTCGTAAGGTTCTTTGTACTTTGATTGAGAGTGTCTTACACGACGCTGATGCTTACGCTGGATTCGGTAACAGCCATTGGCTTGATGAGGGTCATGTTAATTGGCGTTGTGCCGGAGCGGTTCAAGAGGATATCCCACAGTTCCAAGGATCGGAATATGACCGGACATATTTCGTTGACTCTCGCCTTAAATAAATACTTGACTTTTTAACCTTAATATTCCATTATTATAAACATGAACACTGACCTACAAGAACGAAAAATTGAACTCACCCGACGATTTGAGTATGTTGACTCTAATGGCGACCTCGCGTATCTTCCTATTATGTCGTGGCAAACTGCCGTAACAGTTCAGAGACAGACTTTGGTTCGTGTCGGATTCGGAGATTATCGACCAATCCACGGCGGTTATCACGAAGACGACCTAAAATCAGTACTCGCTGCTAACGGACACCTCTGTCGATCAGACTTCATGTAAAATATGAAACTATTAAAAGAAGAGATTATCGCCAAGATGAACTATACGCGGTTAACGTCGTATAGAAAGTCTGTAAAGGTTGTAACATGGGAGATGCCGTGTGACTGTGGTTGTGGGAATCTAATGAGAGAAGTTCATGGGGACTTCGAGGTACCTCATCGTGTAAAGATTGCCGAAGGTCAGTTGAAGGTTGTTAACAAATATTGGTTTCCATTGAGAAAAATACATGGATAAGATACCACAAATAGAGGATTGACTTTTAAACAGTAATACTCCATTATTATAAACATGAAAGCATTATTATCATCCGCTAAAGATAAAACTGTATATCCTTGGGTTTACTTCCACGGTAGCCTTGAAGTCGCCGTGGGCTTCGACTTGGTATGTCTTGAGTCTGGAAAGTTAGTTCCTGGCCGTCAGGCGGTCACTGTGAAGGTTTTGGTGGATGGTAAGGACAAAGGAATTGATGCTGAAGCATTTCTTTTCTATGATCGTTTTGATCGTCTTCGTGGTCTGGTCGTAGACTCTACTAATGAAGAGGATTATCAGTTTGCTATCGACACAATGAACACTAAACCAATTACAATATAATGGGATATACACACTACTGGGAAGTAAACAAAACCGTAACGCCTGAAGAATGGAAGAATTACAAGGCGTTTGTGCGGAAGGCAATCGAACTGATTGATGGCACTCGCTGGTCGAATTGTGCTGCCGGTGATAATCGAGATACGCCGATTGATGAAATTTTACAGGTGAATATCCGTGGCGGTGACGGTACGGGTGCTCCCTATGTTGCTCCCGACGAAACTGATTTAGTTAATGAAGAAACTACAGCGGGTGTCGATACTGACAATGAACCTATGGTAGAGGATATTATCTGGTTAAACGGTGATGCTGCTGATGACCTTGACAATGAAACATTTTACGTATCTCTAGATGATACTGGCTTCAACTTCTGTAAGACGGCTCGTAAGCCGTATGATACGATTGTATTGGCCTGTGTAATCGCAGGTGAGAAGATGGGAGTATTCAAGTCGTGGTCGAGTGATGCTTCAAGTCGTGACGAGATGCGTAGCGGATTTGCTTTATATTACAAGACACTGGAAAATCTTTAAGTTATTTTAGATAATAATTGAAAAACTACTTGACTTTTAGGAATTTTAGTCTATATTTAATTATAACGATTGGAAACGAATCGTAATCGGATAAAATCTGATTTTGCTGGTGTGAGTTCCAGTTAGTGAAAAGTAAACTCACAGTTTTTTGACAGTTTAATAATTTCAATTTTGTGAATGAAGACAATCATGGAGATAAAACCGCTCTACCGTCAATTTTGATTAGAGGCAACTCTATGAGAGAACCGGGTTTCACAATTTAATTGCGGATATGATGTAACGCAGCATGTGCACTTTCCAGTGTAAGGTCCAGGTTCAAGTCCTAGGTATCCGCTATTCATTTCAGTTCAGTTCAATACAGAGTCCTTATAGTCGGAGTATTGAATTACCGTTTGGTTAACCCCAAATGGCAGATGAAAGATGAAGGTTGACGACCTTCTATGTTGTGGGTGCAGCTAATTGCGACGAAAACCCTCCCCTGTTGATAAACTGTAGATAATACTCAGTCACTTTCATATTGAAATCGTTAGGCGGTGGGGGCATTACCCACATGGCAAACAGTTTCGCCTTTAGAGCCAAAGGAACAAAGTTAGAGAAGGAAGTTCACAACGTGACAGTGACAAGAAAGGTTTCACGGCCGACCGAAGTCATTGGTGGGCGAGATAACTAGAGGTGGCTCACATCCGTAACTGTGAGACTAACGGAAGGTAGTGGACACTTGAGTTCCAATGTCGACCTGATGTCTATAAAGAACTTTAAAACCCATCGTATCGCCGGACCGTCCGGCGCCGGTGGGTTTTTTAGTGCATTCTTTTCTTGAAAATCTTAAAACAAGGCTTGACTTTTAAATCAGAATAACCTACTATAAAGACTATGAAATCGGAAGATGAAATTATTTTTTACAAGCAATTGGACAACTACAAGATAAAAATCAATCAGAACCTTAATCCGGTTCGTATGAAACCCTTTCTGTCATTCTTGTTGGTCAATCTTGAGGCTGATGAAGATTGTTTTGGGAGTGACTACGACTGGACTAGACGAGTTGGTGAAGACAATCTCATTATCGGTGGTGGTTGGGTAGGCGATGTTGAGTATTTAGATAGTATTGAGTATAAGAAAAACTTACACAATCCATACAACAATTACGTGAACCCTTTCTTCATATTCGACATTATGAACGACGAGGGACAAAAGTTCTTTAGAGAGTATTACGCAGATGATATTAACCTCTTGAAAAGAAGATCTGTAAATAAAATCGCACAGTTAAAAGATCAACTTAAAACGGCTAAAGAAACAGAAAAAAATCTTACGGAGTTGTGGGGATAAGGATTGACTTTTAAACCAGAATAACCTACTATAAAGACATGATTAACAAAAATAAAGCAGTCGAAATCCGCAATGACCTCGAAGCAGCTATCGTTAAGATTGGCAAGAAACATGGAATTGCATTGTCTGTAGGCTCTGTCCGATACTCTCCTGATTCCTATAAGACCTCAATCACTGGCATCGTGGTAGGTGATGGTGTTAAGGTCGGAACACCCAATGCGGCTATTGAGTCGGATTACAATAAGAACAAGTTACGTTGGGGGGCCAACCGTTCAATTGGTGATACTGTGACTTATGCTGGAAAGAAGTTTACTTTTCTTGGGACGAAGGCTCGAAACACTAAATATCCTGTAATCGTGGAAAGTAATCGTGGTGCTCGGTATAAACTTCCTCTATCAGCAATTCAATAGTGGATTTTTAAAAACCAGACAACGGGCGGAGGAACTTAAAAAAGTCTTGTTCCTCCGCCTCAAATACGGTAAACATACTTCGAAGAGGCTTGACTTTTAAACAATAACATAAGATAATACTACTATGAAAGAAACACTAAACACCATCGAAATCGGAAATTTCCGAGTCTCCCGTGCTGACGAACGCAACCTTCAGGTTGATGAACGCCGGATCGTAACAGCGAAGCCTGGTCGTTATGTCAAAGAAGCCCGTGAAACTCTTAAGTGGGTACTTCGTGGATACTTCCCTAATGTGAAGTCCGCTGCTACTGCAATTCTCAACTATCAAGTCGAAGGTGAAATTGATCGGTCGGAAGACCTGAACTCTCTAGTCGCCTCTATAGCCAAGTCTGAAAAGGCTATTATTGGGGCTGTAAAGGCTTCAGGTCTTGAGTTGGAATCGTTCACTCGCTAAAAAAGAGGCGATTGAATTTGATACTCAGTATTATATTGACATTAGCATACAGGTATCTTATATTATAACCTTAATCAACACTAATTAAAAACCACATTATTATGAAACTTATTACAAAAGAACTCGAAAAGAAATTGGCCACCGCCGGCTATTATGGTAAGACGGCTATCATGAAGTTGTTCTGTCCGTGGGGTGCCGCGACGTTCGTCATCACAGGCCGTGACCCTGATGAACCTGATATGTTATATGGGGTTGTTGACCTTGGTATGGGTTGTGTGGAGGCGGGCCCGATTTATCTGCCTGAACTAACTAAAATTGTAGGTCCTTTCGGTTTGAAGATCGAACGTGACTTGCACTTCACCGGTGGACAAACTATCGAAGAACTTTTAAAACGTGACACTCTGACGGGAATTTAACGTTGTGTAAACGTAGTTAGGGTGTGGTTGCCCGAAAAATGGCGGATCGATATCCGCCGGTGTTATGGTAGTAGTGGTTGAGGGCAGCTCTGTGGTGGGGCTGCCCTCTTTATTTTATAATCAAGGCTTGACTTTTGAACCTGAATGATCCATTATAAAGATATGAAAACAGAAACCATTAAAAACGTAATAAGTGAAATCACAAACGTTCCGGCGTCACAGTTGAAAACTAAGAAGGATATAGAAGATGCTATTCTTAAAGTGATGGAATACACAAAAAAGAAAAAGTTTTTAAGTAAAAAGGGTTGACTTTTGAACCTGAATGATCCATTATAAAGATATGTTAAACGAAAAAACATTACGAAAAAACATCCGTGAACTGTTCAATGCTGGTTGGACTAATGGCCGAGTTGCTGACACTCTATCCGCCGCCGACTCGTTTGGGGATGAATTCAGTCGTTCGGAAATTCTTGAGATTGCCAATGAGGAATTGAAAGTTATCAATCATAAGATTGAACAGGAAAACATTGATGTCAATCGTGAGATACGTAATGCTATCAACTATGTGGCTCTGAAAAATCCCACATTGATTAACGAAGTGAATCAAATCTTGAAAGATTTTAAGTAAAAGGCTTGACTTTTGAACCTGAATGATCCATTATAAAGACCTAATTAAGTTTAACTAAACCACCGACCACCAAAAATATGAAATATCAAGTAACAGTATCATGCAACCGTACCGAAGTTTATGAAGTTGACGCTGAATCCACTGAGGATGCTGAAGAGTTGGTACTCTTAGGAAATTTCGATGTTGAAGTCGAAACCGTAAACTCTGACTATGAAGTAGAATCTACCGTGTGTATTTCACCGGTTGTGGTTGGCGACGACGTAGTAATGCCGGAACCAAACTCCGGCGATGAGTGGGTATTCGGGGAATTTAATGCTACCGTAACTGATATTGATGATGGTTTTGCCATCGTTGAAGATCAAGACAGTAATTTTTGGACCATTCAAGTTAATCGGTTGACCCCGAATACTTAAGATAGAGGATTGACTTTTGAACCCGAATGGTCCATTATAACAGTATGAAAGTTACTAAGAAAGCGATTCAAATCTTCCTCAAAGAGCAGCTCAAGACCAATGAAGCTTGGGCACTTCGTGCTCTTGAACGTATCCATTCTGAGAATCAAACGTCTCAGGAACAAGCCTGTCAAACCGTGGTTGAGGATAACGGCATCGGATTCACCGGTTGTGATGGAAATCTTCTTTCCAGCTTCGCTGACCAATACAAACGTCGAAAATCGCTGTCCCCGAAACAAATGGATATCGTATTGAAGAAGATGCCGAAGTATTGGAGACAAGTATTGGCTTTCATCGGTGATGAGAAAATTGCTAACATAATCTTATCTAAGAATGAAAATTAAGAAGACTAAGAACGGACTCAAGAAAGTCAACTGGCTTGGTTTCACAATCGAGAAGTTGGAATTTGGCCGGTTTCCATGCCCAAATTCTGATGTTGTGTATAAAGCTCGTGTTACTGAAGGTGATGTTGCAACTTCATACTTCACTGATGCAACTAGTGCCTTAATCTGCTTCACTGGAACTGCGAGAGCAATCTTTAATTGGACACCCTAATGAAACTTATACTAATATTATGTTCACTGGTTCTTACAGGCTGTGTGACCCGGCCGAGTAACAACCCTGTGGAGGAAACTGTTCGAAAAACCGGCGGCTCGGTCTATAAGACTGTTGAAGGAGAAGGGTATCGGTGGATAGATAAAACAGTCGTGGGTGCTGTTCGTGAAGTTTTGCCATAGAGGCTTGACTTTTAAACCTTAACCGTTTATAGTTGAAAACAATGAATACTAAAACAAAAACACTATGTTCATATTATGGCGGCAGCCACTTGTATCACCTGATGACTCCTGACTCCGATCTGGACGAACGTGGTGTGTTTATGCACCTTGACCCCGAATACGTCTTGGGCACTAAACGGTTCGATGAGGAAAGGACTCAAAACGACGAAACTGATAGAGTATTGAAAGAACTGTCACACTTCGGGTCTTTGGTTCGCAAGTCTAATTCTGAGGCAATGGAGGTTCTGTTCTGTAATAAATCTGAGTTCATCTTTTTGAGTGACGAGTTCAAGTTGCTTCGTGAGTTGGGAAAGAACTTCGTTGACTCTAAGCATCTGTTCAATTGCCTACGTGGGTACATGAAGGGCGAACTACGTCTTGCCTGTGGAGAGCGTAAAGGTAAGATTGGCGGTAAACGATATGAGAAACTGCAGGAGGTTGGGTTTAGTCCTAAGAACTTCGTCCAGTTGTTCAGGTTGGCTCAGTTGGGTGTTACCTTCTTCACTAAGGATAAATATGTAGTTGATACCCGTGAGTTCGGAAAGGAATTTCATGAATTCTTGATGTCGGTTAAAACTACTTCTGAGAATCACAGTGTTGAGAACCTGAAGGAAATAGTTGAATCATACGAAACTGATCTGGTTGACGCATTCGAAAATCGCGTGGTTGACCGTAAGTTTAATGAAGATCTGTTCAACAAATTCCTTGTGAAAGTTTATCATCCGGTAGTTCATGAGGCATTCCTTCGAGGTTCAACTTTGGAAGGCGGATTCTAATAACTAATAATATTATGACAAAAACGAAAGAAAATAAGGCTGTGGAAACAGCTACTACTAAGAAGGCAGGACGTCCTGTAATCCAAGGTATCGCTGGCTACAAAGTCAAGGTTGGGTTGCGTTACGCCACTGAATCAGGTCCAATGGCCAACTCACTTGCTGGAGGAACGGTTTTTCCTTCCAAGGAAGCTGCACAAGTTCGTGTCAAGGAATTGGTTAAAGAAGGTCAGATTCGATTGTGGGGTGGCCGGACCCGTGAGAGGTTTATCCCTAATAAGGGTACCAAACTGTAAGGCCTCAGGGGACTGTTCCTGTCGATTTCTGAGGTGGTCACATACTGTGACCGCCTCTTTTTCGTACTGTACTTTAGTACCCTTTTAAAGTACTTCTTTAAGTACTTCTTTAAGTACTTCTTTAAGTACTTCTTTAAGTACTTCTTTAAGTACTTCTTTAAGTACTTCTTTAAGTACTTCTTTTTTTCTTTAAAGCAGTACTAAATAGATAATTGCTAGTACAGAAAAAAGTTGAATAAAATATCTTATTTCAGAAAATAATCTTGACTTTTAAACCTTAGTGGTCCGTTATAGTAAACATGAACACTAAAACAAAATCCTTTCTTAATGACCTTGTTGAACTTTTAGAGAGGTATAATTTAGATATAGATTCATTAGATACAGAGAGTTGGGAAACTGATGTACAAACTCGTTTCAAGGAGTTGGTTAACGAAGGCCGGGTTCGATTGCGGGGTTAATACGGGTACCAAACTGTAAGTCCTCAGGGGACTGTTCCTGTCGATTTCTGAGGTGGTCACATACTGTGACCGCCTCTTTTTAATTTGAAGCAGTATTAAATTGCTAGTACAGAAAAAAGTTGAATAAAATGTCTTATTTTAGAAGATAATCTTGACTTTTAAACCTTAATGTTCCATTATTATAAACATGAAGACTAAACCTAATATTAAAGCCGCACGTGAAGATGGACGTGAAACTGGCAAGAAGTTTGATGGGTCTGAGAATTGGAGTTATACTCCAGGAGGTCCAATAGAGTTTGCATCCAGAAAATACGACGCACCTGAGTTTGTAAAACATTGTGAATGCCTACAAGCAGAGAATATTGCCTGGTGGGAGGGTTTCAATGAAACCTGTCTTCCAAGCCTCCGTAAAGATTTGAAATAGGAGGCTTGACTTTTCGTAAAAACTTTTGTAATATAATACATAATGAACATTATACCTCCTGACCCAACACAATTCACTTACCGTCCCGTTACTATTGCAGGCGACGAATGTGTGTTGATTACGCCCAACCATGTTGGGGCAAAGTGGACTAAACAGAATCTCATATTTCGTTCTTCAATTTGGAAGATCGAATCTGAAAATGACTGGACTCCTGTGAGTTTGTCATTCAAGAAGTTTTTCAATTGGGGCGAGCAGCCTGACTTGTGTTATACTCCATTCAGCTTGAAAGCAAATGGCGGTTGCCAAATCCTTGAGAAGCGTGACGGATCGACTTTGTGCGTATCAAAATATAGAGGCGAATTGATTGTTCGTACTCGTGGAACTGCTGATGCATCGTTTATGGAGAACGGTCACGAAATTGAGTTGCTCAAGGAAAAGTATCCTATGGCGTTTGAGTTTGCTGATGAAACTTCTGACCATACACGTATTTTTGAGTGGGAATCTCCTGAGAATCGAATCGTTATCAAGCACGATGAGCCTGATATCAAGTTGACTGGGTGGATTCGTCACGCCGACTACACTTTGGCTTCACAAACTTCTTTAGATTCAGTTGCTTTAATGCTAGAGGTTCCTCGTCCACGGTGGTATGAGTTTGCGTCTATTGAGGACATGAAGTCCTCTGTAGAGGCTTTCAAGGGAGTTGAGGGGGTTTGTGTATATTGCAATCATGGTCAAGATATCCGTAAGTTAAAGGGTGAAGACTATCTTGCTCGTCACCGTCTAAAGGATCAGCTTTGTAACTTCAGTCGTGTGGTTGAATACTACTTCGTTAAGGGTATGCCTGACTATCAGGAGTTTTATAACTTGGTAGAGTCGGAACTTGACTGGGAAACTGCAGAAGAAGTTCGTGGGGACATCTCTCGTATCTGTGACGGCATGAAGGAAGTCTGGAAGATTGTAACCTATATGGCTGCTTTCGCTGACTCTCGTAAGTCGTGGAACCGTGGAGAAGCTGCTCGTGATATCTTACAGGCATACGGCGAAACCAATCGTGCGTCGTTCGTATTCATGCTCTTGGACGGTCAGGAGTTAGGGGACGACCATCTCATGAAATTGTTGTATCAAGTTCTAAAATAGAGGCTTGACTTTTGAACCAGAATATCAGATAATGTACACATGATTACGAAACCGCAAATCCCACAACTTGTAAAAGAAATCCGCAATTCGGTTACGGAGAACGAAAGTGAACTGTGTCCTATGGATAAGGCGGACATACTGGACATGTGTACTGAGTTTGAGAACGGAATATTCAAACCGTATTATGAGACTGCGGAGTTGATTCGGCTCGGTAATCAGATTGGTCAATGGGGATTGCTCGCTAACATTTGGACTGACGGTCGAGACGAACAGAAATAATTATGAAACTAGACAACCCACTATATGGAATTTACACGAACACGGATCGCACCGAAGGGAGAGGGAGTCCGAAACTGATTTGTTATGCTGTATCAGAGGATGTTGCAAATGACATTGCAGGTTCTACTGAGTTCTACAAACGTTATGGGGTTATGGGATGTAATACCTGCAACATAAAGCTGGTAGACCCGCCTCCGGTGTATGAGAGTATTACAGACTATTACGTTAACGCCTCATTATTGGAGACGGAAGCCATCCGCAGACGGGCGTTGGCAAAACTTAGTGCTATAGAAAGAGCCGCTCTTGACTTGGGAGATTAAAAGGGGCCAAAAGAGGCTTGACTTCTGAACCTTAATATTCATACTGTACAACATGAGACATTTCAAAGTAGACCTTACAACAGTACATTGGACATGTGGTGACGGATGTTGTTCCGAGACTTATCACGATATTAATGTATATGAAAATGATAAAATCATCGGTGATAGAAGTGAGTTTCGTTATATCAATTATGACGCTGCTGAAGATGATCCGATTCGTGAAGAAGCTGCTCGTGACTTCATCGATGGTTTAATTGATGAGGATGAATTTACAATCGAATTTATTTAAAATAGAGGCTTGACTTCTGAACCTTAATATGGGATACTAATAGAATGATACCAGTACTAACTAAATCCACCATCGATAATTATGTAGATCTTCGGATACGTCCAGGGGGTTTTGTAACTGCTGTTCTTGAAAATGATTTGATGACTGCTGTTGCTCGAGCAGATTCTGTCAATCGTCCTATGTTGTCAACCATCGTTCAATACGTTGTCAATGAGGTTCCTGTTTCTATGTGGGGTTCAAAAGAAATTGTTGAAAAACATCTGAACAGAGATTGACACTAACTAATTTCTAACCTATATTATATACTTATGAAATCAAAAACACTGACAGGAAAAACCGTAACCGTAGAAGTAATTAAACACAGCAAGCGTAAGACTGCTGCTGATACGATCAAGTATGTATCGTATGACGGCTCCGGTCGTCGTAAGTCGCTTACAGGTGAAGCCGCAATGTCTATTCATCGTAAAACCTTCTGACCTTTTTATGCTGATGTGGGGGGTCGCCAATATATTTCATAAGGCGACCCTCCTAAAATTTAGTTACTCACTATTTATATTTACGCTCGCGTAGCTTAGCGGTCTAAAGCAAAGGTTTCATAAACCTGGGATCGTGGGTTCAAATCCCACCGGGAGCACACTTTGTCAGTTCGCTGATGAATGGAGCTAATCCAGCACTAACCGCCGAATGAAATACTTCGGCGGTTTTTTATATAAATGAGGCTTGACTATTAAACAGTAATGTTCTATTATATTTATTATGAGAAATAAACAAGATCAAGTAATCGAAGCTGGTTACATCTTAATTACCATTGCCTGTGTCGTTATCTTAGTTACCATTGTCTGTGTCGTTTTGGCTGCTTTGGGGTTCGGAACGCTCTTTTTAACCATCTAATTATACTCACCTTATTAGAGACATGATTGAATATACAGTAAAAGTAGCCGCCGATGGAAATAGGGAATGGTACCTTAACGACCAATTACATCGTGAAGATGGTCCTGCTGTTGAACATACCGATGGTTATAAGGCTTGGTACCTTAACGGCAAACGTCATCGTGAAGATGGGCCAGCGGTTGATCGGGTCGACGGAGACAGTCTTTGGTACCTTAACG
>Ga0136558_1001182_pt1 | contig 13609 bp, 15 predicted proteins | sample AntRauTorckE6833_FD_101391 | JGI IMG/M metagenome (GOLD analysis project Ga0136558, IMG submission 101391) | Saline lake microbial communities from Rauer Islands, Antarctica - Metagenome Torckler E6 #833 | ecosystem: Environmental > Aquatic > Non-marine Saline and Alkaline > Saline | place...
AAGGCAGCAATGGCATGTCTTTTCGAACAGCTGCTACCTTGTCACGACTAATAGAAACAGGCGGTATGTCTGGGTCTGGGAAATATCGGTAATCATGAGCGTTCTCTTTACCACGTTGCGGTTTTGTAACTTGCGCTGCGTCGTCCCACCCACGTGTTTCCTGAATAATAGTATTACCACTTTCAAGCTCTTTAATTTGCCTCGTAATTTCATAGGCAGCAGCCCGCTCTACTGAGCGGAAAGAATTAAGGTTCTTAGTTTCTGAGCGTGTCCCTAATTCGCTAGCATCCTCTGGCGCGACACTTACATTCACATCGAACCGCATATTGCCGTGATATAAATCAACATCGCTAACTTCAGCGTATTTCATTAAATTATAAAGCTCCTGAGCGTATGCGCGCGCTTCTGCAGGGCTGTGCATATCAGCCTGCGACACAATTTCAAGTAGTGGTGTACCTACACGGTTTAAATCTACTAACGAATAGTCTGCTCCGCTCGGGTGCGTGAGCTTACCCGCATCAGCCTCGAGGTGTGCGCGCTCGACTTGAATATCTATGCTTTTACCATCAACAATGATCGATACTGTCCCACCCTTAATAATTGGCTCGTCGAACTGAGTAATTTGGTAGCCAAGCGGCAAATCTGGATAAAAGTAATGTTTACGGTCAAATTTCATCCATTCTGCAATGTCGGCCCGGAGCGCAAGTCCTGCTCGAATCCCAAGCTCAACCGCTTTTTCGTTAAGGACCGGCAGTACGCCTGGCATGCCGAAGCAAATTGGTGAAACAGTAGTATTTGGTTCTTTTTCTCGTGCATCATTATCGACTGCTGCAAACAACTTTGTCTTCGTCTTAAGCTGAACGTGGCACTCTATACCAATGGTCGGAATATATTTCATAAATTAACTCCAAGTTGTTTTAGCGATTTCTTGAAATCTCCAAGCGCTCGTGAGCATTGATTCTTGCTGGGACTAAAGTCTGCTTCATGTACGAGTTTATTGCGGAGTTTATGTGCTGACCATGCAGCATTATTCTGGGTGCCCAAGCTTTTTCGTGCAGATTTAAGTCGTTCACCCATGGTATCACCGCGAAAACCAAGTTGCTTTAACGCTTGATCTAGCAATTTATCTGCGTCACTCACTGCTAGCTTCTGCCCAGCACTACCTTCACGAAAAGTAGACTGGATAGCTCTCCACTGATTCGCATAATCGAGACCTTTGCTCCGGTTTCCAATCCAGCGGTAAATAATCAGCAATGCAATCAAAATTAATGCAAACGACAGGTAAGCCAAGACTGATGAAGTAGGATCGAAAGTATTATCCATTTTCTACATTCTCCTCTACCGTACGAGCAACTTCGAGGACAATTTTATCAGACCGCTGTGCCCCGATAATTTGTAGCCCTATTGGCAAACCAGACGCAGTTGGACGCACGGGCACAGAAACCGCCGGTGCGCCAACTAAGCTGACGCCAACAGTCATGATATCTGCCAAGTACATTTGTAATGGATCCTGGTTGTTTTCACCTAGTTTAAAGGCAGGCGTTGGTGCAACGGGGCTTACGAGCACATCGTACTTTTCGAAAGCCTTGTTGAACTGATCAACCAGCAGCGTCCGAACCTGCATAGCTTTTTTGTAGTATGCATCATAGTAACCACTGCTCAACACGTAGTTACCTATCATAATTCTGCGCTTAGCTTCTGGCCCAAAGCCGTTCGTGCGTGAATTTTTATACACGTCATCTAATGATTCACCGCTGCGCTCACTAAAGCCGTATCGTATGCCATCAAAACGAGCGAGATTGCTGCTGATTTCTGCTGGCACAATAATGTAGTAGCACGCGAGCGAATGTTCAACAGCAGGTATGTGTACCTCTTCTACTTCTGCGCCCGTTTGTTTCAACAATTCGATTGCCTCTTTGGTGCTACGCGAAACTTCTGAGTCCAAGCTGTCAGTCATGAATTCTGATATTACCCCTATTTTTAGTTGTTTGGGTTTTGAGAGCGATGCATATGACGTTTGGTCGCGCTCAATCATGGTGCTATCTCGCCAATCATTGCCTGCAAGCACATCGAAAACGAGCGCTGCATCTTCGACGCTGCGCGCAATAGGGCCAATTACGTCTGTAGAGCTTGCCATAGCCACTACGCCGTAACGGCTCACAAGACCGTAGGTTGGCTTAAACCCAACTGTGCCCGTGAAGCTTGCTGGTAAGCGAATTGAGCCGCCTGTGTCGGTCCCAAGCGCAAATGGGGCGATGTTGAGCGCTACGCTGGCCGCCGACCCGCCGCTCGAACCACCTGGAACACGTGTTTCATCATGTGGATTAGTCGTAGGGCCAAAATCACTATTTTCTGTACTTGAACCGTGTGCGAATGCATCCAGATTGGCTTTGGCGATACAGATAGCACCTTCTGCTTCAAGCCGTTCGACAGCTGTTGACTGAAACGGCGCTTTGAAATTGCCAAGCATATGACTTGCAGCAGTAGTTTTGCTGCCAAACGTCAGGAAGTTATCTTTTGCTATAAAAGGCACACCCGCTAATTTACCTTCTGGTTTTTTATCTATTTCTTTTGCCTGCTCTATAGCTCGTTCTTCTATGAGCTCAAGTAAGCTATGGTTTTTGTCGTGGCGTGCTCGCTCGAGGGCCTCGCGTACAAGCTCTGTTGCAGTAATTTCCCCGCTCTTTACAGCACTCACAATGTCGCTGATTGGTGTATCTAATACATGGCTCATAAAACTTTTGGCACCTTCAATGATTCACCGTCATCTTCAGGAGCATTCTCCAATAAATCTGCTCGCTCAACACCGTAATCTTTAATTTCGTCTACGCGCATCTGGTTAACCAGACCTGTCACTTGAGCCGTTGGCTCAACGCCGTCGGTGTCTATATCTTGCAATTGGTCAACATACTCTAAGATTGCAGCTAATTCTTGTTTAAATTTAGAAATGTCATCATCGCTCAAGTTGAATTTACTCAAGCCAGCAACATAGCGCACATCATCGTCGGATAGATTTGTCATTACCTGTAGTATAGCGACTACTGGTTATTTGCAAAAATCATTATCGAAAGAGTATGCTTAAGCAAGTTATATGAGTGCAAATATACTCGAAGAAGAAATAATATTTGAAGGTGATACTTTCACTGTAGTTACTGGAGGTTCTACTCGAGACCACGATGCTCCTCGATTACTATGGAGTACAGGCATAGGCATGTCAGCAAATGGTGCTTGCACCATGGAGCTCCTAGAGCAGCTTGCCGGCGAGCTTCCTAGCCATCGTCTAATGGTGGTAGACAACCTACCCAAAAACCCAGATGCTAGATTGCGCAAGCTTAACGATGTGGCTGCTATGCGGCATGCATTATTAGAAACGATTCTACCCAAAACAGAAACAGATTCTGTGCAGACAGTTATAGGAGGATTATCGTTGGGGGGGTTAGTTTCGGCACAATTACTTAGACTATACTCAAAAAACCCAGAATTAGATCCACAAGAAATCAGCTTTGCCCATCTTGCAGTTACGCCTGACTCTAGTGGGTTCATGGGTCTTACGAGTCGATTCGCAATTATGCAGCTAGGCATGCATATGCGTCTAGATCGCCGTAATCGCCCAATGTTAAATAGCGCGCTAACGGAAGCTGCATTTCGTATCAGAAGAGAGCGCAGATATCTTAAACTACTCGGCGGTCAAGCCGTGGAAGCCTGCCGGCAACGCCTAGAAGACGTCGACTTTAGTGACTACGCAGGCAGGATTGGCTTTGCCGTAGCAGAAATAGATAGGCTTACAGATACAGAGCGCCATAGAAGAATCGCTGATTTGTATAGGGGCGAATTCGATGAACTGCCTGGAGGGCATGAATTTTCATTCAAGCCCGAAGACGTTGCTCGTTGCTTAATAAGTCAAATGGAGCGCTCATCACGACGCCGCAACAGTTCAGAATCTAGCGAATCATATCCTCAAACTGTTTAATTGTGTCTCTAAGCTCAGCAGCTTTCTCGAAATCTAAATTTTTTGCCGCTAAATCCATCTGGTTTGTGAGGTCGCGGATAAGATGTGGAATTTCGTCTTTTGGTATTTTGTCGGGCTTAAGCTTCGATTTTTCACTTTCAGGAATTTCTGAGCGCATCCCTTTGTTGATATTTTTCTGTATTCCTTCAGGAGTTATACCGTGCTTATCGTTATAGTCTCGTTGAATTTCACGACGTCGATCAGTCTCGTCTATGGCTCGTTGCATGCTGCCAGTGATTTTATCGGCATACATAATCACTCTGCCATCTATGTGCCGTGCTGCACGGCCAATCGTTTGCACAAGCGCTTGCTCACTCCGTAGAAAACCTTCTTTATCGGCATCTAAAATTGCAACTAAGCTAACTTCTGGCAAATCTAAACCTTCACGAAGCAAATTAATACCAACCACAACGTCATAAACACCGAGGCGTAAGTCTCGCAAAATGTCAGTCCTATCGAGCGTATCGACTTCACTGTGTAGATAGGTAACTTTTATATCAAGCTCCTGTAAGTACTCAGTAAGATCTTCGCTCATGCGCTTGGTTAACGTCGTGATGAGTACACGCTCACCTTTGGCTATAGTGTCACGGATTTCTGCGATTAAGTCGTCTATCTGGCCCTCGGTCTTTCTCACATCTATTGGCGGGTCAAGTAGTCCTGTCGGGCGTATAACTTGCTGTACTGGCTCTGGACTACGCGATAATTCGTAATCTGCTGGTGTCGCTGAAACATAAATAGCCTTATTGATATGGCGCTCGAACTCCGTAAATGTCAGTGGTCGGTTATCGAGTGCGCTTGGCATGCGAAAGCCATGCTGAACAAGCACTTCTTTTCGTGCACGATCGCCGTTATACATGCCCCGAACCTGCGGGATTGTCATGTGCGATTCGTCAACCATCATCAAATAGTCGTCTGGGAAGTAATCAAGTAGTGTTGCTGGCTGTTCACCTTCTTCACGGTTTGTTAAGTATCGACTGTAATTTTCAATGCCCTTAACAAAGCCTGTCTCTTCAAGCATCTCTAAATCATAACGAGTGCGCTGTTCAAGCCTTTGTGCTTCTACCAACATGTTGTTGCGTTTGAAATAGTCGAGCCTGGTCTCCAGCTCCTGTTTTATTTTTTCTACTGCAGATTTGAGTTTATTTTCTGGAGTCACGTAATGACTGCCGGGAAAGATTGTGTAGCTCTCTAGTTTCTTAATAACTTCGCCAGTTAGTGAGTTCACCTTGGTAATACTATCAATCTCATCGCCAAAAAATTCCACGCGGAATGCAAATTCTTCTCCAGATGGGAACACATCAACAACTCCGCCACGCACCCGGAATGTAGAGCGATGAAAATCTATATCATTTCGCTCGTACTGAATGTCTGTTAAGTGCCGCATAAATTTATCTCGCTTATAATTTTGGCCAACCTTAATTTTTACTGACATATCACCATAGTCTTCTTTTGAACCAATACCATATATACAGCTCACACTCGCGACAATTATGACATCCCGTCGACTAAGTAGCGCGCTTGTAGCAGCATGGCGCAATCTGTCTATTTCTTCGTTGATCTGGCTGTCTTTTTCGATATACACATCACTCCGCGCGATATAAGCCTCTGGCTGATAGTAATCAAAATAACTCACAAAATAGTGAACTTCGTTTTCAGGAAAAAATTGTTTAAATTCTCCATACAACTGGGCTGCTAAAGTTTTATTGTGACTCAAGACTAGTGTTGGCTTTTGAGTCTGCTCGATAATGTTGGCCATCGTAAATGTCTTGCCAGAACCCGTTACTCCTAATAGGGTCTGCTCTTTTACATCAGAATTAATACCGGAAAGAAGCTGTTTGATGGCAGTAGGCTGATCGCCGGTGGGCTGGTAATTACTCTTCAACTTTAGCTTAGTCATATCAATAGTATGCATGAAGCAACCATATTTATTAAGTTGTGAAGTTTATTCTTATGCATTACATATACTCGATAGTGGAGCATACATCTAATAAAGTGAGCCGATTGCTGTTCCTAACAGAGGTGTTAGAGCGCAAGTTTGCTCGGCATTTCGGCTCCCGCTAGCGGCGCGTAGAGGGCAAAGGATTGTATTTTTTCTGAGCCATTTCTTCAACTTTTCTAACTAGAGTAACGGGATCTTCTTCGAACACTACATTGTGAGCAGCATAGTCCTTCATGCCAGCAGCACGCATTACATCATCAAATTCGTCGGTAGTCCCACCGGCGCCAATTAGCACTCCTGCGGGCTTGTGCATTTCCATGCAAACCGTAAATTCATGTAACGTTCCGAGACGACCACCGATAAAAATTACAGCGTCGCTTGAAGAGATTAACAGTACGTCACGGCCAACGTAGTGTAGACCGGTATATAAAATTACATCATAGCTTTCGGTAGGTAGGCGGTATTTTTTCTCATGTGCAAGTTTCGTTGCAGCAGGACTAATGCCGACCGACATTCCACCAACACTCTTGATTCCTTGCGCTGCTCTGTCTGGGAGGCCAACAGTTGCACCAGTAAGTAAGCTATGGCCAGCTTTACCAATCGCAACACCAACATCAAAAGCGATTTGATGTCCTGTTTCGAGTGTCTTGCCGCCAGCAGCACCCGAAACACATATCTGATAACTCGGTTTTTGTTTTGTCATTGTGCTACTATTTTAACACATGAAAGCACTCAAGAATAAGCTAAGATACTCTGATAAACCCGTCTACTTGCTCTTACAGCTCATGTTTATGTTTGCCGCTTTTTCGCTGCTTGCAATCGAAGGCCGAGAGTTGACGACTTTGAACGAGCAGGTTATCTTAGCTTCGATTGGGATTTCAATACTTACTCTGTTAGGGGCAATCTGGGTTATGACATACACCATCGTTCTTTACCCCGATACCCAGACTACTCACGACCACTATCTCGTTAAGTCTGCGTGGTGGTATCTAGCGACCTTCGCATTACTGGCTATTATCTTGCAAAATGTACGGTCTTTCGATGAATTCATCGAAGTAGCCAAGCTCATCAATCCAGTTCAGCAACTAGTGGCTTTGCTCGCTACACTCACATACATTGAGAGTCTCGTTTTTGCATCGCTCTACACCTACAAGACCTACCTACGCCCATAAGGCTTTGGGGGTATGTTGATAAATTTTAGCTAGAGGTTTTCTGGTTCAATCATATCGTTATCGAGCTGAACGAGAATCTGTTTTTCCAGCTGCGCCTCGCCAAGATAACGAATGAATATTTCATTCCATAAGCTCTCGCGGAAATGATAAATATAGCGCTGAGCGTAAGGTACCTTATTGCTGTAGCCAAAACTTACATCCATTAAGTTAAATGTGGACGAACGCTCATCGTGCATTAGCGAAACGTAATCCATGTCTTTCCAAAATTCAAACTGACTGTCGAATCTAAACATCATATCTTCAGCTTTCCGCCAATGCAGGTCCTCTGGCTGTACATGTGGCTGAAAAACTTCTGGGTGATATTCGTCTTTAAGCTTACCGAAATAGCGCTGTATTACTCGCCAGTGGACATTCTGACCAGCCATTACTGCGTGGTCCCCCGGGTCTGCTACGAGTGTTTCGACTATTATTTTGCCAAACTCTGGTTGCACTTGTTTGAGCTTAAAAAATGAACTATATAATTTAATCTCGTTAATATAATGAAACGTCATTAAAAGGCTTTTGGTCGCAACACCCGCCATAGACTGAAGGGTCGTAGGCACAATTACAATTACGCCCATTTCTTTAGAGTGGGTGTGAAAGTGGCGTTTTTTTTCGACAAATTTAGCAGCAATATCGCCCCATTTATCGACGCTCATCTTAATCATTTCAATCTTACGAGTTTCAAAGTCTGACGGCCTTAGAGACTTATACTGCTCATTGAATTTATTGAGCCAGTCGCCATTCTCGGAAAAACGAATAGCGCCAAAAAGTTCGCTGATGTTTTCGCTCTTGAGCATCGAGTCTACGGAAGTATATTTCAAAATATTCATCATGCCCTCAGGAGGCATAGAGCTCAAAAATTTTTTTGCAACAGATTTTTTTAATACCCAGCAGTCTAAGTTTTCTGACATTTCTTCTGGTATTTGTAGAACCCGAGTATTAATTTCATCAACATTATCAAATTGCTCAACCATAAGCTTCTTTGCCAATTGCTCGTCGTGCTCCTTGGCTTTTGCGAGCAAGGCAGCGTACAGCTCCTCACCGCTGGTGTCTTGCGGATCAAGGCCAAGTTGACGCATACGGTCATGAGATTTTTCAATAATATCAGCAAGCAGTTTCGCGTCTGCTCCTGGCTGGCCACTGGCCTGCTCGAGCTGCTTAAGCGCAATGCTAAACAGTGGTTCTTCAGCATTTAATAGCGCGCTTAAAGTTACTTGTGTCATACAATCTCCTACAAATCAGTTACGGTTAAGTCCATCTCGTGGATTTCTGCATCAGAAGTTAAGATGCCTTTTTTAGCACCGATATGCGCCACAACGGAAGTTGAATTCGCAGAACCAAAGGTAATTGCGTCTTCTAGACTTTGGCCGCCTAAGATTGCAGCTACAAAACCAGAGCTAAATGCGTCCCCTGCGCCGGTGCGATCTTTAACGGGAACATCTTCATACATACCAGCTTGTACAATTTTATTGCTATCTGTAGCCCAACTGCCGTTTGGCCCGTCAGTAAGTACCGCATAGTCAGCGTAGCTCGCTGCAGTGCGTAAAATATCACCAATATCGTCTGTGTCTACGATCATCTGCCACTCTTCTTTATTGAGGCTAATGATATCGAACTTTGGTAACAGTTTCACAAATCGATCAAGCTGCTTCAACTCACCTTTACCGGGGTTTATGGCGATCTTAATTCCTTTTTTATGTGCGATGTTCACGATATGCTCAAGCACATCTAGATTGCCCGACATCGAGCTCATGTAAATCCATTTTGTTTGCAGGTCATCTATATTGAAGTTTTCTGGAGTGTAGTGGGTCGAAGCGCCTCGATACGTTAATATCGTTCGCTCACCGTTCGGCGCAAGCAACAACGCGCTATAACCTGTTGAATAGTCTTGGCTATACGATAGATGACTAATATCCACGCTGTCTTGCGTGAGCGCCATCTTAACTGCTGCGCCTGCCGGGTCGCTTCCGATTTTACCCATAAACGCCGATTGTAAACCTTGCCGCGCGAACGTAACACTGGCATTGGTAGCTCCGCCGCCAGTGCTAAAGGTAATATCATCTAGGTCTAATTTAGCGCCAAGTGGAAATTCCTCCACCCACTTGTCGCCTTCCTTTTTTGGATTAAGTACTTGACCACTCAAAAAAACATCTTGTACTGCAGCACCTATGGAAACGACGTCGTATTTTTTCATTACTCTTATGGTTACAAACTAAAGGCCAGTGGTCAAATTAGTTTTCATCGCGACACTCAACAGCCACAATATTTTGCCTAGCCAGCTCGCTACAGGCGACTTTAGCATCGGCTTCCGGTAAATTTATGCCAACGAACGTTCCGACCAGCAAGCCTGCTGCAAATATAACTATCTTTATCACGCGGCTTTCCCGGTAGAGCCAAATAAATCAATTTTTTCTTCTACAACTTTTTGTACTGCCTCGATGACTGTTGGCATCAACTTCACTACTGCGTACTGATCTGGATTTTCTGCCAATACTTTCTCTAGGGTTTCACGAAATGTAAAACGTAAATCAGAATTAATATTAACTTTACTGATCCCATTGGTGACTGCTTCTCGGTAAAAGTGTGCCGGTGTCCCAGATCCGCCATGTAAGCTGAGATAAGAATCGGCTGGAACGATATCTCGTATCTGTTTTAAAAGTTCAATATCAAGCTGCTTAGGAACAGGGTACTTGCCATGCAGGTTACCAATCGCAACCGCAAATGTATCAATCCCTGTTTCTTCTATAAACTTTTTAGCACCTTCAGGATCAGTAAACGTTTTACGAACTTCTTCGTAGTCTATAGCCTCATCAAAAACATTAGAACCTCCGCCAAAATAATGTGGTTCACTTTCAACGATTGCGCCCGTAGTTTTTGCATGCTCAACAACATCGCGTGTTTTTTCAATTATATCTGCTTCTGACGCGTTATGGTCTGCTTGACTGATGTCGATATGTATAAATTCGTAGCCGGCATCAATGGCTTCTTTTGCGGCTTCAGCTTCAGGGCTATGATCGAGGTTGATGTAGAGCTCAATGCCATACTCTTCGCGGTAATTATCTACCATATCGCGAATGTTCTTCATGCCCATAGCTTTCACTTCACTATTGCTGACTTCTATTAAACCTGGGGCATTTTTAGCCTGCATGGCTCGGCAAATTGCGATAAGTGTTTCTTGATTATCGATATTAAACGCGCCAAGCGCGTATCCTTCATCCTTTGCTTTCTGGTAAGCTGCGCGAGCGTTATCAGTACGGTTCATGAATTCTCCTTTAAAAATACTTTGATAGTATCCACCATCGATAAGGCGTTAAGGCCGAAGTGCTTGAGTAATTCATTTGGCTCACCAGATTCTCCAAAACGATCTTGCATACCTATTCGCTTTACCGGTACTGGGTAATGTTCTGACAACACTTCACACACTGCTGAGCCGAAGCCACCATTTATTTGTGCTTCTTCCGCGGTCACTACTTTACCGGTCTTTCGCGCACTAGCAAGGATAGTCGCTTGGTCGAGTGGCTTAACGACAGGTACATGCACCACTTCTGCGTCAATATTATCTTTTTCGAGCAAGTGAGCAGCTTTCAGTAATTGATAGCTCATTGTACCGGTACCAATGAGTGTTATGTCACTACCCTTGCGCAACACATGTGCCTTGTGGAGATCAAATGGCGACTTGTCAGTCGTAAATACCGGCGTGGCTTCTCGTGCGAGACGTAAATAGCTAGGATGCATATCGTCTTCGGCGAGTGCTCGCGTGGCCTTTTCGGCCTCGATTGCATCGCCCGGACACACGACAACCATATTCGGCAGCACGCGCGTAAGCGCGATGTCTTCAAGCATTTGATGAGTTGCGCCGTCTGGGCCTACAGAAATCCCTGCATGGCTACCGACAACGTTAACTGGCTGTTCAGCGAGGCAGATGGTAGTCCGTATTTGTTCCCAGTTGCGACCAGGATTAAAAGCCGCGTAGCTCGAGGCAAAAGGCAGCTTACCCATCTTCGCCATGCCACTTGCTACCGTTACTAAATTTTGTTCGGCGACTCCTATTTGCACAAATCGTTCTGGAAATTCTTTTGCAAATAAATCCATCTTGGTAGAGCCAGTCAAATCAGCGCACAACGCGACGACACGTTCATCGGCTTTACCAGCTGCAAGCAAACCACGTCCAAAGCCACTCCTAATTGGCTCACTCGCCACAGAATTCTGGAAGATATTTTTGGCTAAATGTTCAGCTAAACTCATTATTCGTGCTCCCCAGTTATTTTGCCGCCCAGAGTTCTCAGTTCGTGTAGCGCTTCCCTAGCTTCATCGTGATTTGGTGGTTTTCCGTGCCAATTGTAATCAAATTCCATAAAATCAACGCCTTTGCCCGGTACGGTGTGGGCGATAATCATTACTGGTTTTTCTACAATGGCTTTTGCGAGCTTACAAGCATCGATAATATCTTGCATATTATGACCGTCGATCTCTAGTACATGCCAACCAAAGGCCTTCCATTTAGCGCTCAAGTCCTCGAGCGGCATTATGTTCTCTGTTAGGCCGTCAATCTGGATGTTATTACGGTCGATAATGGCGGTCAGGTTATAGAGGTGATTTTTAGCCGCAAACATTGCCGCCTCCCATACATTACCCTCATCGATCTCACCGTCGCCCATTAAGCAATACACGTATCGATTGTGGTCATTATCCATTTTAAGCGTGTACGCTACACCGCTAGCCTGGCTGAGCCCAGAACCAAGTGGTCCTGATGTGGTTTCAAGACCAGGCAATTTAAGCCGCTCAGGATGCCCTTGCAAGCGAGAACCAAATTTACGTAAAGTTGCGAGTTCTTTTTTTGGGAAGTAGCCAGCATGCGCCAAAGTTGCGTACTGCACGGGAACAATATGGCCATTACTTAAAATTAATATATCTCGTTCGTCCCAGTCAGGATCTTTGGCATCGTGTTTCATGATGTCGAAATAAAGCGCGGTAAAAACATCTGCCATACCAAGTGGCCCAGCAGAATGACCTGAACCAGCTTCTTCAAGCATTTTTATAATGTCTTCGCGAATCTCGTTGGCTTTTTTATCTAACTGCTTTATTGTCATACTACTAAAAGTTTAGCATAAGCTTCTTCAGGATTCTCGGCATTATGTATAGCGCCTCCTGTGTTTACAATTGTGACGCCTGCTCCTACAATTTGCGAAATATTTTCTAGGCTAGCGCCACCATCCCAAGCAAGCTCGATTTTTGGATTAATATCAAATATGCGTGAGGCCTTGCCGAGCATACTTAGGTCTGCGCTACCTCCTTGGTGCCCTAAGTTGCCGCCAAATATCAGGCAATGATCAGCTTGCAGTAAAAAGTCTGCAAATTGCTCTGGTTGAGTTTCTGGCAGTAAAGCAATCCCAAGCTTAATATTAAATTGCTTCAACTCATTAAATGCGCGCTCAAAAGTTTTACTCTCGGCGTGAAGAATTATGAGATTAGGCTGTTTGGTGAGTAGGGTTTCAATATGAATATATGGATCTTGCATCATCACATGGATATCTGCAATCTGATCATCATTCCAATATATTTGCTCTGGCCTAACGGATTCCGGACTCGCGAAATCCCCATCCGCCACATCAATATGGATTCTGGGTGCAAAGCTGATTTTCTCAAGCTGCTCACGATAATCTTCAATAGTCTCAACAGTTACAGTTGGGCAAATAGTATGGTTCATACTAAACCGGGAAGTAACTTTCTATCTTCTGGAGTCTACGTGCATGACGCGGCTCGTTGCTAAAGTCTGTCGCCAGCCAAGTATCAGCAATTTTTTTATTTAGCTCTAGCTGAACGTGATCGCCAGAAAGACACAGTACGTTAGTATTGTTATGTTGACGAGATTTCTGTGCTTCCAGTTCGTTCCAAGCAATAGCTGCTCGAATAGCCGGATTGCGGTTCGCAGAAATTGCTACACCTTGCGCACTCCGGCACGCTACGATGCCGACCGCAAAGTCGTCTTGGCGCATGTGTCGTATCAGCTCAAGAACAAAATCGGGATAATCGTCGCCCTCATCAAGTACAGTAGGCCCAAGATCAACAACTTCGTGACCTTGGTCCTTCAAATGCGTTACTAATTCGTTTTTAAGATCATACCCACCATGATCGCTTGTGAGGTAGATCGTTCGTTTCATAGTGTTAGTCTGCACGAACTCGCACTTTTACCATTGGTGTTACTTGTCCAAACATGCTCGCTATGACTTTTGTCCAGCTTTCTTTTTCGTATTGTTGTTTTAGTTCAAATTCTGCCATTTTGGCCCCTTTATATTTTTTTTTATTTTTGTAGAGTTTTGCCGGCATCTACTACGAGTTCGACGAGACGGTTGCTATAGCCCCATTCGTTGTCATACCATGCCACGACCTTCACCATATTGCCCCCAACTACTTTTGTGAGATTGAGATCAATAATCGATGAATGAC
>Ga0136558_1001187_pt1 | contig 13578 bp, 12 predicted proteins | sample AntRauTorckE6833_FD_101391 | JGI IMG/M metagenome (GOLD analysis project Ga0136558, IMG submission 101391) | Saline lake microbial communities from Rauer Islands, Antarctica - Metagenome Torckler E6 #833 | ecosystem: Environmental > Aquatic > Non-marine Saline and Alkaline > Saline | place...
GCAAATAAATGAGTCTTGGTTGATTCAGTCAAATCACAACAGAGTGCTACTACCCTCTCGTCTCGCTTTCCGGCCTCTAAAAGACCATCGCCATAACCAACTCTAGTTGGCGATCGTTCGACTGTGTCTGGGGCTAAATTTGGTTGTAAGTGATTGGCAAACATAATAATTAAATGAAAATATGGATTAGGAGATGTCTTGAGCTTCGATGGTTCCGGCTAAAGTTCTGAGTTTGTGGAGAGCAACTTCAGCTTGTTTGTCTTTTGGTACTCTATCTTCAGGACCTTTCCCTGGAGGATTACCATGCCATCTGAAGTCTCGCTCAAACACATCGACACCTTTGCTACCGATAGTATGAGCAATGATCACTGATGGTTGACTATATACAGCTTGGGCTTTGCCGATAGCGTCGTTAAGGGCACGCATGCTGTGCCCATCTACTTCTTGAACATCAAAATTAAAAGCTTCAAATTTTTCTGCCAGTGGTTCCATCGGCATGACGTCTTGGGTGTAGCCATCAATCTGAAAACCGTTACGGTCAACAATGACGATTAGGTTATGCAGATTTTCTTTACCAGCTAACATAGCTGCTTCCCAGATTTGACCTTCTTGTAATTCGCCGTCACCGGTTAGACAGTAAAAGAACTTAGAGGAGTAAGGATTATCAATTCTCTCAGCTAGCGACATCCCGACAGCTTGAGATAAACCAGAACCAAGTGGCCCTGAGGTAGTTTCAATACCCGGAAGCGTTCCCTTATGAGGGTGACCTTGCAGTCGACTACCAAGCTTTCGTAAAGTCAGAAGTTCTTCAACTTCAAAATAACCAGCATGAGCTAAAGTCGCATACAACACCGGACAAATATGTCCGTTGGACAAAACCACTCTATCTCGCTCTTCCCAATCAGGATTTTTTGGATCGTGTTTTAGGATACCAAAGTACAAGAGAGTGAAGACGTCGGCCATATCGAGCGGTCCTGCAGTATGACCACTACCGGCTTCGGTCAACATTTCTATAATACTTTGTCGAATCTCGTTGGCCTTAAGCTCTAATGTACGGATTTCTTTTGAAGAAAGATACTGCATATATATGAATAGTATAACAAGGTGTTATTCGACTTAATAAATTAACCGTTAATAAGTTCTGATAACTTTCTATGAGCTTCTTCTGGGTCAGACTTACCAACGATAGCTGATCCACAAATAAATCTATCAGCGCCGGCTTCTGCCAGTCTTTCTATAGTGTGTTCGTTCACACTCCCGTCGACAGTAATAGACAAGAGAGGAAACCTTTCTTTAAGCCAAGCGATTTTATTTATAACTTCTTCATCAAACGGTAACCCTTGCGCACCAATTTCTCTAATTCCCATTAACTGGATGTAATCAGCCTCCTTGGCGTACTCGGCCAAGGTTTCTAGAGCAGTATCACCATGAGCACTAACTCCAAGCGAAACTTTATCAACCTTGCGGGAAAAATTATTGAATTGTTCTAGACTAATTGTCTCAACATGAAAAACCAACATGTCAGCTCCAGCCTTAATCCATTCAGTTGCAGCCCCTAGCGGATTTTCCACCATTAAATCCACCTCTAGAGTATAAGCATCGAGTTTAGACTTAACCGACATCGCTTCTCCACTTGGCTCATAGGGCCAACAGATACTGTCAACAAACTTACCGTCAACTAAGTCAAGGTGGTATTCAGGGGAGAAATTTAATTTATTTGCGAAGTTAATTACCTCAGCTTGATCCTTTGGAATAACTGCTGGAATAATTGGTAAATGACCCATGGTTATATTTTATTAGTGATATTAGTCATTTTTTTATTTCGAACGTGATATTTATTATCAATCAAGGCATCGGTGTGTAACCACTCCCAAATAATTTTTTTGGTACTGTCGATGTCTACAAACCTAGCGCCGATAGACAGAACATTGGCATCATTATGTTGTCTGGATAAAACGGGAACACTAGTGTCTCCCCCGTAATAAACAGTTGCCCTAACGTTGGGATAACTGTTTGCCATCATGCCCTCACCTTGACCAGATCCACCAAATACAATCCCTTTGGTTTCTGTTGGTTTGTGATTAACCGCTGCTGCGGCTAGAGAAATGTAATCAGGAAAATCATCATTCTCATCTAGTTCATAGGCACCATGATCCTTAACCTCATAACCTTCAGACTTCAACCAAGGAACAACTGCTTCTTTGTAAGCAAACCCAGCATGATCAGTTGCTACATGAATGACCATAACTTATTTTTTAAGGAGGGAGGCAGCTTTAGCTACGTGCTCTACTAATGTTTGTGTGTAACTTGTTTCGTTGTCGTACCAGGCTAGTACCTTTACTAAGTTTCCGTCGGCGACGTTAGTAAATGACAGGTCAGCTAAAGATCCTACTCTTGAACCGATGATATCTGAAGAAACAATCGGCTCGTCAGTTGCTGAAAAAATGTGATTCCACTTCGGATCTGAAGCTGCTTTCCTTAGAGCGTCGTTCACCTCTTCAACAGTAGTATTTCTTGAAGATATAAAAGTAACATCAACGATTGAACCGACTGGTACTGGTACCCGAAGCGCCATACCATCAAATTTTCCAGCTAATTCTGTGTGAGCTAGAGTGGTTGCTACAGCCGCTCCAGTTGTTGATGGGATTATATTTAGGGCCGCCGCTCTTCCTTTGCGAAAATCTTTCTTGGATGGACTGTCGACCAAAGATTGGGTGGCCGTGTAAGCATGCACTGTATTTAGAAGAGCTTTCTCAATACCAACGGCTTCTTTTAGAATAGCGATCAAGGGACTAGTCGCATTAGTGGTACAGGAAGCATTTGATGAAATATCGCAAGTCGCCAATTGATCATCGTTCACTCCCATAAGTACGGTTGTACCCTTGACTCCTGCCTCAGCAGCATCGCCTTTGACTGGAGCTGAGATAACTACTTTCTTTGCTCCTGCATCAAGGTGGAGTTTAGAGCCTGCGTAGGTGGCAAAAAATCCAGTCGACTCTACAACAATATCTATATCCATGTCCTTCCACGGTAACTTGTTTGGCTCCCGTTCAGACAAGAATTCAACTGGTCTACCGTCAATCATTAATTTGTTATCTCCTACTTCCACCGAGAAAGGGCTCTGCCCGTAAACTGAGTCGTATTTGAGTAAGTAAGCTAAATTATCTAAACTACCTAAGTCATTGATGGCGACTATTTCAAAATCATCATGCCCAAAAGCTGAACGCATGAAAGTACGACCAATTCTACCAAAACCATTAATTGCTACACGAACCATAAAGAAACTATAAAATACTAATAACTTACCTAACTATACCTTCTATTATGTCTCAGTTCATCATTGGTTATCCTCACACCTCCTATTCGCCAAAATAATAGCAAGCTAAGTAATACAAAAATGAGAACTACAGTACTAACTAATGTTGAGTTTTCTGGATCAAAAACTATATCCGGAAAAACTACCTGAGGATTATTCCTACTTATTTTTGTAGAAAACGATATTGGCGCTTTATAGCTCGCTACTACAAATGTTTCATAATCATATATCTCAACCTTTAACTGTGAACTACCAATAACTCCGAAAGGCTTGAAGGTAGCTTCGTAAGCTGTTTTCTCTTTATTTATTCTTAATAAGAAGGAGTATGTTTTTTTATTGTCTGTTGGATCAACTACTGAAGTAATAATTGATTTTAGATTACCGCTAACAGAGTTAGCGGGAATACTAATGGTTACCTCGTCCGAGCTATTGATATTGAGAGGAGAATCAAGCATGGAATAAATTTGTCCGTCTTGCCTAATCTCGATTGAAGACAAGTCGGGCATCTTCATATCAGGTTTAATTCTGTCTGGATTAAAATATACAGTAGCCGCACCCCCGACATCAATCCCATCAGTATTTGAAAAAGTATTTTGACTATCATTAGAGACATAAGTAATCGCGCCCGAAGATACATTTCCAAATTTATCAAACAAGAAAGCAGTGTAATAGATAGTGGAATAATCACTCAAAATATCTTCGTCGACAAATGAGTTATCTAATCCTTGATAAATTAAGGCCCCATCTGTAGGGAAAGCTGGGTAACCAAGATGACTTCTAACAATCCTGACATAATCAGCTTCAGTAGCATTTGGAAACTCCCAAGAAAGACGGACATCATTCTCACTTAATGTCCCAGTAAATTTTTTTACGTTTATTGGATTTATCTTTTCTAATGGGCTGTTTGTAGTAAACAGGTCATTAGCTAAAACAAATTGTTTACCTACATAATTAAAACCAACTATTTCAAAACGGTAAGTTGTTGCTGGTTCTAAACCTTCAAGAAAGAACCTATTTTCTGATTTGAAAGAAGCACTAACAATGTAACCTAATTCAAAATCATCAACCTTACCCCACCTAAATTCAATCCGTGCAGGAAAAGCGGTTACCAACCTAATGCTGCTAGTAGACAAGCCAGTTTCAATTTTAAGATCTTTAATCACTACTCTTGCGACACCGCTGTCTGCGGTCCCATCAGAAACTTCTAGTGGGACTACCGGAAAATCTGGCGTGGTTATGGTAACTGTGTTTGAAGTAGAGGAAAAATTAAAAGAGTTATCAAAGGCTTGAACTTGGTAGTTAAAAGTAGTTGATGCGGCTAAACCTGAATCAGAATAAAACTGTAAGGTGGTGGTTGCAATTGTGGTGGTGGCCACAAATTCCCCGCTTCTAAATATTCTGTAACCAGCTAAACTGAAGTTATCAGTCGAGGTGGACCAAGTCAGATCTACTTGCGTCGGCGAAGTCGCTGTTGCAGATAAGACTGGTGTAGTTGGTGGAAATATGTCTTCACCCCCAAATCTAATATTAAAATCCGTACTCGCATCTTGAGCCAATGCAGACCCATTAAAGCTAGATAATAATCCTACTATTACTATAGTTAATAATTTCTTCATTAATACATTATAACGGTAACGCAGTTATTGTGCTGGTAGCTGTATACAGCCCACTTATAACACCAGCGGAACTTCCTACACCCACTCTAAAATGAATAGTAGTAGTAGCTCCGTTAGGCTGATTTCCTTCAGAACCATTAGCAATTAATCTATCTGTTGTAGATAACCCGTCCCAACAAGACAATGAAGTGTCTCCTCCGGACAAACCACAAGTTCCGCCATCATCAATAAATTCAACAGTTATATCAATCCCTTCTGGTGTAAATCCAAAATGGGCCTGATCGGATGCTGTGACAAATGAGAAGTCGGGTTCAGCACCAGAATCATAGTCAGAAATAGTATCCTGACTACCCTGCATCGCTGGATTATTTTCTGCAGCTAATAACAATTGATACCCGGCCGGGTTATCAGTAATGACAGTAATAGTTGTTGATCCGTTAGAAACACCTCCGGTTAAACCCGATATATCTGGAGACATGGTCACGTCACCAGTCACAGCGAGACTTAAAAAAACCTCCTGCATCTGCTGAAAACCAGCTCGAAGTAAGAAATTATTACTGTCTGATTGTCCGGAAGCGAACTCTCCGATAGTACTTTCTTGAGTGTAATTAGTGGACGAAGAAAGCCCACCGGCAAAATTTACACTGTCAGACTGAAGCTGATAGCCAGGACTACTCATTACTTGCGCACTACTTATATTAAATACTGACAGAATTAGATAAGTAAGGAATAATGACTGAAGTACTGTTTGTAAAAGAACTTTGACCATAATTCTAGTTCTTACGCTTAAATTCAAACCTGCTAAAAAAACTTCTAACACCGAAAATAATTATAAATAATATTAAAAATGTACCACCGACAATTTTCCAAGGTAAAACCCAAAAAGATATTTGTACTTCATCTATAATGTCATTGTAGCCTCGATTTATTTCTGCCTTAACAGTATAACGACCAAGTAAAAACTCACGGTCCCAACTAACCTCTCTTACTCTAAGTGATTTAGGTAAGACGAACCATGGATCAAGTTCGACATAACCCACCTCTTCACCAAACATATTAGTCACAGACAATTGTCCATAAGGATTAACGTGTACTGAGCCAGTGTTTTCGTACAAAATACCCAACTCAATTGGGCCTTTTTCGTACCACCAATCATCACCAATAACACTTAAAGATTTAGTCTCTCCAGAAATTATAGTGTCTCCTTTAACTCTTAAGAAGATTAAAGAGCCAATTCTGGCAACTACTGGTTGTCTGGTAGCATTGTCTATATTTCCTCCGTCAGCTTGAACAGTAGAGACTAGTACACTACCATAATATCCACCCGGCTCAGCGTCTGGCGGTATACTGATAGTTATCGGAATCCTAGCTCTTTCGCCAAGTTCTAATCTAAAAGTATCTTCGGGAAAAGATATATAGTCTCTAATACTGTAAGGACCTCTCTCCTCCCCAGTTAATGACACCGCTGAACTACCGTCACTACTACCAGTAATATCTTCTACTTCTAACTCAAAAATACGATTATCACTAATTCTATTAGTGATACTTATCTCTTGAATAGCTGTCTCTCCTGGACTTAATTCAATTTCTGTTCGCCCTGGCCCAACCACGAAATCTCCTTGGGTAACATTTCCTGATAATCTTTCGGTTCTAAACCATTTAACTTCCTCGACTTCTTTCAGAGGCAAAGTCGCAAAAATAGTTTCTTCAGTTACCAATTCACTATTTTGATCAATAGAAACCTCTTCTGACTGAGCAGATACCTCTCCATAAAAGAGCGGTGTAGCCATCATCGAGAGGATTATACCTGATACCAATAGGGGTCTAGTAATCATAAGTCTAATGACTGAAGATACATTATTTGGTAAAAAGCGACAAGGTTGCTGTAGCAGTATACGTCTCAGCAAGTGGAGTTGGGTTAGCGCCGTTAGGTACATTAACCACAAACTTTAGGGTAGAGGTAGCACCCCTTGTAGCAGCGTCTCCAGCATCAACTATAGTGAAGCCGGCAGAGTCTGGTGATTTCCAGCACCTGTCTTCTGTCTGAGAACCGCCTCCGCCTGGAGCTATATTACAATCGGTACCAAGACTCAAGAATGATTGAGCAGTATCAGCCGAAGATGTTGACATTACAGTATAAGCAAACAAGCCGGCAGAGGAGCTGGCTACGAAGTTAAATGAAGGTTGACCGACTACATCTCCATCGTAGTCACGAATCGCTTCGTCTCCGGACTCATCTCCTACCATTGCCTCGACGTTAGTTGTGTATTGAAAATCAATTTCTACAGTGTATCCAGCAGAGTTGTTAGACAAAACAACGAATTGAGTAGTGCCTGTAGCCTGACCACCAGTTACACCATTTATACTGCCGTCCATATTCACATTAGAAACTACCTTGAAGGAGTTTTCATCAGTAATAGTTTGTCTAATATAAAAGTCGTTACTGGTCGCATCTTGACCATGACTTATTGCTGGCTCGGCTACAAAAAAGGACATCATTAGTATCGATACGATAGTTATACTAGAAAAAGCTGCGTACGATATTGTTTTTGATAGTTGTGTGATCATATTTATAATTATAACGTCTTAATAAGTTTATTATTATAACGTCTTAATAAGTTTATTATAGCAATAATACTATTCATAACTAACTTTATTGTACACATACTGTTTACAGAACCACGGAGTGCAGAGAAACGAAGATTGATCACCGCGAGATTTGTTGATGTTGCGTTTGTAGTGGTGCTGTTTATGCACAGTTAGTTTTGTGTGCCCAGGACTCTTGTTTAAAGCGAGTCTAATCTCTACACAGCGCCTACTTGAGGACCACAGAATTACACATAGATACCCTCATAAAGGTAACCGTTGCACCTGCTTAGAGTAGTCTAATCTACCTCAGGTACTCAACTTCGTTCTGGTGTATACTGAAGTGAATGAAGCTTTTTCAAAACAAATTGAGATTTTTTAAATAAGGTTATATACAGTATATATGAATCAATCTACCTTACCCGGCACATTGTATAGCTCATGGATTCAAAATCTTTACGCTGTCATTATCGTCGCTGTCACAATCTTTATACTCCCTCCACAAAAAATAATGACCCTTTTCATTATCATGGGGCAGGCGCATTTTGCATTGACCTATCTGTATCAATATCGTGCTGGAAAACTTAGCCGTCACTCAATCATTTTTCAAATCTTTTTACTTGGATTGCTTTTTACATTTACCACCCCCGCCCTCTACCCCTGGTTTCTGACCATTGCCGGTACACTCTTTTGTATACATTTTTTTCAAGATGAAATAAAGATGTTTTCTGAAACTTCCGGTACAGCCCTCTTCCTGAGCGGGAGCGCACTCACAGCAGCCTACTTTGGTTTTCTTGCACAAGCCGCCTTTCCCACGTTTGTAATTCTCCCTCACGCACTCGCAGTCGGTGCACTTTTACTTTTAACAAGTTTTTTTGTTACTCTCAATGAAGAGAAGAAGCCTGTAATGCTGCATTATTACTTTGCCACGCTCTATGCAAGCTTCTTTTTACTCTGGATAAGTGGAATCTATGTTCCTGTAGAATCATTACTTGGTTCAATTATTCTCCTTCATTATGTTCGTTGGTATATCTACTATTATTGCAAGTTATCCAATAACAGTACGGAGCAACGTAAATATGTTTACACGTCCGTCTCTATAAATATTTCTATATTCCTCGTGTATTTGGCATCTACTTACTTTTTATTCTTGATGCCAGTGTACACCTATTTTTTCACACCGCTTTTTTTCTTCTCTTGGACCTTTCTCCATATTCTTTTTTCATTACGAAAGAGCGACTATGCCTTTGTTTCTCGACTACTTAGTAACAAATAGACACAAAAAAGACAGCGCAAGCACTGTGAATACATACATGCGTTGTTATCTCTCTTTAGGAGACTTCAGTTAATGGTTCTTTATTGGCCTTTCTGCGTCTAAGCACAAATGATAATACTGCTCCAGTAAGAAGTCCTAGTACGCCCCACAGAATAGGTACGATCGTTTTCCAATCTAACAGTGAAGATTCTGATGTATCTAAATTTTCTAGCACATCAACTGGAAAAGAGGTCTCCGCAATACTACCTTCATTATTTTGGAATCTGACGTAGACAGTATGAACGCCCGCCTCCCCAAATGTATACAGTAGTCCTGTTGCCCCAAATTCTGGGCGGAAGACGCCAGTGGCAAAAATAGTCTTTGTTCCCTTATCAATACGTACCCACACATTGGAAAACGGCACGTCACCACTTTCGCTCTTGTGGGATATATCAAAATCTAGCCGTGCTGGAGCGTCGGTCTCTAGTCTTTCCGGATAATATCCAATATCTATAAAGTAATCTCCAACTTCTGTCTCAAAAGAACCACCACCTTCACCGTGAGCAAGGAGACTTAGTGTGGGAATGAAAAGTAAAGAAAAAATTGTTGCTCCAATACAGAGCATATGAGTAATGCTGATTCGTTTTAATAAAAACATATTTGGTTCTTTTATACGATACTTAATAAGGTTTGACGTACTTTAGAGACAATCTTCTAAAGTAAAACGTCGTTCATGCTTTATTGTAGCGCACGTACACATTTAGTCTAGTCTGACTCTGTAATAGTTAATATTTGATTTACTTCTATGTCATCGAGTCGTTGCACTAAACCACTCGGCCAACGCACAGTAACCGTCGCTACTTTAGAGGTTCCTAAGCCAAAGGTTGGCCAGAGACCGTTCTGTCCAACCAGGGTGTCTCCAGCAATAACTTGGCGTATCTGTGTTCCACCTTCTGTTTCTGCAGTAATCATTGCTCCAATTCCGCTTTTGTTACTTTTTGTACCCACTAGTGCAATCGTTAGCCAGTGATTGTCGTTTGGTATATTTTTATATAAACGACTGGGTATGATATTTTTGTTTTGCATGGATGGATAATCGATCCCATCGTTATTGTTGTCAGAAGCTACAAAAGCATCGACAAAACCATCATTATTAAAATCAGCAAAAGCACCGAAAGTTTTTACATCGTTACCATAGAGACCTTGCTCCTCTGCCACATCAACAAATTGTCCTTGTCCATTATTTTCATACAACATATCTAATCTGTTAGGATAATCATTTTTGTAAGACGCATTGCCCGTTGAACCATTTATGGCATAGATATCTAAATGACCATCATTATTGTAGTCAAAAGCTCCAACCCCCCAAGTCAAAAAACCAATACTTGCGGTACCTGTCTGCTCGCTTACTTCACTGAATGTTCCATTACCATTGTTCTGCCAAAGTAAACTTCGCTTACTGCCTCCTACATAAATATCCAAAAATCCATTATTGTCATAGTCCCCAACAGCCACTCCGTGGGTACTATAATTCAAATTTGGATAACATAAACCAGCTTCTTCTGTCACATTAGTAAATGTACCGTCCCCGTTGTTATGGTACAAAGTGTTCATTGTGGTTTCATTACTGACGTACAAATCTTGGAACCCATCATTATCATAATCAAACCACACTGGTTGCCAATTATTCTTTATCCCATCCCACTTCATCGTGCCTTCATTACGACCTTCACATAAGGTAAGTCCACCAACTCCTGCCTCTTCTGTCACATTAGTGAATGTGCCGTCCCGATTGTTTTGATACAATACATTTGACTGGTAATCCCAACCATCTACAGTCCAAGATGTTTCAGTTTTAATAAAATGTAACTTCCCCCACGTAGATACATATAAATCTAAATAGCCATCATTATCATAGTCTCCCCAAGACACTCCCCTCGCATTGTGTATGGCATCCAATCCAGACCCATCACTTACATCAGTAAACATACCATTACAATTGTTTTGGTATAGCGTGTCAGATAATCCAGATTCACTAAAACCGTTCATGACGTACAAATCTAGGCAACCATCATTATCATAATCACCAAAGACCGCGCTCGTTGTTTGACCTCCGAGTTTTGTTAATCCTACCTGATCTGTAACATCGGTAAATGTTTCGTCTTGATTATTACGATAGAGTATATGCCTACCCCGGGCTTTTACTAACAAATCTTGGTACTTATCATTGTTATAATCTCCCCAACTAACACCACCATATGAGACATTTTTTGTAATTCCCGATGTTTCAATAATTTGAGTAAAACCAGTGTTTTTATTTTGATTCATAAAAAAAACATATCCGAGAATAGCTATAGAAAGTAATATTAAACTGATATAAATTTTTTTCATCTAGCGCAGACGTTGCTATACTCTACCTCTAAAGGCGCACATATTTCTTGGACCTTTTGTTCATTATAGTATAGCCGCAATATTTTTATACTATTTTTAAAACAGGCCAGTCTATGATTATCACCCAAGTCCTCTGAATTACATATATCAAAACTTCTTATCTGGGCTTTTTCGACCGCACCATTGGCAAAAATTGTATGGAGAATCCCTGCGAGACAGGAATCAGACGTGGCTAAATTTTGACATCTCTTGAACATGCCAACTAGTTCTTCGTTGGACATCTGATGATTAACGAAATTAATCATGGCCAATGTAAACGTATACTCACGTTCTAGCTCAGTTGGTATTTTTTGTATTAATTCGAAACCTTCTTCCAAATTGTAATCTACAAGATGTGCCAATTTAGCGGCTATTTGATAATAACATTCTGGACGATGGTGTTCTTTTTGCTCTAGACATAGAGCAAAAGGCTCTTCTTCGTTAAAAGCAAACGAGTACTGACTCCTGGCCATATAATCAGCCATCGGATGAAAGACACCCGAGTAACAATCTCTTTTCCACTCATCTTTTAGTTGATCACAACTCTCTAGCGCCGAATCAATCAAAGGTCCTGCGTTACCCCAAAATTCAACTGGTGGAGGATCCTGTATTAACCCTATTCCTAATCCGTGATAACAGTTACTTTTTAAATTTTTTAGAAGTACGGGGTCGGGATTCCTTGTGTTCTCACAATACTGTTCAGCAGTCTGGAGGTCAAAATCTCTCAATAGCTGCGTCGTAAACCCATGCCAAAAACCATATCCGCAGTATGAGCTTTCTATGCCAATTTTACTTTTCTCTCCTGAGTGGTCACTCTGAGCAACATACTCTCCGAAATCATGAGCATATTGATGACAATCATTTGACTCAACTTCTACCAATTTCTTAAATAGTTCCAAACCATCTTGAGGATTATTTTGCAATGTGTTTTTCAAAAGAAGTTCAAAACAAGTTCGTTTTTCTTTGTCGGGACGATTTTTGCACATATCAAAGTTAGCAGTATCCATAATTTCATTATTTTTACCAACAATAACTGCGCCATCATCGAGAGCGTAGAGATGATTGTGATAGAGAAAAATTCCTTCCGTTTCAAATTTGAAAATCCAAGACTCGCCTGGAGCAATGGGTTGTCTAGAGTCAAAATCTTGGTAGGTTGTGTGGTCTGGATGTGGATTAGAGGCGGGCCAGAATGGTTTTTTTGTTTTGTTAATAAAACGTATTTCTTCATCTTTTTCGATTTGAATTTGATCAGGAAAAAATCCACTTTCTCTCAGTTCAACAGTGTGTACACCACTGAACAAATCATTGTTTTTAATTAATACAAAGCAACATAATATTACCAGAGCAGATATGAGTATAATGATTATTCTTGATTGCTTCATTGAAATATTATTTGCTTTTAGCCCAGATGTCATCATCTTACCATGTAAATCAGGTCAATATAACTACGATATTTTCGATAATAAGGTAGTTGTACCTGTTAGATTACTTATTGAAGTTTAGGCAGTGATGTATAGTTAATTGATTACGTATGACATATTTATTGTTATGTAGTTTGATGATATTGAAATGAACAAAAAATTACTACTGCTTATTTCTACCCAACTTGTTGTTATTGTATTTCTATTTCTACATTTTGATTTAGGAGCTCGTCTTCTGCTGTCACAGCCAGTCCCAGGCAAACCTGAAACAAGCTCCTTCCAAGTGGCACCAACTTCTACTTTGGACAGTAATAAAGAAAAATTAATGTTTTCAGATAATGGCGCCTTACCATCTTTTGACGACCTGGCCCCTAACAGAATAGATGACTACAGAGCATCCTGGTTAGATACTATTCCCGAAATTAAAACAAATACCGATTCATTAAATAACCTCCTTGACTACCCAATAGAAAAGGCTCCAAATACATTCAGAATTATAACTCTTGGTGACTCCTGGACCTACGGAATGTTTGTGAGTACAAGAGATAACTATTCATCGAGACTGGAAGATATGTTAAATAGTCAAACTCAATGCACGGATACAAAATTTGAGGTGTTAAATTTAGGAGTTGGAGGATATGATCTACGCTATGCTGTTGAGAGATTTAACCTAAGGGGAAGTAAGTACAACCCTGATTTAGTAATATGGGGCATCCATCCTAATGATTTTGAAGAAATAAATGAATTCTTATTTCCAAGGATTAAAATATACATAGAAGAATTTAAAAATCAGGGTGTCAGCACTACCGATTACACTGATGAAAATGGATGGACGTATGCTTCTCCCATGTATATTGTTTCAGCTTGGCTGAAAGCAAAAGAGGAACAAGAGATTGAAATCAGTCAGACTGAATTACTTAAGTATCAAGATAAAACGCTGAGATCAATCAGAGA
>Ga0136558_1001192_pt1 | contig 13558 bp, 15 predicted proteins | sample AntRauTorckE6833_FD_101391 | JGI IMG/M metagenome (GOLD analysis project Ga0136558, IMG submission 101391) | Saline lake microbial communities from Rauer Islands, Antarctica - Metagenome Torckler E6 #833 | ecosystem: Environmental > Aquatic > Non-marine Saline and Alkaline > Saline | place...
AAACTTCTTTATTTTTATTTTCAAACTCATTATAACCATCTAATAATTTATTAAATGATAGTTTTATTTTATTTATTTCATTATCATGATTGTTAAATTTCTTATTATTAATTTCTTTTAATTCTTCTTTTAATTCTTTTTTTAATTCTTTTTTTAATTCTTCTTTTAATTCTTTTTTTAATTCTTTTCTAAAAGTTTCGTTCATATATTTTTGAAAATTTAATATATTATTTTTCATTTCTTCTATTTCAGGTTTTATAGATCTTGAAAAAAACTCTTTATTCATATATATTAATTATTAATATTTTCTAATGCTTTATCAAATGCTTCCTTAACTTTCCTTAAACTTTCATCTTTAGTTTTACTATAAATTTGATATCTTATTCTTTCTTTATGTTCTAAGTCTTCAATTCTTTTTTTTAAATTTTCTATAACTTTTTTAAAATCATCTTCATTTATTTTTTCTTCATCTTTATTATCATCAATTTCTTCTTTTTTATCTATTTTATCTTTAATATTTTTTACTTCATTAGATAAACTTTTTAATAAGGTTAATTTACTATTATCTAATTCATCTGATTCTATATTATCTACTTTATTTATAAGATTTTTTAATTCTTTAATTAATACATCTTTTATTTCTTTAGTAAGTAAATCATTTATTTTTTTATCTTTATCTATTACATCTTGTTTGTTAATATTAAGTTTTTTTTCATTAATAAAACTAATAACAGGACTTATTTTATTTAAAAATAAATTTAGACTATCACTTTCTGTATGATTCACAAAATTTTTCTGTGCTATTCTTAAACTAGTTATATCTAAAAATAAATTATTATAATCTATCTTACTCATTATATATATTTAATTAATATCTTTTTTCTGGTGGTAAATAATCTATTCCCAATATATTAAATATTTCCCTCTCAGATTTAATATCTTTAACCTTTCTTCCTTTATAACTTAACTCTTTCTCATTTAATTTATAACCTTTTTCTTTTGCTATTAATCTCATTTTTCTATTGAATAAACCACTTCCCGTAAAATACAATAACGCCGGAATATAATTCTCCTTCTTTACCGAAAGAATATCTATTTGCCTAACAAAAGGCGAATATTTCGTTTTAATCAATCCCGAAAATTTCTGCATACCCTCCATAAAAGTCCCTACAATTTTAATATCTTTCGATTCCGAAATTTTCAATAAAATTTTCGAAATATCTGATATAACTAAAATATCTATATCTCCCGAAAATTGCTTTTTTCGCCTATATGAACCAACAATCTCAATCTTTTCCAAAATTATTTTTCTTAAAAGTCTTCCAATTAATGTTATCTCTTTTCTTGGTATATCTCTTAAAAGGTCATTCGCATATTTTAATCCTAATAATTGCGAATTATTTAATTTTATTTTACCTTCTTTATTTAACTTTTTTATATCTTTCGGAGAACTTATATTATACTTCTCAATTAACAATATAATCTTTTTTTTCGAAAATCCCTTCAATTTTCTTAATTTCTTAATTTTTGCTAATAATGGATTTTTTCGGAGATCTTCTAAATATCTCAACTTACCCGTCTTTTTTATCTCCAATATCTTCTCTTTTATACTCTTACCTACCCCTAATGTTTCCAATACATCCTTCGACTTATTTATATTCCTGATAACTCTTAAATAAGCAATAGCCCGAAATTCATCCCCTAAAATCATATATATTTCCGCCATTTCTTTAAAGATTTTTACTATTTTCTTCGAACTCATAATATATTAATAATCCCCAAAAATTACTTTAAAAAAATAAAAAATGAATTTAATTCAAAGTTAATTTAAAATGTTTAATCATAGAAATACTTTAACTTTATTGGGAATCACTGGTGGTTTCCTAGGAGGACTTTATGGTTATACTGAAAATAAAAATATATTTAAATATTCGGTTATTGGTATTGGAATTGCTTTAACAGCCCCTATATCAATCCCAATATATGTATTATCCGAAAAAATGAATTCAAATTCTTCGGATAATAAAAATATTTAATCTCAGAAATACTTTAACTTTAAATATATTAATTTTGATAATTAATATGAATTGAAAATACAAAAAAAAATTAAATTCTTAATTCATGAATTTTATAAATCACTTTATAAATCTCATCTTGAACTTGTGATTTTAATACATCATTACTTTCAATAATTAAATCATATAATGTTTCAGTATAGCCTTCAATCTCCAAATATTCAATTATTAAATCACATTTTGGAAATTTAAATCCAATATCATCTGGTAAAATAAACCGTTTATTATAAGTTTTATATTTATTAACCAATTTTTTATATACCTTAAATAACTCAATACTTAAAGTATAATTAATAATTATTTTAATATTACTTGTATAATCTGTTGATTTTACATTTTTTATATTATTAACATTATTATAAATTTCAAGAAATAGATTCGATAATTCTACTTCACCTTGATTATTACTTTCATCTGGTAAGAAATACATCATTCTCTCAAAACTATAATTAACTATATTATATTTAATTATATCCGATAATATCGTCGCAATTATTTCTTTGTTAGTATTATTAAATTTTGCCTTAATTGAATTGTAATTAGCTCCTCCTATTAATGCACAATAATTCTTTATAAGTAATTCCTTAAGACTTTTATAGGGTAAAGTGCTTTCTAATTTCTTTTCAAGGCTATTCATCTTTAATAATATTCGTTTTCTTCTTTTAGAAGATAAAATCAATTTTCTTCTTCTTCTTCTGATTCTTGGTCTGGGTCTGGGTCTGGGTCTGGGTCTGGGTCTGGTTCATTCTTAATAAATAGAGCAGTAATATCTGTAATTACATGTTTATCTGTAATTACAGGTTTATCAATCTTAATACGAGAATCATCAATTATATAAAAACCAGTTCCCCAATGAGCATTCTTACTTCCTGTTTTTTTATTTATATTCTTTAATACATACATTATAATATTATATTTTACCTTCTTCGATATCCTTGATTTCATTAAATCTTTTGGATATCTTCCTTCTTTACCTTTACAATACTCATTATAATTTAAATCTAGGGCTAATTTCTCTGCTAATTCTTTATCTTCACACTCTTTAATTACCTTCCAGTTATGAAAAGGCTTTTTTAACATAAAAGTTTCATATTCTTGTATAACATACCAGACCATTTATTTTATATATTTTAAATTACCTTTAACTAATGAAAATTGAATAATATAATTATATTTATAATATACCTAATTTTATTAAATGCCAGATCCTCCTAAAAACAAAGAACTTATCATTAAAGATAAGAATACTGTGATTATTGAATCAATTCAAGTTTATAATAACTTTATTCATTCTAACAATCAAATTAATAGCCCTATTATTTCTATTTTTCCTTCCAAAAATAAAAAAAATTGATTTTTTTTTGTTATATATAATAAAACATAATATAATATATTATAAAATATCATATAATAATGTCTTTTGCTAATAATACTAATAACTGTGTTGGTATTGATATCAATACTTTCGTTAAAGTATTTGGTACTTGCCCTGTTAATAAATCCGAATTTAACAATATTACCAATTTTGTTAATAATTTTGGATATTTCATTAATAATGATAATAAACAACCAAATAAAGATATTGATTTTAAAACTTTAGAAGCTAAAACTATTAATAAATGTGTCTCTGACTCCGAATTTTTTATGAAAATTCAAAGTGTCTCTGGATTCATGCATAATGTTATCTTCTCTTCCCAATATATTATAAATAATAATTTAACCGAAATCCCTAAAAATCAAGGTCGTATCGACCCCCATTTCCAAGATAAATTTCAAGGTCAATGTGATATTTCTTCAAAAATTATCGAAAATGACCTAAAATCTGAAATTGGAAATATTTCTACTATTACCAAAGCTGATATTGAATATGAATATGAACCTGAAGCTAATATTTCTGCTGAATATGAAGCCGAGATTAATAATATTTCGGCTGAATATGAAGCTAATATTTCTGCTGAATATGAAGCTAATATTTCTATGATATCCAAAAAAGAAACTGAAGCCGAACTTAAAGCAGATATTAAAATTGAAATTGAAGCTGAAGCTAAAATTTCGGCTGAAATTGATGCCGAGATTGATGCCGATATCGAAAATTATAATGAAGATAAGGCTGAAAAAATTATTATTATGTTATGTGAAACCAATAATTCATCTTTTGAAAAGATTAAACAATGGTATAACAAACAACGTGTAAATAATTTAAAAAATATTATTGATGATGTTCTTGAAAATAGAATGTTCTCATATGCATGTCTTAATGGTGAGAAATGTAAAGCCTTTAAAGATAAAAGATGCTCATTCTTACATGGTGATTTCCAAGAAATGTTAAATATTAAGGCTGAATTAGCCAATCATTGTAGAGTTAATAAAATATTCGGATATGACGAATATACTAGAATTAATACACTTATTCATAATGTTGCTATTAAATTAACAAAGCAAATGAATTAATTTTTTTTTCATAAAAATTGATTTTTATCTTCTTTTAAAAGCAAATGAATATGAATACCGTTAGATATAATGACCCTAATATAAATATTAAACTATATATTCAAAAGAAATATATTATTATCGAACCTAATGAAATCTTAAATACTAAGGAACTAAAAAAATGTAAAAACATTACATTTATTAATATTGATACCAAAGATGGTAAATTATTATTTAACCTTCTTATGAAAGATAATGAGTATGAAGTTATTTGTAATAATATTGTGAAACCAGAATTAAAAGAAAATGAAATTGAAAACGATTGGATATGACGAATATATACTAGAATCAATTTTTTTTTCATAAAAATTAATTTTTATCTTCTTTTAAAAGCAAACGAATATGAATATTAAACTATATATTCAAAAGTTGAACCTAATGAAATCTTAAATACTAATGAACTAAAAACATTACATTTATTAATATTGATACCAAAGATGGTAATTTCTTATGAAAAATAATGAATATGAAGTTAAATTATATTGTGAAACCACTATCAGATATCTTTAACTATTAACAATTGGATTAAATTAAATTTGTAAAAATTGATTTTTTTTATTAAAATGAATAAAATAAATAAAATGAATAAAATGAATAAAATTAAGTATAATGACCCAGATAAAAATATTAAACTTGATACTCAAAAGAAATATATTATTATTGAACCGAATACAATCTTAAATACTAATGAATTAAAAGAATATAAAAATATTTCATTTTTAAAATATGAAATATATGAAATATACTCAGATATTTTACTTAATTTAACTAATTATATAGTTATTTCTGAGTCCAAAAATGATAGTATTATATCAAAAAAATATATTAAAGAATTACAAATTAATAATTACCAAACAATCACTTTTTATGAAAATTGATTTTGTTTTATTAATATTTAAAAAATGAATAACGTAAAAACTATTCAGTCTGAGTTAAGAACAAATAAATATCTTAATGATATTTATCAAGATATTGCTAAACCTATTCAAAGAATTAACATAATACAACTAATTAATGATTTAGATAATTATATTATTACTACTGATATATCTATTATTCAAATCGACCTAATCGATGAATGCAATAATAATATATTAACTAAAATTAATCGTATTAGTAAATTCTTTGAAAATTTTAAAGACCCTCTTAATGAACAATCTTTATTAGAACCTCCTTCTGAACTTTATAAGGAACCTTCAAATGAACTTTCTAAGGAACCTTCAAATGAACTTTCTAAGGAACCTTCAATGGAAATTATTAAAGAACCTTCAATGGAAATTATTAAAGAAAATGAAATTAAAGGAATTAAAGAACCTTCGATGGAACTTTCTAAGAAACCTTATTTGGAATTTATTCATAAAGAATCTTCAGGAGAACCTTTACCAAAAAAAGTTCCTATAAAAATAATTTCAAAAGAACTTTTACGAGAACCTTCTTGCGAATCATTTAAAAATTATTATCCTGAATCTCCTAGAGACCATTCAAGAGATTACTATGAAGACTTTCATAGAGAGTATTATCAAGATCCTCATAGAGAATCTTCTTCAAGACAATATCTACCACCTAAAAGATTCTTACAGACTCCTTATGATAATATGACAAGTAGAATTAGTAAAAATAGAAGAATGAGTAGAGAGACTACTGAATATAAAGTAAGAAGTAAAATTAGATTATTATGTTTTACGAATAAAACATCTACTAGATATGTTAATGAATTACCAAGGTATAATTCTCATTATACACGTAAAGATAAAAATATGTTAATTGCAAGAGATATTATTGAAGGAAGAATGTTTAATGCTGTTTGTTTAGACAGAAATAAATGTAAGAGATATGAATCTAGAACTTGTATGTTTATTCATGGTGATATTAAAAAAATAACTGACTTGAAATCTCAGATCTTAAGACTTATTATTTAGTTATATTTTTTTTCTAATTTTTTTTGTAATTTATCTAATATACTTAATCTTCTTCTATTATCCTTAAGTTTTTCCCTAGCATCTAAATACGAAACCCAAATTATATTTCCAATTTCGGATATTTGTGATAGATTATAAGAGTTAATATATGCTGGTTTTTTATTCTTACTCCTCGATACATAATACACATATTTATACGCAATACCATTTGAACCTATAAATTCCTCTTCAATTGTTTTTAAATCTTCTAAAATTGTATAGTCTGAAGAAGCATATGAATAATTTGTTTCTTCTTGAAATTCTCTCTTGGCACAATTAATATCGGTTTCATTTATTTGTCTTCGACCCTTTGGAAATCCCCATGAAAGCTTATTATCATTATTATTTATTTTTAATAGTAAAGGAATATTAATGGTATTAATACCGTTATTTCGGATTTCTTCAAACTTTTTTTTTGCATTTTTATATTCTGTCTGAAAATATGTATTGTTATTTGAACTTTTTATCCAAACTTCAGACCATATTTTATTAAAATCTTCATCTCTTATTTTTTCTTTTTCTGTCTTTGTCATACTTTGAAATAACATATTCATTTGTGATTTCTTTTTAATATTATACTTCCCTCTTATAAAATCTATATAAGCAATACTATGCTTTCTCTGAATTAATAAATACTCAAATTTCTCATCATCCATAACCCTAAAACATATTATTCCATAACTTATAATCGGTTCTCTACATAATTTGTGAGTATGTCCTACATTACCACAATTTGCACAACTGATATTCATTAAAGTAATCAAATATTTTATCTTTAATAAAAATAATATGGATTACTATAAACCAATCGATGATCCGGATTTTGAAAAAGATATCTATCACCGAAAAGAATACTACATAAATCGACAACCATACATCAACCAATATCAAGATTTATGCAATATTAATAAAAAAAATTTCCAATTATTACCCCAACAGAAATTACTCAAAAATTACATAAACCCCAATTCCCCTTACAAAAATATCTTAATATTTTTTGGAACCGGAACTGGTAAAACTTGCACTGCTATTACCATTGCCGAAAATTTCCGCAATTACATCAGCACTATCCGAAATATTAAACCCAATAGTAATTCCGGAATTTATATCGTATCTGATACTACTCCCCGAAATAACTTTATTAAAGAACTTTTCGGAGATTGTCCCAAAAATAAATACGTATATCCCTCCGAACTTAAACGACTATATGACCTCGAAAATTCCCAAAATCCCAAATACGAAGAATATTACAAAGAATTACTAAATCGTATCACAAATCCTCAAATTGGCGGTTATTATAATTTTTACGGATACCAATCTTTCCAAAATCGCGTACTTGGAACTCGTCTTCGAGATGATGCTGGAAATATTCTCAAGAATTTCCAAGGTAAGATAATCCGTAAATTTGGATCCAAAGTTATCGAAAATCTTGATGACTCAATACTTATTATTGATGAAGTTCATAATATTGAAGGAAATAACTGGGGTGAAGCTGTAATTAAAATTATTAAACAAAGTAAAAATTTACGTCTCATATTACTTACCGCTACCCCAATAAAAAATAAACCCACCGAAATTATCCAGATTATTAATTTATTACTTGATGAATCTCAAAGACTTAAAGTTAAAGATGTGTTTGTTGTTGATAATAAAACTAAAAAAATATCATTCCAAAAAAATGGCCTCAAATTACTCGGAGAACGTTCCAGAGGTATCGTCTCATATCTTCGCGGAAATAATCCCGAAACTTTCCCCGAAAAAATAGAAATGGGCGAAATATTACCCAAATTTAAATATACTAAATTAATCCCTTGTGAAATGAGTGCTTTTCTCCGAAAAACTTATAATCTTGAATATAAAGATTTACGAGATTCGAAATATTTATTTGATATGGTATTACCTAACCCTATTTCTGATATTGGAATCTATAAACAAGAAGATATTCAAGATCTTATTGGTAATGCTCCTCAAGAATGGCTTAATAAATATAATATTAAGTTAATTAGAAAAGATAATAATCTTATTATTTCAGGAAAATTCTTAGAAAAAAGTAATTTAATTAAATACTCTAAAAAATATCACAAAATATTAATTAATATTTATAAATCTTTAAATACTGAAAGTGGTTGTGTTTTTATTTATAATGAATGGGTATCTGGTATAGGTCTCCAACTATTTAACCAAATTTTCATTATAAATGGATTTGAAGAATACGATATTTCTCAAAGTATTAAATGGAATCAAGAGAATTTTCGGGAAAAGACTATATGTGTTTTTTGCGGAAATATTAACTATAACCATACCAAAGAACACAAATATTACCCTGCTAAAATTATTACAATCGCTGGTGAAATATCCACTGATAAAAGATCTCTAATTTCTAGATTAATAAATAATATCGAAAATCAAGATGGTAAAATTATTAAAGTAATTTTAGGATCCAAAGTTATTCGAGAAGGTATGGACTTTAAAGGTATCCGCGAAATTCATATCATTAATTTTCAATATGATATTCCCACAATTGAACAAATTATCGGAAGAGGTATTCGTCATTGCTCTCATAGCCATTTACCTCCCGAAAAACGTAATGTTAGAATATTTAAATACGCAAGTATCGATACTGCCGAAATTACCGAATATCTTCGCATCGAAAAAATTCACGTGATTATCAAAAAAGTCGAACACGAAATTAAAAAAAATGCCTTCGATTGCTCTCTTAATAAATTCGGAAATGTTTTCAAAGATGAACTCATTAAATATAATAAAGAACCTTATCCTGATATTTGTGATTATATGCCTTGTAATTACGAATGTAATTATACTCCGAAAAAAGAAAATAGTAAAATATTACCAAAATATAAATCTCTTACTCTTGATGAACTAAATAAAGATACCTTTAATGCCTATTACTACCATGAAGAAGTTAATAATATTAAAGAAATAATTAATTTTATGTATAATATTCATATTGTATATACAATCGACCAAATTGTCGAATACATTAACAAAATAAGTAATCTTATCCAAGAAAGTAATATATACTTAGCAGTCCAACAAATGTTAGATGATAAAGATGTCGTATATGGTCCCTCAAATAATATTGGATATCTAATATATCGCGAAAAATACTATATATTCCAACCCTCTAATATTAAAAATACCCAAATTGATTTTTCTGACCGATACATTAATACCGAAGAACTCGAAATTCACGAAATTAATATTACCCCTTATATTAATAAACACATTATTTCCCAGAATACCAACCTCAAAGTTTCCGAAATTCTTAATCTTCTCGACGATACTAATACTCCTTCCGAACTTGGAAGAGTTATCAATAAATTCAAAATTCCTGTCCAAATTAAATTACTCGAACAAGCAATTGTTACCAATAATACCCGAATTCTCGATTATTACTCTAATTATTTAATTACAAATGATTCTGGTAAAAATATTGGTCATTACTTAAAGAAATTCCCTGTATGTTTAAATGACACTAACGAATTTAAGATTTGCCATAAAATACTAAAACAAAAAGAACTTGTTCTTCCCGAAAATCCTATAATTATTGGATTCTTAAGTAAAACTATGAATAATAAAATTGTTTTTAAACTTAGACCTCCAAATAAAAATAATATATTTGATAAACGTGCAATTGAAAGAGGATTTGTATGCTCCCAAAGTAATAATAAAAATAAAATTAAAAAAATTGCAAGAGAACTTGGAATTACTAAAAATGGTAATATTAAAGAATTATGCAAATTAATTGAAAAACAATTAATCCGAAATGAAAAAAGAAAAAAAGATGGACATAAATGGTATTATAACTTATTTGAAATGTTTAAACATAATTCTTAATCTTATATTAAATATGAATTATCATAAAGTTAAATACGAAAATGTTACCAAAAAAGTTAATATGTATAGTATATTAAATCTCGATTATAAAAAAATTGATACTTGGATTCCCCGAAATTACCCCAAAGAATCCATCAAAGAATACTACAATTTAAACTATTTACACTCTAAAACAATTCAACTTCTTCCCGAAAATAAAAATTTGTTCAATATTTCCAAAATCAATAAATATAATATATTCTATAATTTACATTTTGGTCTTAATAGAAATATTAATATTAAAGACTATATTATTATTTTCTCCATCAGAACCAAAAATTCTACCATTTGCCAAATTTCCAATAAAGGTTCCGAATTATTCAATAATAAAGTATATAACGACTATTACTACAATTATTACCATATTAATCTTTTTGAATGCCTCGAATATAAATTCTTATGTCTTAACTATCACTCCGATGATATATATATACATATAAATATTCCCAGTTTAATAAGTAATTATTATATACTTATTTCCGAAGTTTCTTTAATTGAAGTTCCGAAAATTAAAAAATTCTCAGAATTTTATTTTTTCGAAAAACTTATCCGAAATCCCGAAATTATAAATAATAACGAAATTGAATTGAATATTAATAATTTTTGCTATTCTATCTATTTTACTTGTTATTATAATAATAAACCTTTCAAAATTTCTAATATTTCCCTCAATATTGATAATTATGAAATTAAATCTAATTCTTCTAAAATTATTATTAATAATTTCGATAATATACATTTAATTGAATTTTTTCCAACTAACGATTACGATTTTATTAAAAAAAATAATATTTACGGCATAAATATTAATAATATTAATATTAAAATTAATCCTGAATTACCTATTAATTTACAAGATTGTGATTTCTTTATTAGTATCGGTATTATAAATTATCGAATATTAAAGATAAATCCTCAATAAGTAATACCGTATAATTATGCCTAATCTTTCAGATCGCGAAAAGAAAATAATAATCGAAAATGCTAAGAAATTAAATAAAAATGAACAAATACAATTACTGAAAATTATTATAGATAATAATATTAAATATACCGAAAATAATAACGGTTGTTTAATTAATCTCAGTAAAATACCAGATTCCGTAATATTAGAACTAAAAAATATTATCGATATATGTGAACTACGTAAAACCGAAGAACTCAAAAGAATGAAATTCTACGAAGAAGCTAAACTAAACGTCGAACAACATTACCAAAATAAATTCAAGAAAAAAAATCTTATTTCCAAATCCAAAAAAAAAGTTAAAAAGAAAAATCTAGAACCTGATTCCGAAGCCGAAAATGAACCAGACCAAAATCATAATCAAGACCAACACCAAGACCAAGACCAAGACCAAGACCAAGATCAAGACCAAGAAATTGAAATTGATTAAAATTGAAATTGATTAAAATTGAAATTGATTAAAATTGAAATTGATTAAAATTAAAATTGAAATTGAAAAAATTGAAATTTTTGACATACTTTTTTTAAAAAAGTATTTATTAAAGATAAAAACATTATCAAATAACATGAAGATAAACGAAGAAGTCCTAGTACAAAAAGTACGTCTAAGTATTAAAGATACTTCTGATATAGATTCTAAGATTCTTAATCAATTAATTGACCAAATTCAAGGAACATGTAGAGATTCTGGTTATATTAGACAAATTAAACGTATTACGGAAAGATCTTCTGGTCTTGTAGATGTAAATAGTTTTAAAGAGACTATTTATAATGTATGGTTTTTAGCAGAAGTTGTTCAGATTCAAATAAATGATATTATTTATAATTGTAATATTTCTTTAATTACGAAGGCTGGTATTTTTGCTAAAAAAGAAAATTTTATTGATATTTTTATCAATGCAGATTACTTAGATAATGATTTCGAAAATAAATATCATGTTAATCAACAAATTAATGTAATTGTTTATGCATTAAATTGTACTATTACTAGACCTAAAATCGAAGTAATCGGTAATATATTCTATTATCATGTTTTTAAACCTTTAGATCTTAAAGTTGATATTATTCCTTCAATTTATAATGATTATTATAAAATTAAATTAAATACAGAAGATAAAAAGAAAAATATTAAAAATGAAGGTATTCTCGGTTATACCGAAAAATTACACAATATTAAAAAGAGAATCTCCAATATTGATAATGGTTTATGGGATTATTACAAAAAATTACTCAATCCTATCGAACTAAATATTAAAAATAATATTCCTAGTCGTGCTTACTATAAATTATGGGAAATCTTAAATACATTTAACCCCGAAATTATACATTCCGAAAAGGTTAATATATTAAATTTATGTGAAGCACCTGGTGGTTTTATTAAATGCTTACTCGATTACCGAAAAAAATTCACAAAAGATACTTATCTCGCTATTAGTTGTGATAAGATCCCTTTCCATAAAAGTTTAAATAATCAAAAAAATATAACATTAAAAACTGCTGATATTATTGACCCGAAAATTATCAAGATGATTAATAATTTTTCAGCAGATATTATTACTGCTGATGGTGGTATCTCTACAAAAGATTTAAATTTCGATCAAGAACGTGAAATGTTAGCATTAGTTTATTCTGAATGTGTTTCCGCATTGATTTCTCAAAAAATCGATGGATTGTTTATTATAAAAGTTTTTGATACTTATACCGAAGTTATGTGTGAAATTTTATACTTATTATATTTACATTATAATACGGTTCATATTTATAAACCCCAAAGTAGTAGATCTGCAAGTTCTGAGAAATACTTTGTATTTTCAGGTTTCAGAGGAATTAATAAAAAATTATTAACTGAATTAATTGGTTTAATTCCGAAAATTAAAGAAAATAAATATTTCAGTTCTATTTTAAACTTTACTAATAAAAAAGAAGGAGACCAATATGATGTATTTATTGAAATACTTAGAGTATATAATAACCAAATTTCCAAAATTCAATTTAATAAAATTATTGAAATTACCGAAATTATTAAACAAAATAATTTTGAGAAAATGAATAATAATATCTTAAAAATTTATCATGAAAAACAAAAAAAAATTATTGATAAATGGTTAGAGAAGAATAATCTTACATCTTCTTAAATACCATCGCCACATTTAAAAAACTAAATACCTTTTCCT
>Ga0136558_1001194_pt1 | contig 13545 bp, 16 predicted proteins | sample AntRauTorckE6833_FD_101391 | JGI IMG/M metagenome (GOLD analysis project Ga0136558, IMG submission 101391) | Saline lake microbial communities from Rauer Islands, Antarctica - Metagenome Torckler E6 #833 | ecosystem: Environmental > Aquatic > Non-marine Saline and Alkaline > Saline | place...
CGGGATTCGGCACCATTCAGGGTATTGCAAGATGGTTCTTTTATCGCATCAAAAGGAACACTTCAAAGTTCGTCAAGCGGAAAAAGAATAGAAATAGATGGGGTTAATAATAATTTAAAACTTTATAATACTGTTAATAACAGAGTTATACTTATAGATGAAGGTTCGTACCTTGCGTCTGGGGCTTCTGTTGAAGTTGGAGGGTATGTCGGGTCTGCGTCGGGCTCTTCTATCTTAGGCGAAGGCTCTCTCATCCTTAACGATTTTGCTGCTGGTTTTACAAGATCCCTAATTATAGATCATTCCACGTCAGACGCTTCTTGGCCTACTTTTGGTGTTGATGTAAATATAGCCCCAGGCCCATCAGGAATAGGAGGTAATCTATACGGTTATAGGGCTAAGCTATCCAATTCCGGAGGAAGATACGGTGAATTCGCTTACGGCTATGCTTCTGAAATTACATCGACAGAGGGAATAAACTACGGAGTTCACTCAAAAGCTACGGGTGTTGGCGCTGCGGTCAATGTAGGCATTCACGCTGAAGCGTCAGGAGCGGAGCAGAATTATGCAGGCGTTTTTGTTGGAGATGTTGCAGTAAGTGAAAATTTGTTAGTAAGCGGAGATTTGTCAGTTGCGGGGGCTGTAAATGGGTTTTTAGGAGTAGAAGGAGGTTTATACAGCTTCAGGGGAACCAGTCCAGGCAGTTCGACTAATCAATGGCAAAAAATTCTTTCATTTGATTACACTGCATATACAGCTAATGCATTCACTCTTAAAGTAGTGTTCACAGGGGTCCATCCTATAAACCATGTAATTGCGGATGTTCATTTCGGATTCAAAAATCAAAATGGAATACATCAGACACACGCAAGGATTGTGAATTACGGGGTGAACAACTTGCTTTACACACAATTTTCAGTTCGACTGGACGAAACTAATGAAAGAATAATTCTATACGCTCAAATTGTAAGCGCATACATGGTTCCAGATTACACAATAATCGGATCAAAGAACGTGAATCCGACTTGGTATGGAACTATTCTTTCGTCGCTATCCGGCGAACCTGACGATACTTGGGATTCTTACTTTGTTGACGACTATAAAGGATATGTGACACTATAACAATTAATTAAGATAACAAAATGAAAAATCTAACAATCACACCAGAATTAGCAAGAGAATTACACCAGTATATCTCCTCCACTCCAACGGGAGATGTTCCTTTTGACAGGGTATTTAAGATGCTAGCCAAACTTGAGCAGCTGGAACCCGCGAAGGACGAACAACCAGTAGATAAACTTAAGAAATAAGGCTAAGTAGTGGTTAGTCTTGACGTTAGCACGTAAACAATGTAAACAATGTAAACAATCATTGTTTACCTCCGCACACCGCTCCACGTCTACGTTACAGCTTGCTGTAAACAATGTAAACAATAAAAACTATAAACTTTTTGTGGTTATATATTAATAGTATATAGGCGTTATCATATAGCAATATAGCCATATAGCCATATAAAGTTAGGGATTTATTGTTTACATTGTTTACCGGCTATTTTTAGGGGGTCAAGTATTTAACAGTTAGATAGATACGCGTAAACAATAAAAGTAAACAATATTTTTTATTGTTTATCTGGCGAATTTATTTTGTAGTTAAGAAAATATGTTTTATCTTTGACTCAAACAATATCTAAGATATGAAGATAGACTTAAAACAAATAATCGAGAAAATGGAGATGAGCAAAAAAGAAGTTGCTACCGAACTTTTCCCGGTTAACAAATTTCCGGTTCTTGCCCTTAATCGGGTGCTCGCCGGAGAAGCTGTATTAGACGCTGACCAAATCAGTAAGCTGTCTATGCTCTCTGGACTCTCACCGAACGAGATGTTCTCATCATGGAAGATGAAAAGCAGAATGGGCATACATACTCTAACCAGTGGCAACTATCGTGCGGATCTTGATATGCACTCCGGAACCACTAAAATCTTTTATAAAGGGTCTTTGGATCACGAATTTATAATCCACAAGACCAACATTGAATTAAGTGAATTTATAAACATGTTAAACACCAAAATTGAAGAATGATGATTAAGTTAAAAATTGAATTAGATGCTGGCAATGCTCAGCAAATGGAGGCAGCCTCTGTTTTTTTCAGCAGGCTGGCAGCGCTAAAAGATCAAAGAACTATTAACTTTGAGCCGCAAGAAGCACCTGTAAAAGAAAAAACAGAAACTCCTGCCGAAGAGCCGGAAACCCCGGAAGTTAGAAAACCAGGTGAGCCTTCCCCCGGAAAAAGCAGAAGAACCAAAGCCGAGATTCAGGAGGATGAGGAGCGTGAACAGAAAGAGCAGGAAGAGCAGGAAGAGCAGGAAGAAGAGCAGGAAGAGCAGGACAGCTCAGTGAATATCGACGACCTGCGGGCTATCGTATCCAAGAAGGCCAACACCCACCGGACAGATATTAAGAAAAAGCTCACAGAGCTTGGAGCGAATAATATCTCTGGCCTTGAAAAGAAGCATTTCCCTGACTTCTATGAATTTTTAGAAGCCCTGAAATAGTGGCAGAAGTGAAACACAAAAACCGGAAGCACGCACTCTTGTCTGCTTCCGGGGCTTCTCGATGGCTTAGTTGCACTCCAAGTGCACGACTGGAAGAGGAGTTCGGAGAGGATTCTAGATCAGCTTATGCTGCGGAGGGCACTTTGGCTCATGAGTTCGGTGATCTGGAACTGAAACTAAAGTTCGGCTTCATAAAAAAAGCGGAGCACACAAAGCAGCGCAAACGACTTGAGAAGAATGAGTTTTACTCATCTGAAATGGATGATGAAGTAGATAAGTACGTCGAGTACGTATCAGAACAGTTTGCCATGGCCAAGAGGGAGCATAACGGTGCCACCCTGATAGTCGAGGAGAGAGTCGATTTAACGGAGTATATCGAAGAGGGTTTTGGAACCTGTGATGCTAACGTTATAGCTGATGAAACCCTCGAGGTTATAGACTTGAAGTATGGCAAAGGCGTGAAGGTTTACGCTGACAACAACGAGCAGCTGAAACTTTACGGCCTTGGAGCTCTACGCATATATGACTTGGCCTATGACATTCAGAAAGTTAGGCTGACAATTTTCCAACCCAGGCTCGATCACTACTCATCATGGGAGATAGATGCCGAAGAACTTAGAAGCTGGGGTGAAAAAGAAGTCAAACCTAAAGCTGAACTTGCTTACCAGGGAGAGGGGTTGCAACATGCAGGCGAGCACTGCCGGTGGTGCAAAGTCAAAGCGAAATGCGCTACTCTGGCGAGCTATAACACAAGCCTTGCTAAACATGAGTTCAAGTCTCCGCATCTTCTAACCGACGATCTCTTATTGAAAGTCTACAATCAGCTAGACTTATTAAATGATTGGGCCAACGCTGTGCGGGAACATTTCTTGAAAGAGGCTATAAACGGTAAGAAGTGGCCGGGTTACAAACTTGTAACCGGCAAAAGCAATCGCAAGTGGGCGGATGAAGCCAAAGTACAAGAGGCACTTAAAAAACTTGGATTTGATCAGGAGAAATACATCAACTCCAAACTGAAAGGTATAGGGGATATAGAGAAGCTGGTAGGTAAAAAAGAGTTTCCCGATGTTCTTGGCTCGTGGGTTGAGAAGCCTGAAGGGAAACCAACTCTGACAGTTGAATCTGATAAGCGTCCTGCGTTAAACTCAGATCAACAAGCTAAAGAAGATTTCAATTAACACATCTAAATTTAATAAAAATGGCAAAAGTAATCACAGGAAAAGTGCGCTTTAGTTACGCACACGTATTCGAGCCTTCAGCAGCACAAGAAGGCCAGGAAAAGAAGTATTCAGTATCTATTCTCATCGACAAAGAAGATAAGTCGACTCTAAAGAAGATAGAGGCCGCAGTTGAAGCAGCTAAACAGGAGGGTAAAACGAAGTTCGGGGGTAAAGTACCGGGCAATCTAAAACTCCCCCTGCGCGATGGCGATCTCGAGAGAGAAGACGACCCGAATTACGAGGGTATGATGTTTGTCAACGCTACCAGCAAAAACAAGCCCGGTATCGTAGATGAAAATCTCGAACCTCTGATGGACAAAGAAGAGTTCTATAGTGGGTGTTATGGCCGCGCGTCGGTCAATTTTTACCCCTTTAATGTTTCAGGAAACAAGGGCATCGCTTGCGGACTTAACAACCTTCAGAAGACTTTCGAGGGCGACAGACTTAGTGGAGGACCTTCAGCAGAGGACGATTTCGGAAGTGCTGACGATGATTTCGGAAGTGCTGACGATCTGTTATAACATGTCAATGTGTGACAGGGTGGTCGCCGGAGGTTATGAGCCTCCGTAAAGCGACCACCTAACGGGGAGATAGCTTAGAGGTAAAGCCAGAGAACGTAGGTTCGAATCCTGCTCTCCCCGCAAATTAAATACGATACGACTTATGGATTTACACATTGACATAGAGACGTATAGCTCCGTTGACCTCAGAACTTCCGGCGCTTATAAGTACGTCGAATCATTAGATTTCGAGATACTTCTTATTGCCTACGCTTTCAACGAAGAGCCGGTGAGGATAATCGACCTGGCCGCAGGAGAAGAAATCCCTGAGACACTCAAGGCAGCTATTAAAAGCCAAGATGTTGTAAAACATGCCCACAATGCAACTTTCGAACGGGCGGCTTTTAACACGGCGGGGCTTTTTACCACGCCCAACCAATGGCGCTGCTCCATGGCCAAGGCCGCATACTGCGGTTTTCCGCTCTCCCTTGAAAACGTATCTACAGCCCTGAAGTTAGAAGAGAAAGGCAAAGCCACCACAGGAAGAGCACTTATAAAGTATTTCTGTGAACCTTGTAAACCATCTAAAATAAACCTGGGAAGGACCAGAAATCTGCCCGGGCATGAGCCCGCCAAGTGGGAAGCGTTCAAAGACTATTGTAAGCAGGATGTGGAAGCAGAGAGAAGCGTGGATCAAAAGCTCTCCGGATACAACCTCCCACGGAAAGAGATTTTAATGTATACATTAGATCAGCAGATTAACGACAGAGGTATACAAGTCGACCTTGAGCTAGCTGAGAAGGCTTACCAGATGGATGCCTCAAACACTACCGCCCTTAAAAAAGGCATGAAAGAATTAACGGGCATAGATAACCCGAACAGCCCGGTCCAGCTCAAAGAGTGGCTAGGTAACGCTATGGGAAAAGAAATAACATCATTAGCGAAGGCCGAAATAGACCCCTTAATCCATGAAGCTGGGCCGGGTATTGTTTCAGAAGTGTTAGGGCTTAGAAAAAGAGCAGCCAAAACATCCATTAAGAAATACGCAGCCATGCTTAACTGCACCTGCCAGGATGGGCGAGCCCATGGACTCTTCCAATATTACGGGGCGAACCGTACCGGAAGATGGGCAGGCAGATTGATACAATTACAGAATCTCCCGAGAAATAAAATAGAAAGTCTGGATTTAGCGCGCAGCGTAGTTCGGTCAGGTGACCGCGATTTAATGGAGTTACTTTATTCGGATACGAGCTCTATCTTGTCACAGCTTATTCGAACTGCCTTTGTGGCCCCAGAGGGTAAGATTTTTGCCGTGGCAGATTTCAGCGCTATTGAAGCGAGGGTCATCGCATGGCTTGCCGATGAGAAGTGGCGAATGAAAGTGTTTAACTCTCACGGGAAGATATATGAAGCGTCGGCGTCGACGATGTTCCGGGTGCCCATAGAACATGTAACGAAGGACTCAGACTACAGAAGAAAGGCTAAAATAGCTGAACTTGCGCTAGGGTATCAGGGAGCCCTCGGGGCGCTGAAAAAAATGGGCGGAGAAGAAACGGGTTTGTCAGAGGCTGAAATGGCAGCTATCGTACAAAAATGGAGAAGAGCCAACCCAGCTATCTGTCAATTGTGGGGTGACATAGAGGGGTGCGCTAAACAAGCACTGGAAAACCGGACCAAGATCGTCTCACGCATAAAAGGGCTGGTTTTCGAATACAACGGCGATAACCTCTCAATAAAACTCCCTTCGGGCAGAAGCCTTTTTTATCAGAGCCCCGGGTTCACCATGAATAAATTCAATAATCAAAGCATAAAATACCAAGGTATGAATCAAGAGACTAAAAAATGGGAGGACGTTGAAACTTATGGCGGGAAGCTGACAGAGAACGTGGTGCAGGCCATAGCCCGGGACTTGTTATCGGAAGCTATGCTGAGACTGGACACTTATGGGTACCTTATTGTTATGCACGTTCATGACGAGGTGGTTTGCGAGGTTGAGGATAAAAGTGAACTGGCCGAAGTATGCAGGGTGATGAGCATATCCCCTGATTGGGCAAGCGGCCTACCTTTAACAGCTGATGGATACACTACACCTTTTTATAAGAAAGACTAATGATGGACTACGACGATAAAATAAATATAGCTTCAGGATTATCAGTGCATACTAAAATATGGAAAAACAAAAGATGGTGGTGGTCTGAATTAGTGGAGAAGCTTAAAGAAGAGAACAAAACCAATGAAACCTACAAAGAGTTTATCTCTGCGACCAAAGAGGACCAGCTAAAGATAAAGGACGTAGGAGGGTATGTGGGCGGTTATCTTAGAAACGGCAGACGTAAGCCTGAAAACGTTGCACATAGACAGCTATTAACTTTGGATATAGACTTTGGTCACCTGAGTTTATGGAGCGATCTAACTCTCCAATTTGATGAGTCTATGTTACTGCACTCAACCCACAAACACTCGCAAGAAGACCCGAGATACCGGCTGATAATGCCCCTTACAAGAGAAGTGAGTCCTGATGAATACGTGGCTATAGCACGACAGGTGGCGGGATTAATAGGCATAGAACTCTTTGATAACTCCACTTTTGAGACCAACAGGCTGATGTTCTGGCCCTCCAATCCCAAAGACACTTACTATTACTGTGAGTTCCAGGACGGCCCGTTTCTGGATGCGGACGCCTCTTTAGGCAGCTACGAAGATTGGACTGACTCAACGCTATGGCCGACCGCGTCCAAGACGTTTGAGACCACGCGGGACGCTACCAAAAAACAACAAGATCCGGAAAAGAAGCACGGTATCATCGGAGCTTTTTGCCGAACATACCCGATAACCCAAGCCATAGATACTTTTCTAGGTGAAGACTACAGCCCTGCTTCAGAAGGCCGCTACACTTACCTTAAAGGCACTACCGCAGCCGGACTGATCACCTACGACGATAAATTCGCGTACTCCCACCACGGTACCGACCCGTCCGGAGGTAAACTGTGCAACGCATTCGACCTAGTCAGGATACACAAGTTCGGACACTTCGACAAAGTTCCGCAAAATGGAACTGTCAACTCCACGAGTTTTAAATACATGGAGGATTTTTGCCGGGAGGATAAGCTGGTGAAAACTACATTGGCTAAAGAAAACATAGAGAATGCCAAATATGAATTTGCTGACACTCCGGAACAGGATCAGGAGATAGACGTAGAGTGGATGACCACCTTGGATGTGGACGGGAAAGGGCGCTACTTATCCTCTGCAAATAACCTGAACGTCATATTCGAAAACGATACCGCCTTTCACGCTGTCTTCAAACAGAACGATTTCGACGGAAAGAGGTATGTTATGAGAAACGTCCCGTGGAGAAAAATAAATAGTCCTGAGCCCATAAAAAACGTGGATTACTCGGGAGTACGGAACTACATAGAAAGTATATACGGTATAACAGGGAATCTGAAAATAGACGACTCTCTTGCTCTTGAGTTCGAGAAGAACGCGTTCCACCCGGTACGGGATTATCTCTCCGGGTTAAAATGGGATGAGAAAGAGCGCATAGATACTATACTGATAGACTTTTTTGGGGCCGAGGATACTGTCTATACACGAGAAGCTACGCGTAAAGCTTTAGTTGGCGCAGTAGCCCGCATTTTCAAGCCCGGTATAAAATTCGATCTGGTGCTAACACTTGTGGGTAAGCAGGGCACAGGAAAGAGCACCTTCGTTAAAAAACTCGGGGGGCAATGGTTTTCAGATACCTTTATGACCGTACAAGGCAAAGAGGCGCTTGAACAGATACAGGGGGCGTGGTTAATCGAAATGGCCGAGCTCGCGGGTCTGCGGAAAGCAGAAGTGGAGTCTATAAAGCACTTCATCTCTAAACAGGAAGACCAATTCAGACCGGCCTATGCCCGGACATCGGAAACTTTCCCAAGGCAGTGTGTGTTCTTCGGCACCACAAACAGCAAAGATTTTTTGCGGGACCCTTCCGGAAACAGGAGATTTTTACCGGTGGATATCGACCCTGAAAAAGCGATCTACGACCTGTTTACCGATTTCGACGCGGTGGTCGGGCAGGTGTGGGCTGAGGCGGTTACCTTGTTCAAAGCCGGAGAACCTCTGTTTTTGAGTAAGGGGGCAGAGAGCATAGCTAAGATAGAGCAATACAAGCACAGTGAGACAGACGAGAGAGGCGGTCTTATCGAAGAGTACCTTGATAAACTCCTCCCGGAAAACTGGGATAAGATGGATATTTTTGAACGCCGGGATCACTTGGTAGACCCGTTGAGTGGCAAAGGCACTGTTCGAAGAGAATACACCTGTGTAGCGGAGATATGGTGTGAGTGCCTTGGCAAAGATAAACAGGATATGGACAGGTATAAAACCAGGGAGCTCAACGACGTTATGCGCTCTATGGGCGATTGGGAGCAGTCTAAATCAACTAAGAATTTTCCACTATATGGGAAACAGAAATACTACTCAAGAGAACATGACACAAGTTACTGATAAGCAGATAGCCGAAGCTAAAAAACGTATGTGTGTAAAGCCGGTGCCTGTTTCAAAACCACGCTCAATTAAAAGAATGACATGGATTACCATCAAAAAACTATATGGAAATTAATGGAGGAGATCAAGGATGTGAGTATGGATATCCATCCGGAGGCGCTCTCACACATCGAGCTGTGTCTTACCATGGCCTACGGTGTAGGTTTTCAGCAAGGGCTGGTTTCGACAAGCCATCGCAAAGCCGTTGTGCAGCTACACAGCACCTACGGGACTATCATAAATGAGTTTCCCAGCGCAGCGCAAGCTCAACGCGTAACAGGTATTAACCGATCAAACATAGCCAACGTGTGTAACGGCAGGTACGGCGCAAAAACAACAGGAGGTTTCAAATGGAAGTGGAAAGTGAAAAGCTAATAGAACGAAAGCTCACAGCTAAATTACGTGAAATTGGAGGGTGGTCTATAAAAATCCTCTCGGTTCATATAAACGGCCTCCCGGATCGACTTTGCCTTCTGCCCGGTGGACGTCTGTTTTTTGCAGAAGTGAAAACCACTAAAAAGAAGCCGGAAAAAATCCAGCTCCACGTCCATAAGAGACTGAGAAAGCTCGGCTTCCGGGTAGAGGTTATAGATAAATCAGCGCAAATATTTGAAATACTAAAACAATATGGCTTTGAATAAAGAAGACTTACACGAGTACCAGCAAACGGGTACTGAACACATCATAAACAATCCTTTCTGTGGATTACTTATGGATATGGGCTTGGGGAAAACCATCTCGACGCTAACGGCTCTGGACTATCTGATGTACCAGGAATTTGATATAAGGAACGTACTGATAATAGCCCCTAAAAAAGTAGCTGAAAACGTATGGACCTCGGAGATTAAAAAATGGACACACGTCAGGCGCTTGAAAACGTCCAGGATCATCGGAAACGAAATGCAGCGTAAAGCAGCACTGGTTAAGACTGCGGACATACACATCATTGGGCGAGATAACGTGGCCTGGTTGTGCGGACTTTTTGGCGGCTCTATGCTGCCCTTCGACATGTTAATCCTGGATGAGAGCTCTAGTTTCAAAAACCCGAAATCCCAACGCTTCAAAGCGCTTAGAGCTGTACAGCCCTCCTTCAAAAGAATAGTTATTCTAACAGGCACCCCCGCTCCTAACGGCCTGATAGATCTTTGGAGCCAGCTGTACCTACTCGACAGAGGTGAGCGCCTTGGTAAGTTTATCGGGCAGTACCGGGATAATTACTTCACCCCCAACCAACGTAACGGTCACATTATCTATAACTATAAACTTCGGGCAGAGGCTGAACAACAGATATACGATAAGATAGGGGATATCTGTATCAGTATGAAGGCGGCGGACTACTTAGAGCTGCAAGGCAGAACAAACAACTATATAGATGTCATTTTCCCGCCGGAGATACAACAGAGGTACAACGCTTTTGAAGAAGAACAAGTCATGGAGATCATCGGGGAAGGGGAAATAACAGCCGTGAATGCTGCGGCGCTAACCACTAAGCTACTTCAGTTCGCAAATGGGGCGGTATATGATCAGGACCGGGACTACCACGTCATGCACAACCTGAAAATCGACACGGTCGAGGAGATCGCAGAGAATAACAGCGGTAAACCCATTCTAATCGCATGGTCATACAGACATGATATGCACAGACTTAAAGAACGGTTTAAACAAGCGAGGGAGCTAAAGACCGAGAAGGATATAGACGACTGGAACGCCGGTAAAATACCCATGCTTTTGATGCACCCTGCCTCTGGGGGGCATGGCCTGAATCTACAGGCCGGGGGGAACATTATTATATGGTTTGGACAGACGTGGAATCTGGAACTCTATCAGCAACTCAACGCGAGACTCGATCGACAGGGTCAGGAGAACAAAGTTATAATACACCACCTGGTAGCGAAGAAAACCATTGAACAGGATGTGGTCAGAGCAATAAGCAGAAAAGCCGAAGGCCAGGAGGCACTTTTAAAAGCGGTTCGGTCCAGGGTTAAAAAATACAGAGCGGGAAGATGAAGAAAGCCATGGCAGAGCAATGGCTTTGATTCTAACTAAAAGTAGCCTATCTTAGTAGCCTAAAACAATAAAACAATGAAAGCAGAATTATCAGGAAACGCAATAACCCTTCAGAACGGGGTTAAATTTTTAGCCACCAAGGGGGAGACCGAAGGTGACTTCATAGAAAGAGTAACTGAAGTAGTTGATAGAGACTACTGTGACGAACTTGTGGTGGCCCCCGGAGCGGAGCCTTATTGGAGCTCGAAGTTAGAGGCGCCTCTGTTCAAAACGGAGCCCGAGCCCGAGCCCGAGCCCGAGCCTGACCAGGACAGCATACCAGCGGAGGTTTTCGAGGAAGGCAACTGCTATGACAACATAGGAAAAACGTGTAGTTTTCCAACTCAGAAAACCAAGGAGACAGTCGTTGGCCAGATCATATGGATATACCACGACAAGCGAAAAGACCTGCTATACTACCGGGTTAAAGACGCCAGAGGCAAGCTTCACATCAAACGCACGAATGCTAAAACACTCACTATCCATGAAAATAGTTAAAACGACTGAAGTAAAAGACCCGGAACAAGCAGGGGAGCACATCATATTCTACATCCCTGACAACTTCCCAGGAACCCATTTCCTTGCCCACGGGCAGGACGTGCCCATCAACTTAGGCGTTGAGGTTAAAGTGCCCAAGGGCTGCATGCTGCTCGCGCTATCGTCGCCCTACGGACAAGTAAGCACTTCGATCTTAGAAGAGACGGGTGAGCTAATAATGACCGTAACTAACACGGGGTGGGATGTGGTGCAAGTTGAGCCCGGCAGCGAAGCACTTCAGGCAGTGCTGATCCGGATTAAAGTCGAGGGTATCGAAATATAATTTGCATTTTTATTGAAATTTATTTGGTTTTGTTATTTAGTAGCCCTATATTTGAGGAATGAAAACAGATAACGAAAATATGATAACTTTTCAGCTCGCTATAATCATAGGCTTTTTAGCCGGGCTGATAATACTTATGCTAACATGAAAAAGATATTCTTTGACCTGGAAACAACCGGCACGAATTACACCAAGCACAGCATTCACCAAATAGCCGGAATGGTAGAGCTGGACAACGAAGTAGTTGAAACCTTTAACATCAAGGTTAGACCGCACCCAAAAGCCATCATAGACCCTGTTGCCATGAACGTATGCGGAGTAACCGCTGAGCAGATTTTAGCGTACCCGGACATGAAAGAGGGGTACCGGCAGTTGGTTGCTATTTTAGGCAAGTACATTGATCCGTACAACCCTAAAGATAAAGCATGGCTGGTGGGGTATAACAACCGGGCGTTTGATGATCCGTTCTTGCGGAAGTGGTTTGAACATAACGGTGATAGTTTTATGGGCAGCTGGTTCTGGTCAGACTCTCTGGACGTACTGTCCCTGGCTTCGGAGTACTTACTTGATCGCCGGGCGCGCATGAACTCCTTTAAGCTGCACAGGGTGGCATGGGAACTCGGGATAGTAGTGGAGAAGGAAAGGCTGCATGAAGCCGGCTACGATGTGCACTTAACGCGGGAGATATATAGAATAGTCACCAGAAGAGAGGTAGAGTTATGAAACGTATACTTATAATAGCCGCACTGACATTCATTGCCGGAGCCAACATTTCAGCTCCACAATACGACTTCAATGCGAACAGAGGTGATATAGTAGACACATGGATGCTCACATCCTTCCCCGACTGGTGGAAGATGAAAGAGATTACGCGGGAGGCATTCAGGAGAGAATTTTTAGCCTCTAATGAAAAAGACTGGTGGTTCCCGGATGTATTTGAAACGAATAAAATCAAATAAGATGAAAAAAATTAATGGATTTTGGACTGACTCCAACGGGAACAAGTGGGATTGCAATCTTTACACAAAAGCTCAAGCTATTGAACATTCGGAATCTTTAACTGGATGTGAAGGTTGTATCAATTGTAGATCTTGTAGCGATTGTAGCGATTGTAGCTATTGTAGTTGTTGTAGCTATTGTAGCTATTGTAGCTATTGTAACTATTGTAACTATTGTAGCGATTGTAGCGGTTGTAACTATTGTAGCGATTGTAGCGATTGTAGCCGTTGTAGCTATTGTAGAGGCTACAAATCGAATCCTAATCGAATATGTAAGGAATTACAGGGATCAGTTAAGGAATTAGCCCAAGTATATTGGATAGACAAAGATATCCAGATAGTCTTTGGCTGTTGGAAAGGTGAAACTTTAAAGAAATTTGAAGAAAAAATAGAAGAAAGAGTTACTGATCCTGAAAATAAAAAGCTCTTTCTTAATTTTATTAAAGTAGCAAAATATAACATTAAAAATCTTTAATCATGGAAACAATTATGAACCGTCAAGAAATACTTGACAGTTAGAAAACAAATTCATTAACCCAAATAAATAGAAAGCTATGAATATAGATAGAATAAAAGAAATACAAAAAGAAACATCTTATCCAAAAAGTGTAAGTGTTCAACAGGCTTTATTAAAGGTTTGGAATGAATGTGAACAAGAGCAGTGGCAAGACCGCCATGAAAAGCTAATGAAAGTTATTGAGCTTATAGATAGCCCGTCTGAGAATACTATATCAGAAGAAGAGTGGCTTAAAAACGGGAAGCTATTAGAATCAGCAAAGTATCGTTTTAAACCAAATAAATAGAAAGCTATGACAATTAGAGAAGCGTTACAAAACTTAGTCTATCTCCATGCCTGCGAACAGGAAGGAGTTGAA
>Ga0136558_1001196_pt1 | contig 13518 bp, 13 predicted proteins | sample AntRauTorckE6833_FD_101391 | JGI IMG/M metagenome (GOLD analysis project Ga0136558, IMG submission 101391) | Saline lake microbial communities from Rauer Islands, Antarctica - Metagenome Torckler E6 #833 | ecosystem: Environmental > Aquatic > Non-marine Saline and Alkaline > Saline | place...
CAAATTCGTTTTCTTAGATGAGGTAGCTAATGGTCGTGAATTTTCAGAACAAACAACGGATAAATTTTCTGGAATTATCGATTTTAACCAACATAATTCTGTAAGTCAAAAATATGGAATAGATCCTAGATGTATATGGATTTTTAGAGCTGGGAATTTTCTGCCTCTACGTTTAAATAGAAATTCCCGAGAAGGGATATACATTCCCAAAAAAGCCGCTTTCGAACGCATTGATAGCCGAGATTTGCAAGGTTGTGTGGGTATGTGGTCAACAATTCATGAGATGGGCAGAGAAGCTCCAAGCGAAGCTTGGGATGGCTTGGAGTATTATGCTTCAAAATTGCTAAAAGCAAATCCAGGACTAAAAACAGAATTAAAGCGTTAAACAAAGTGAGTTGATGAACACAACCACATCTGTTAAAGTTTAATTTGTGTTAGTAGTTTCCGACGTGGGCCAGTAGCTCAGCTGGTTAGAGCATCGGCCTCTTAAGCCGAGTGTCGAGGGTTCGAGTCCCTCCTGGCCCTCCAATAAAATAGTCTCAGCCGTAGGTTGAGGCTTTTTTATTGAGGCTAGCCATGGACGGGACTCGAACCCGCGAGGGCGCAAACTGCCAGTGGCAGATTGCGGTATCCTAGCTTGGCCGAACGAGCGTTTTTATGCCAGTGGCATGAAAATGTTGCCGAGTGAGCATAATAAAAAACGAGTCCCTCCTGGCCCTCCAAGAATGAAGTCGAACCATAGCGATCGGCTTTTTCGTGGCTTGGTTTTGTGGGACTCTACCCCCCCCTTAATCTCCCTGTTTCTTAAATCTACAATAGGGCTAGAACTAATATTCTAGGTTACAAAAATATCAATAAACTCGGGATGATGGGCATTAATAAGCGCTAAAAACAGCACTAAATCCAATGTTAAGTGAATAGTTATCACATATAACAGTGAGTCAGTTCGTTTAAAAATTATCCCTTGAGTTAATGCAAATGGATACAACACCCACGGCGCCCACCCGGTAAATCCTAAATCGTACAAAAAAGAAGTAAACAAGACTGCCTGCAACAGATTTGCCTGCCAAAATGGCATATAACGACGCAGAATACCTAGAACAGTGCTCACGAAAAACAACTCGTCCCAGATACCAAGCGCATTGGTGCCTATAAATAATCTGGAAATACCGTTAGTTGTGGGCTCGACTGTCCAATTTAGATGTGCTCCAGTGCTCTCAAAGTAAAACGGTAGTAAAAAGTAGGCAATAGCAGCCGTAATGCCAATGTACGCAATCTCTTTGACATACCATCTACGGCCATGGTGAAAACTAAAACGAATTATTTTAGTTTTATAAATGAATCTGTCAATAACAAAGGGGATTATTAGCGCAATCAACAACGTTGAGCCCATGCGTAAGTAGTTTTCATTTGTCACATCTGTGATGATTGGCACTAAACCAAGAATTGCTAGGGATATGTAAAGTAACCCAACATGACGGCGGAAAGACAAGCTCGTCAACGTTAGACTTAATGCCCCTATTGCTATAACCCACCAACCGAATGGTTTTAGTTCCAGTCCCACAAGACTAACCGCACTAACAGCCAGTAACAATAAAGATAAATACTCGGCTATGCTTGGCTTTGGGTTGTTTTTAGTTTTGCTCAATGACTAACACTATACATTACAGTTAAACATTCTAAGTCTTCAGTGCTTGCTGCTATTAAATTTTAGTTGCAACAAGAAGCACGGTGGCCCTCCAACTAAAAATCATTCTGAATCGAGTGATTTTTTACTTTTATGAGTGTATTGTACATCAATTTTTATGATTTAACATTCGCCCTATGTAGTGGCGAGTCAATAACCCCAAAGCCTCTAATAACATAAAAACTGAGTAGGGAGTCAACATCTCGAGTTTCAGCATACCTACGGAGATCTTTAAGCGGCGTTATATCTAGACCTTCGGCAATGCCTCTCGCTTCAAGTGCATTTAGATCTAAGTCAACTTGCACCCAGTCTTGTCTGATTGCAGCAAGCGACACATGCAACATGTCTATGACAGCGAGCCCACTATGCGCTCCTAGGCTGTCTATGATCTTTTCGGCATGACCTACATCCTTTGCCCGTAGTGCAACATACGCAACTAGCGATGGGTTTAAGAAGCCCCGAGAATCAGACAAGAATGGTAGTTTCTTTAAAATCTTATTGGCGTTATCGTACTTCTTGTTTCTAAGCGACCAAGCGACATAACCGATTACTGCGACAGCCGCAATACCTACAAGTAGGAAAACAAGCACAAAATAATAGCCAACCATATAGTAAGCATACCATCTTAACTTAATAAAGTGCTGCCCTCGCGACAATGCAAAGTTGCGGCTAGCTACTTATTCTCTTCCGTAGATTTACTTTTTTTATAATCCGATGATACTGCAATTGATTTTAATATCTATAGTAACTACCATGCCCCTCCAATACACTAATGTTTAAAACATAGGTAAATTGCCTCTGTTTTTTTGATATAATTCACGTAATGAAAGAATTATACTTGGCAGGTAAGCTAAATTCTGACGAAGCATCTATTAATGATTTTGCTGACGAATTAGAGCAACGAGGCCATCAAGTATTAGAAAAATGGTGGCAATCCCCTAAACTACCTACGCCGTATTTAGATAACGCCCCGACCTCAACGCTAGCAGCTCGAGCAATGATAGATGCTGCGTATGAAAGCGATATAACTATTTTGTTCCCGGGAGAAAGAATTCTGGGTGCTGCAGTTGAGCTAGGAGCAGCTATAGCTAGCACTAAGACCAATCCCGAAAAACAAATAATTATTGTTAACCCATTTGAAACAAGACAATCGGTTTTTTACGCACATGAGGCGGTAATTGCAGTCCGTGGGATTATGCAGATTCGTGAAATGGACTGGTTTTAACATTTGGAAGATTAGTGAAGTTCTTGAATCCGTTATTTTAAGACAGCAGGCTTGCGCAGAGATTGGTAGTCGCTGCTGAACATCTGCAGCAGTAATCGAGGCGACTTTCTAAGCCAATAATCCTTCTTTCGCACTATGAGAGAATTTTTAGTAGAGGCCAGCCATTCAGGCCCAAGGACATATCCAACTGGACGCGGCCCACCTGTTACTACTATCATGTACCGATGATTGCATCTGTAAACATCAACTCTAAATCTTTTGGCGGCAAAGAGCTCTATAACGATTTGCAGCTCACGTTCATGGCTGACAAGAAAGTTGGACTAATAGGTCGTAACGGCACCGGTAAAACTACCCTACTCAACATTCTAACCGGCACTGACACCGACTACGACGGGGAAGTTGTGTTCTCTAGCGGCGCTATTGTGATCGCGAGCAAACAGGAGCACCACGGGCTAGATGACACAAAAGTTTTAGATTATATTACGCGCGACCTACCAGAATACAGCCGTCTCAAGCATATTCTAGACACCTACCCAGAAACCATGGGCAGTGATCATACGATGATTCAGCGCTACAGTGACGCACTTGAACGCTTTAGTCAGCTCGGCTACTACAGCATAGAAGATGACTTAAGTCAGCTGTTTGAAGCATACCAACTTGAACCAATACTAATGCACGGTCCTATGAAGCAGCTTTCTGGCGGGCAAAAGCGAATGGTGGAGCTTATAAAAGTTCAGCGCGCAAATGCAGACTTAGCACTGATAGACGAACCCACCAACCACATGGACTACGTGGCTAAAGAAGCGTTCACCTCATGGATGCAAAGCACCAATGAAGCTGCATTGATTATCACGCACGACCGCGATGTACTGCGCTACGTCGACCGCATTATAGAAATCCGAGACGGCAAAGCCGATATTTTTCGCGGCAACTATGATGCTTATTTAAAAACCAATACTCAAAATATTTCATCAGAGCTCAACGAATACGGAAACGTACAACGCCGCATCGGCAACCTAAAAGCCAGCGCAATTCGATTTAGGCGTCTCAAAGAGCGGGCTCGCGATCCTGGAACTATCAGCCAGTTTAAGATGCGAGAACAAAAAGCTCTCAAAGAGCTCGAATCACTCCAAGAAAAAGATAGACCTAGTTTTTGGATAGACCAAGAATCTACCGCAAATCTTAGCACTAAAATCACTGATGCATACGAGCAGCACAAAGCTCGTAATATTCGTATTCGTACCAAGCAAAAAACTGTTCAAAGTAGCGTAACACTCGTAGCGGTAGATGGATTATCTCTCGGGTATGATTCCCCTTTATTTTCCGACATTAGTTTCGATATGAGCGAAGGCGACAGGCTTCACGTTCATGGGCGTAACGGAGCCGGTAAAACCACGCTCGTTAAAAGTATTATCGCAACCGGTGAATCAAAACAAATGCCGGCCAAAGCCTACAAGGGCACAATAGAAGTTGAAGATTTTACCTCCATTGGCGTGTACGAACAGGAGCTTTCTGGAGAACGTTTAGATAAAACGCTCGAAGATGCGATCCGCGATATTTATTACAATAAAGATTTACCCCACACCGAACAGCTCACCAGACAAATCATGAATGATTACTTGTTCACCTACGAAACCGATGCCCGCCTGCCCGTTTCGCAACTCAGCGGTGGCCAAAAAGCCAGGCTCCAGCTCATAGATATGCTTGCTGGTGACCCAAATATACTGATTCTCGACGAACCAACCAACCACTTAGACTTACCGAGTATAGAAGAATTAGAATTCGCTTTGGCTAGCTATCACGGCGCAATCATCTATATATCTCATGATAGTTATTTTTGCGATAAAATCGGCGGAACCAAAATATTTATCGACAAATAATGCGCCCCTCTTAAGTGCATTGTTAATATATTCAATGCATAAGTAAATGCAAAGCCACACCTGTCCTCTGTATTTCCTCGACTACCACTTAATTCTATTGCACTATTGTTACTGTTCTGGCCTAGAAGACGCTTAAGTTGCACCTTTGTTTTATGACTAATTATTATATAGATTCTATACAGCTCATTTACGATAATAAAAATTATATAAATAAGGCATACTATGGCTCAAGATACAGCTAATCATGAAATCTCACCGAGTAGAGTCGTGCATCCCGAGCTGGAACCTGCATCTACAGCGCACATAATTGCAACTCAGATTGGTCGATGCTCTGTGCTGAACTACGAGCACGCACGAGAACACGAAGCCGCTGATGCCGAATCAATAAAATTTATTGGATCACATAAACACAGCTTACAGTCACTAACTCATCCTCTTGTCTCTATAACTGGCTCGGAAATGCGAGATCGAGCGCACCATCGATTGCCACATGCAACATTTATTGACGCCGTTGAAATCTACACGAGCGAGCCAGAAGAAGTTGGTACCAGCATTGCCCACTCCCTAAAAATTATTGATGCAAGAATTGCTAAATACAGCTCAGATAATGGCAAGAATGAAGAGGCTACTGAAGAACAAACATTAAAAGAGTTATCTTTACGAGAACGAAAAGTATCTGCACAACAAATACTAAATGACATCCAGCACGTTTCTGAGCATCTTTCAGATCGAGCAGATCTCGAGCTAGACCCCAGCAAAATTATTCCACTCAGCGAGCAAATGAGAGCTGTTGTCGCACTGGGGCTCGAGATGACGGTGCTTGGTGTTGGCGAAGAAGTCAGGAATAAGCACTTGCTGCACATTGGCAACGAGGGCGAGACTCAATTATTTATTGATTTACTCGACGGCTACTCAGTATATGCGCTTGGATACAACGCAGTTATGCACTCTAAGTAGCCTTCGCTGTTGTACAATTAGTGGGTGAATATACAAGAAAACATTAATCTCAAGCCTTTTTCGGCGATGAAAGTCGGCGGTAGTGCTTCTTATTTTATTCGCATATCGTCAAAGACAGAGCTACAACAAGCGGTTCAGTACGCAAAAGATAATTCACTTGCCTTTAGAGTTGTCGGGGAAGGCACAAACAGTTTGTTTTCAGACCAGGGCTACGATGGTCTAATTATAAAAAATGAAATTAAAGGTACTAATTTTATCAATTCTGGCTCAGCAACAATTGTAGAAATCGGTGCTGGTGAAAACTGGGACAAAGTAGTTAGCGAGACCGTGAGCCTAGATTTAACGGGCATTGAGGCACTGAGCCATATTCCGGGCTCTGCCGGAGCAGCCCCCGTCCAAAACATCGGAGCATATGGCCAGGAGTTAAGCGATACGCTTATATCTGTAGAAATATACAACACTGAAACCAATGCATTCGAAACAATTCTGGCAAAAGATTGTGAATTTTCTTATCGCGACAGTCGTTTTAAGCATAATCACAACGAAATAATAGTAGGCTTCAAACTTAAGCTCAAAATAGGTGCGATTCAAGGTGATTTGTACGATTCACTTGCCGCCTACCTGGAGTCCAATACCATTAAAGATCGCTCTCCTAAAACCATTAGAGCTGCGCTCGAAGATCTACGTTGGTCTAAATTACCGAAACCTAATGAACTCCCTAACTGCGGAAGCTATTTTCATAACATCATTGTCGACGGAGATACTTTACAGGAACTACTGAAGGAATTTCCTAATCTTAGATACTTTAAATTTAACCGCAAATTTAAAATTGCAACTGGCTGGCTCCTCGATCAACTTGGGCTCAAAGGCTACTGTGACTCTAATGGTTTTTGTAATTACGATAAACAAGCGCTTGTAATTGCCAACTCTAAGAATGGCACGTACCAGCAACTAGTTCAGCACGAAAACATGATCCGAAAGATGGTCAGAGACCGCTACGGTCTTGAGCTTACCCGAGAACCAATTCTTATCGACTAATTATCGCTCGGCAATGGGAACCGTAAGCAAAACTCTTTAACTTCTTTATGAATTGCTTCGAGCTTACTAGATTTGTTGTGATTATCGAGCGCCTGCTTCATCCAGTCTGCAATCAGCTGCATATCGTCCTCGCCAAGTCCTCGAGTTGTAATAGCTGGCGTCCCAAGGCGAATGCCACTTGGGCTAAACGGCGGATTAGGGTCATCAGGTACGGCATTTTTGTTCAGCGTTAGCCCTATAGAATCAAGCGCTTCTTCTGCAACCTTGCCGTTGATACCAAATGATTCTTGCACGTTTGCAAGCACCAAGTGATTATCTGTTCCGTTTGTAACAAGTTTAAAGTCACGCTTCATCAGTTCATCAGCCAAGCGCTTAGCGTTACCGATGATTGCCTGAGCATACGTTTTGAATTCTGGTTGTAGTGCTTCCTGGAACGCGACAGCCTTGGCCATCACATTGTTCATGTGTGGGCCGCCTTGCATACCAGGAAACACCATGCGGTCAATCAGCGTGGGTAGATTTTCTCGAGTATGTTCAGGCTTTTGCAGCGGGTTCCCGACTGTGCCGTTGCTTAAAATCAAACCGCCGCGCGGACCACGTAACGATTTATGAGTAGTAGAGGTTACTACGTGGAATCCAGCTTTCACCGGGTTTGCGAGCGCGCCGCCAGCAACCAGCCCAGCAATATGCGCCATATCCATCATGGCTACTGCATCTACCTCTTCGGCTATAGCTACAATTTTTTCGTAATCTAGTTCACGCGGAAAAGCACTAAAGCCCGCAAGAACAATTTTTGGTTTGTGTTTGAGCGCTAAATCGCGCATTTCTTCGTAATCAATTTCACCAGTTTCAAGATCTTTGATGCCATAGCGTACAAAGTTATAAACTTGTGCGCTAAAAGTAACTGGGTGGCCGTGTGTTAGGTGGCCGCCGTGGCTCAGTTCCATGCCCAAAATAGTGTCCCCCGGCTCACACCAAGCCGCATATACTTCCATGTTAGCGGGCGCACCCGATAATGGCTGCACATTGGCGTGATCTGACCCAAAGAGCTCCTTGGCAGAATCGATGGCAATTTGCTCAATTTTATCTGTGTTTTCTTGCCCGCCGTAATAGCGCCTACCGGGATATCCCTCACTATATTTGTTGGTAAACTCGCTGCCAAGTGCGTCTAAAACTGCACGTGAGACATAATTTTCAGACGGTATGAGCTCCAAGCCTTCTCGCTGTCTCTGTTGCTCTTGCTGTAGTATTTCTAATAACTCTGTATCCATGACTACTATAATATCAGAGGTTTATGTTTGTTTTTTGCATATGTTATTGTTTTTTATATGACCGATAAAGCCGAACTGCCTTTAATAACAGAAAGAAAACCATCTTTTGCGGTATCTTGCGAAGGGTGCGGCGCTTGCTGCCGGTCTGACATAATTCACATACTTACCCCAGCGGAAGCCAACCATATTCGAAATGCTGGATCAGGAACCGCCATGGAGCGTGTAGGGCAACCAGACTCACGGGTCACACAAATAGCTAAAACACTTCTTGGAAGAGAAATTACAGATTACTACGAACTGGAGTCTGATTGTGGCGCATTAGACCAAGAAACACGTCTTTGCAGCGATTACGAAAATCGACCAGTAAGCTGCGCTGAATTCCCCGTCGGAAGTTTTGCATGCAGACAAATGAGAGTACGCAATGGGGTGGATGAGCTGACCGTCTTCCATGAATGGCTCGATTCAACAAAAAGTTAAGGTTCAATATAAATTTACAAATAACTCATATTTGATATAATTACTTGTCATGAATCAAGAACGTATTGCCACACGCATTAAAGAAATCCGAAAACAGCAAGATTTAACCCAAAAAGACTTTGCCGAAAAACTTGGTACAAGCCAAAGCGCCGTAAACCGCATGGAAAGTGGAAAGCAAAATTTTAGTCTTGAAATGATCGACCGTATCTCTGAGGTCTTGGGTCGCGAAATTATCACCATCGACACAGGGGCTGCGAGCTTTCGCATAGAAGGCGGACACGAACTATCTGGCGAAATCACCGTGAACATATCTAAGAATTCTGCAGTTGGATTGCTCTGTGCATCGTTGCTCAATAAAAAGTCCACCAAGCTACTGCGTATGCCGAAAATTGAAGAGGTTTACCGTATTATCGAGGTGCTCGAAAGCATTGGTGTTTCTTGCGAGTGGGGCGATAACTATCTTCTAATCACCCCTCCAAAACGATTTAAGCTTGATAAAATTGACCGCAAAGCTGCAATGCAGACAAGAACAATAATTATGTTTTTGGCACCACTCATGCACGCTGAAAAAACCTTTAGACTTCCTGCCCCCGGTGGCTGCAACCTCGGTTCACGCAGTATTGTTCCCCACATGGAAGTCCTAGAACAATTTGGTCTCGAAACCAGCGCAAAAGGCGACACCTACTACTGTACTGTTAAGAAACAGCAACCCGGGGAAGTTATATTGCTCGAAGCTGGCGATACCGTCACCGAAAATGCACTCATGGCGGCCGCTCTTACACCAGGGAAAACAGTTATTAAATACGCAAGCGCAAACTACGCCATACAAGATGTCTGCGTGTTCTTACAAAAACTTGGCGTAAAAATCGAAGGCATTGGCCAAACGACCATGATCGTACATGGCGTCGAATCCATCAGCCAGGACATAGAGTACTCCCCGAGCGAAGACCCAATTGAGGCTATGAGCTTTTTGACCATCGCCATCGTTACGCAATCTGAGTTCACCATTAAACGAGCTCCTATAGAATTCCTCGAGCTTGAGCTACTCACTCTCAAGAACATGGGGCTTGATTACGAAATACTCAAGCGCTACAAAGGAGATAATGGCTATGTCGAACTAGTCGATATAACTGTAAGAAAATCAAAACTTCACGCACTATCTACTAAAATCCATTCTCTCCCCTACCCAGGAATCAACATGGACAATCTGCCCTTTTTTGCGCCAATTGCCGCGATGGCTCATGGCAAAACGCTCATTCATGACTGGAGCTACGAAAACCGAGCTATCTACTTTACTGAGCTTCAAAAACTCAATGTTCACGTTGAACTACTCGACCCGCACCGGGTATTTATCCATGGACCCACAAAATTTGAATCAGCAGATGCTGTAAGCCCACCGGCGCTTCGCCCAGCAATGAATATTCTTATCTGTATGCTTGCTGCCCCTGGTAAAAGCGTGCTACGCAATGTCTACTGGATTAACAGAGGCTACGAAGATCTCGCAACTCGCCTTGGTAGGCTTGGCGCCAAAATAGAAGTTTTCTAAAAGTCTTCGAGCGCGTTGTCAGAATCTTGCTTGCCCCAACGCCATTTAGGCTTGGGCGCGGTTTTGTACGTGATGATGAAAAACGTAGCCAGCAGCGGTAGAAAATACACAAAAAACAATCCTGATTCACCCTCACCGTCAAGCATCAAACCAAGCCCAACCGATAGTACAATAAAGACAAGTGTAACCAACCAGCCCTGCCAGGTACTGGGAGTCCAACCCCAGCCATACCGTTTTCGCTTAAACCAATACTTATTCATGTACTTAATTATAACACTAGTCACAGCATAAGCACTTGACTCACCTTTAGCATGCTATAGAATACTATTCTTGTGGCAGAAATTCATTATGACAACATTTGAAGATATATCAGATTACTATAGTTACCCATCAAGAATCCAGCTCGCACTCATACGTTTGCGAATGGTCGCAGAGCAGCATTTTTCGGTACCGCGCACTAAAACCCTCAATTCATACCGGGACACGCTCGTGCAATCCCTGACCTATAAAATTCAAGATATCGACTTTCTCTTAAGTGATGTTGAGGATCGACGCAAGCAAACTGCAAAGGTTATCCAGAACCTTCTTGAGCATGAAGCCAAAGTGCGCCAAGATATGTACGAACATGTAGAGCAAATTAACTCTGCTCCAAAAAACCTCATGCGCACACTAAGGCACTTCAAGAATGTCTTAATCGTAGCTGCTCGTAGCCACAAAGAAGTTTCAGTAAAACCTTACTACCGTACGCAATTAGACGAAAAACAAGTAGAGAAAATTATAGTAGAATCAAACAAAACTGAACTCGAAAAGCTCATAGCTGATTACATCATGCCAGAAATCATTGAAGAAACTACACCAATCAAATTCATATAGTCTAAAAAGCAAAAAAGCAGGTTAATTACTCCTGCTTTTTTATCTGTACAGATTTGTAAGACATATTTTCGCGATTTCGGCTTATTTCTTTTCGCTTACGCTTCTAACGCTTAGTCAAATTGTCTCGCTCGTTGTTTTGTCGAGCATTCGCTGAAATCTCGAACTATAGAGCTATTCACTTCTGGTTTTCTTTCGTACTACTGTTAGCTAAAGCAGCAATGTCGATCGAACTGGCTATTACACCGGCCAAAAAGCTTCAAATGCTCTACTACATTTATACGCCAATTTAGCATAAGCGTCAAAAGTTATCCCGAGTGCTGGCTACTAGAATCTATTGCACTACGACAGCTTGTTGCTGCATTTTATTTTACTTGTAAGCTGCCCAGTATGTCGTTGCATCTTTATCTTCTATATTTTGGTTGTAAATAGAAAAAGCCCACATTTCTGCAGACTTCTTCTATTTGGGGCGAGTGAGGGGACTCGAACCCCCGGCCTCCAGTACCACAAACTGGCGCTCTAACCAACTGAGCTACACCCGCCACGCGACTACTAGCCTTGTCAATTTTAGTGTTTTAACACGAAATACTCAAGTTATAGCTGTAAGCGTAATCATTATGTATACATAATTATGACACCGATTTGACAATAATGTAGTTAAATAACTTAAGGAGACCCTCATGGATGACAGTTTTAATTTAGGCGAATCGGTTCAACGATCGTTCGATACGTTCTTTGACGTGTTACCGTCTATTCTTTTTGCGCTACTAATATTAGCTGGTGGTTATATTATTAGCAAAACGCTGCAACGATTAGTAAATAAATTACTTACGCAAGCCCGCCTCAATGAATACGTCGGCAAAAGCGATTATAGTAAGCAAATTAACAAAATGTTCCCGGACCCCGCCGGTTCACTGGCGCACTTAGCGTTCTGGGTCGTTATACTTGGAGTAATTTCACTCACCGTATCAGTACTCGGCATTCAAGCCTTAACTGATTTTGTAGGTGCCGTATATTCCTACATCCCTAACATCCTTGCTGCCATACTTATTTTTGTAGCAGCATCAGCAGTGTCTGGGTTCGCAGGAACTGTAGTTAAGCGCACCATGGGTGACACTCCTACTGGCAGCATCTTAATGACCACTGTGCCAATTGTAGTGATGAGCATTGCGTTCTTTATGATCCTCGATCAACTCAACATCGCCTCAGATATTGTGAACATAACCTACACAGCAATTATCGGTGGCATAGCGCTTGGATTAGCACTTGCCTTTGGTCTTGGTGGTAGAGATGTAGCTGGGCAAATACTTGATAAAGCCTACTCAAAAGGCCAAGAAAATTATGCCCAAGCAAAAAGCGACCTCGAAAAAGGACGACACAACGCAAAACAGGAAGCAAAGCGACTTAAGCAAAAAGCTAGAAAATAGTCGTAGCGTACGCTGCCACGAGAAAAGCTCCAGGCACCTGCTTGGAGCTTTTGCTTTTTTGCAAGATTGCCGCCAATCAAACGATGCAATGTTGATGCTGTGTACCTAAACTTAAATTTGATATATGTAAATTTGACAACGTAAGTAACAGTAGTCATTTAGTTACAGTTTTTTGTAGCGTACAAGTTGTGTAAGCCTTCCAGTAATATTCTTACGAAAATTACGCGCGGTGTACTAGTTCGGGCGTATTCTATACACTAGCGGTATGAGTGATATTTCTAAACTAGGGTCAATTTTAGGTATCTGGGCTCATCCTGATGATGAAACTTTTTCATCTGCCGGGATTATGACCCAAGCCGCAGACAATAAACAGCGTGTCGCAATTATTAATGCCTCGCACGGAGAGGCTGGCAAATGGGATAGCGAACGCTTTCCAGGCTCAAGCGCAAAAGAAGTACGTTTGCGTGAGCTTATAAATGCGCTCCATATCATCGGCGTAACCGAGCGACACAACCTAGGTTGCAAAGACGGCGAGTTAGACAGCTACGACCGCGAATCAATGGTGACTCGTATCACAAAAATAATCGACGATTTTAAACCAGATACGATTCTAACCTTTGGGCCTGATGGTATTACGGGTCACAGCGACCACCGAACTATCCACACCTGGGCAACTAAAGCAGCCCATCGAGCAAATAGCAATCCTCTCGTACTCTGTACTGTCCAAGATCAAAACAGCTACAATGACCATACTCGTGAGCTCGACAAAGAACACAACCTATACTTCGCCATCGATCATCCTGTGCTGTATAAAGATAATGAAATCGATCACTTATTCCACTTGCCTCGCACCATTACCAATCGTAAATATGCTGCCCTTAAAGCGCACGCATCACAAACTACAGATATGATTCAAGGCATGGGCGAAGAAAACTTCAAGCGGATGATACGCCGTGAAACATTCGTGAACCTCAATAAAGTTAAGCCATTCCTCTAAATTACGTCCGGGCAAATACAAGTGCTATAATTAACCTTGTAGCAACAAAAACAAAAAAATGAAACACATCGTAACTACCATTATATTTGCATTGAGCTCTATGGCTCTATTTGCAATTTTACCGACCACTACACCCGCAGGCC
>Ga0136558_1001198_pt1 | contig 13500 bp, 14 predicted proteins | sample AntRauTorckE6833_FD_101391 | JGI IMG/M metagenome (GOLD analysis project Ga0136558, IMG submission 101391) | Saline lake microbial communities from Rauer Islands, Antarctica - Metagenome Torckler E6 #833 | ecosystem: Environmental > Aquatic > Non-marine Saline and Alkaline > Saline | place...
ACGCAGATTTACCAGAAGTATTAAAAGGGAAAGTGATAAAGACAATAAAAGACGATATAAAGAGAAAAATTAAAAACGATGTTATTCCTTATCATATAGGTGAAAATATAAAACAAAAGGTAATTCACTCTGCAAATGAACTCTCAAATCTTTTAGATGAAGCTTATAGAATAAGAGTTATTGCCGATTATCAACCTGATATCAAGGTGGAAATTAGAAGTGGAACATTTTTACTTGATGGAGAAAAAATTTCAGTTGCAAAAATGTGGAAGAATACAGCAGAAACACACACTAATAGTTTAATAAAAGCTTATAAAGATGTCGGACTCATCTAAATTTGATTTGGATTCTTATATAAAGAAAAAAGAATATAATTTTATTACAAACATAAAAGAATCAAAGGAAGATGAAGTTGATTATTTTCTGTTTGTTGAGGCAGATTCTATTGCTGATAAATCAGAAGCTCCTCAGATTACTAGTTATTATCAGATGATGAGAATTAAAAATCAGATAAATAAATCGCAAGGAATTAAAATAAAATGGATTGTCAAAAAGGGAAGCACAAGTAATTTACTACGGAAAGCGATAGAAGATGTAATTAATAAGAAATATCATGATTCAATCACTAATGTAGCAATATCGCCCATAAGATATCAGCCTTTGTGGATCTATATAGAGAAAAATGAAGCAAGTAAAGAGGTGTTGAGTAAAAATGATATTCTAAATGATTTGAAGCCGTTCTTTGATTTGTATGATATTCGCGAAGCAAAAATATCAATTCAAAATGCAAAAGAGAGTTTTCCGGAAAATCCTGTAATTTTACTTTGTATAAAAGTCAACGCCCCAATTAACTTAAAGGGTATTTCTAAGATGTTAATAGAAAAAGGTTATGATGGTGCTACTGAAGATCGATTAAAACCAAAGATAGAAACACTTAGAAAGTATGGGTTAATTGTTTGGTCAAATAATGACATATACTCACTTTCATTAAATGCACAAAATTCATTTTCATTTGTAAATCCAAAAAAAAGTCCTGATGTATTACGAGCACTTGAACTTGGCAAAAGAAAGTGGCATAATTAAGTGGTGGCGGTTATACTTGCGAGGGTGTGTATCATGCCCAATAGCGAAGATCAGGCACAGAAGGTCCGCCTACATACTTGTAGGCTGTTCCTTCAGAACTGCCTACAAGTATGTAGGCGTACTGAATGAAAGTAAACTTTTAAAAACTTTGCTCTTCCCGTGAAACCGCCACCTTTTTTTATATCATATCCTAATAAAGAAGCTTTTAAATCAGCTTTACCCAACTTAATTCTTCATGAGCATTGGGAAGAAATTGAAAATCTTATCCAAAGGGGTTATCCACCTGCAGTATCTTATAGAGTCATTGCCGCACTATTTAGTTATACACCTAAATTTGTGGGTGCAATGGCAAATAAACCAAAAAACTACTACAGGAGATTTACTATACCTAAAGGTAAAAAACATAGAGAAATTTTTGCACCAAAGGTTGCCCTAAAAGTAATACAGAAATGGATAGGGCACTATTTATCGCTGGCACTCACATTTGATGATCATGTGTATGGTTTTGTAAATGGTAAATCTGCTCCTTTAGCTGCTCAAGTACATTCTAATGCGAAGTGGGTTTATTCAATTGATATAAAAGATTTTTTCCCTTCTACAAATAAGAATAAAGTTATTAAATCACTTGAGTCCATCGGTTACAGCAAAGATGCCGCTGAGGTAATTGCTGCGTTATGTTGCTATAATAATGTTTTAGCTCAAGGTTCACCTGCAAGCCCTGTCCTTTCAAATATCACATTTAAAGAAACAGACATAGAATTAAAATCACTTTCAGTTAATTGTGGTATAAGATTATCACGATATGCTGATGATATTGTTTTTTCTGGTGAGGGTGAACCACCTACAGAGTTAGCAAAAAATGTTAAGAAAATTATAACTGATTCTGGTTGGCAGATTGCAGAAGACAAAGAGCAATTGTCAATTTTGCCTCATAGATTAAAAGTTCATGGATTGTTAGTGCACAAAGAAAAGCCAAGATTAACGAAAGGTTACAGAAATAAGATTCGAGCATTTAGACATCTCATAAAAACTAACAATATCAAAGAAGAGGATATGAAAAGAATACAAGGCCACATTAATTATGCTAATTCTATTGAACAATTATAACAGGGTATTATTCCAGTTATGACGTTTTCAAGTGATTAGTCCAAAAAAATGATAGTTCATTGAACAATCATAGAAAAAGATCAAAATTTGTAAGGTTCCCCGAATGTTGGCACTTGGAAGTTAAGTGATTGTAAATGAGAGTATAAAAACTGAATCTTGTTCTGAGTGAATTTAGGTGGAAATTCCGTGTATACTTCTTAATCAAATAGTAACAAACTGAAGCTGCTTCAGGTATTGTCTATTTACCTGTTCTAATTCTACAATCTTATTCTCCTTATCATTATAAAATTTATTATCAAAACATCGGAAGCTTTCCTTCAATCCAGTGCTTGCCCGTTGATGAAAATATAAAACCGGATTGCTGATTCCTTTAAAACCAACATGAGGAATAGCTAAAACACCTTGATAAGTAGGGTCAGGGTTCCCACTGATGAACAATCCATTCGCGTCAAAACCCTTTTTCACAACTTGTCTAGCAAAATTCATCTGTTCATATGTGGTTCCAAATAAAACTTGGTCGAAATCACCATAGTCCGTACCAGTAAATGAGCCTTGTATAGCCAATATTACAGGATGGGCAACATTTTTTAATTGACTCCTTTTTTTTTGAATGGCACGTTCTATTCGATATTTTGAATTTTCAGCATATGCAGTTGCCGGATAAATACCAATCGGGTTAATACGCCCTGGTTTATAGAGCATATTAAGTTTTAATCTTCCTTGCGACAAATTTTGTTCAATTACAAAATATTCACCTTTAACATGAAATGAGGGAAGTTCTTTAAATCCAGATCGAACTACCTTTCTGAAGTTTCTTTTGGAGTCACTGAGTCCTATTTCGGGTAATTTGTCAATTAAAACAATCCAATTTAATGGAGTCTCTTCCTTAATAATTTCAATCAACGGGTTTTTCTTTTTGTAGAATTCACCAACATTGGAATTAATTTTTGGAACGGTTGCTTCTATTACCACATACCCGTATGAAGTATGAACGAGGAAATCTGGTTTGTTACCGTCATTATTTGCACGTTCATAATCAAACTCAAAACCTGTTACTTGAAGCAATCGCCCGATAATTAGCTCAAAAAATGCAGAAGACCAAGAGACCCTAAGTTGCTTTTTTAAAACTCTTGCCATGGGTTGAGGCAATTTAGATAGATTGTAATTGAGAAAATGCCTCATTTGTTTAGCTCTTGGTAGTGTAGATCTTTGTAGCCAATCAAGTGTGTGTTCACCGGTATTAGCCCAGTTATCGTCTTTGTTTTTCGGTTCGATTAGCCAAAGATCTCTCATCAGGAAGATTAACCCAAATTGTTATGCTCTGATCCATCCGGATTAGAAATGGGTGTTTTTTTGCCATTTATTTTCCGGACATGAAATCCGCCATAATTCCCTCGTTCAATTTCTTTTACAAATACTGAACATGTCATTTTTCTATTGGTATAATTGTCTCTGAACGTTTTATTCCTTCCTGTATCTGATTCTGTAATTACCGAGATTTTTTTGCGTGCCATGATGAATAATGGTTTAGATTTAAGATTTGATAATATATATGTTCAATATATGTAAAATACATCTCATTTTCTTAAATTCTTAGTGTACATACTTTAAAAAGGCTAAAAAGAGACGCTCAATATGGCAAGAGAATACATCATTTACGCAGATGAATCTGTTGTAAGGGGGGAATATTATTCTAACTTTTATGGTGGATTACTAGTGCGGTCAACAGACCTAAAGGAAGTTGAGACCTCCTTAAATAAGGTGAAGATTGAACAAAACCTATTCAATGAAATAAAATGGCAGAAAGTAACTGGAAATTATTTAAAAAAGTACATGAAGGTTATAGATGTTTTATTCGATTTTGTTGAACAGGATAAAATTAAAATACGCATTATGTTTACCCAAAATCGATTTGAACCTACAAACTTGGAGGACTACCATTATAATCATGAATATTTCCTGTTGTACTATCAATTTATCAAGCATGCTTTTGGCTTGAAGTATTCCAATCAGCGTCTAAATGATATAAAGCTTCGGGTTTATTTTGACCGCCTCCCTGACACCAAAGAGAAATCGGCTTTGTTCAAATCTCATATTTCTAGTCTTGAAAAATCACCCGAATTAAGGCGACAACGTATTTTAATCCCAGATGATCAAATAACAGAGATTAAATCCCACAATCATGTGCTTTTGCAATGTATTGACATTGTGTTAGGTGCCATGCAATTTAGACTTAATGATTTGCATAAAGTAAAGCCCAAAGGCAAATGGAGAAGAGGTAAGCGAACGATTGCAAAGGAAAAACTTTACAAGTTTATAAATAATAGAATTCAAAAGATTTATCCGAATTTTAATATCGGAATTACAACAGGCACTAAAGGGGATCAAGAAAATTACTGGAGACACTCATATAGACATTGGCTTTTTCGTCCCCGGTTGTACCGGGAAAATGACTCAAAAACAAAAAAATAGCCCCGCAGTTGCTATGAAATTTTTTATAGTTCGTATCCCAAGTGGAACTTGAGACTTCGCAACGTGCAGGGCTACATGTAATATACATTGAGGGTATATCTTTGTCAAGGCTACGAAGATGAAACAGTTTATTGTATCAATTCTGGTTTATAAACTGAGCACATAATTAACACATAGATTCATTATAAAAAATATCAACAATTATGTTAATTTAAGACATGATAGAAAATCTATCAAACCGTATTATATATGAATTGCCATGATTAGATCTGAAAAAGAATATCAAGAAGCAGTAAACCGAATAGAAGAAGAACAGAAGGTGATCAATCGTCAACGGACCCATTTCGAAGAACTCGGATATACGGGTGAGGGGCTGGGTCGATTGATGGAACCACTTCATTCTTTTCATAATCAGCTAAAAGAGGAAGTGGAGGCGTATGAAGGTATTAAACGCGGTGACTTTGGGACTCTTCATGAGTTTACAAATATCGGACGTTGGTTAATCGGTGTGCGAATTTATCTTGGCATGTCTCAAAAGGAGTTTGCCGATGTTCTGGATGTATCAGCTGCGCAAGTGTCCAGAGATGAAATAAATGAATATCACGGTATCACGATGGATAAAGCTCAACGGATCCTGGAAACATTCAACGTCAGGTTCAAAGCTGAAATTGATGAGCCGATTTCTCGATTAGATTATAGAAACAACCCGATTATGTATGCGGGCTAAATCATATTTTTGTTTTGGGCATTAATTTATGAGATCAAATTTTAAGATATACATTTAGAATCACCCACTTTCGCCCCAAATCCCCCCCAACCCCATCGGAACAATCTATTTTTGATGAAGTAAGAACTCACTGTTCAGTAAAAAAGAAACAAAAATAGATTTGTTATGTTTTTAAAACCCAACAACTCACGTTTATTCCTGTATCTGTTGATTTCAGCGTTTTTAATTTCGTTACTATCGTGCAGTGACGATACAATGACCGATCCGGACCCCGATCCTCCTTTTTCTTTTAACAGTGAGTTAAACCCCGGTGATTCTGCGGTCGACTTCCTCTCTTCGGATGATTTTGATCAGTTAGTGGTCGAAATACAGTATATGGAAGGGTATCGTCCGACAGACGAGGCGATCAGCCGGCTTAAATCTTTTCTGGAGGAGAGACTGAACAAAAACTCCATCACCATGATGGATCCTGCAGTCATTCCGGCCGGTGGACAAAACGCTTACAGTGCGAGCCAAATTCGGGATCTGGAGGAAGAACACCGCACCGTTTACCCGGAAGAGGGGATCTTATCTGCTTATTTCATCTTTGTGGATGGGGAGTGGGATGTATCCGATAACGTACTTGGAATAGTCTATTATAACACCTCAATGGCACTTTTTGGTGAAAAAATAGATGAAGCCAGTGGTGGACTATTCCAGCATGGTCGCGACAAAATAGAAGCTACGGTCATGCTGCATGAGTTTGGGCATATTATAGGATTGGTCAATAACGGAGTGGATATGCAGAACAATCATCAGGATGAGGAGCATAGGAAACACTGTGATGAATCCACATGCCTTATGTACTATTCAGTTCGTACCACCGACTTCTTTGCCAATGTCTTTGAAGGCACCATCCCGGAATTGGACGAAGCGTGTGTGGATGACCTTCGTGCAGCCGGCGGAAGATAATTATGTAACTCCCGGATAAAAAATTAGCAGCAATCCGGTCAAAGAATGCTGCTAAATATCATCTACAGACGGCTATTACCCCATTTGCAAATAAAACTTACTTTTATCAAGGGGTTTCTGCAATACGTATTATATCGTAATTTATCTACGTATTTATACGTAGATGAATTGATCAGGAATCCTGTTTTTCTTCTAATGCGTAGCGAACCAGAGCGGCTGTATTTTTCAGTTCAAGCTTGTTCATCAAATTTGAACGATGCGTTTCGACGGTTCTGACACTGATATAGAGCCTTTTTGCAATCTCAGCACTCGTGTATCCTTCAACGATTAACTTTAAAACTTCCCGCTCCCTTTTGGTGATGTTCTTTTTAGAGATGGGTTTGCTTCTCTGAGCGATGTCAGCGTATTTTCCAACCATAAGATCAGAAATTGACCTTCCAAAAGCCTGATTTCTGATGGATACTTGTTTTATGATATCAGTCAATTCATTTTCTGAACCATTTTTTGTCAAGTATCCCATCACCCCGGCCTTTAGTGACTGATGAAGGTGAGAAATTTCGTTGGACTGGGTAATCACAATTGCCTGTGCTGAACGGTTGATCTTTTTGATCTCTTTCATTAGATCGTGAATATTCGAATCGGACAGGCTTGAGGATATGAGACACACGGAATCCGGATTTTTCCGATAACTTTTGATCAAATCCGCACCGGATATCACAGAATCTACAATCTTAAAATCATTTCGATCCCTAAGGATAGCAACGATCCCTGACCGATAGATGTCCTGATTTTCTGCGATGATGATCTTTATATGTCCCATAATTGTAGGGGAATTGGAAAAATGTCGGGCCTAGAATATAATCTAAATTTACAAATTGCCAAATTTTGCAATTTTCTTTTGTTCAATACATGGGGTTGGTTCGGTTAGGAGAGAATGAATGATAGTATGTATATAGAAAATATTGAGGATAAAGATCATATCAATCATAAAACTTTACCGTTGAATTGAGCGAATGGTTGTAAGATTGTTTATTTTTCCTGATTGCAGAGAAAACGACATGATAGCGATTTAATTTAAAATGCGTATATGAGCTTTATTAGAAGTCACAATTGCGGTGAATTAACGGCCAAAAACAAGGGAGAAGACGTTGTACTGAATGGGTGGATTGCAACTCGCAGGGATCTGGGTGGACTCATCTTCATCGATCTGCGCGACAGATATGGAATCACACAAGTGGTATTTGATGAAAATAATAAAAAACTTCACTCTATGGCTGAAAAACTGCGATCTGAATTTGTGATCGGCGTGAAGGGAGTGGTTCTTCATCGGGATCAGGAGACTATCAACCCGGAGATGAAAACCGGCGAAATTGAAGTGGAAGTGACGGATCTGATTGTCTATTCGAAAGCTAAAACACCGCCTTTTGAAATCAAGGATCAGATTCCAACCAACGAGGAGGTGCGGCTACGCTACCGATACCTGGACCTCCGCAGACCTGAACTTCAAAAAAATCTGATGTTACGCTCGGATGTGGCTCATAGCATCCGCAAGTTTTATCATGAAAAAGCATTTGCGGAAGTTGAGACACCGGTGCTAATGAAATCAACTCCGGAGGGTGCGCGTGATTATCTGGTGCCCAGCCGTGTGAATGCGGGTAAGTTTTTTGCGCTGCCCCAGAGTCCGCAGACTTACAAGCAGATTCTGATGGTCTCCGGTATGGATCGTTATTTTCAAATTGTAAAATGTTTCCGGGATGAGGATCTTCGTGCCGACCGTCAGCCGGAATTTACACAGATTGATGTTGAGATGTCCTTCATCAACGAGGAGGTCATCTACTCAACTCACGAAGAGTTAATCGCCAAATTATGGAAAGAGCACAAAGGTGTGGAAGTGGCTACTCCCTTCCAACGCATGACATACAAAGAAGCTCTCGAAACGTACGGATCTGATAAACCGGATCTGCGTTTTGACATAAAAATCCACGATCTTTCTGATATTGTGGCTAATTCGGGCTTTAAGATTTTTAATTCGACCGTTGAAAAAGGCGGACGTGTTCTGTCTATCACCATTCCCGGACAGGGTACACTGGGTCGCGGAGCATTAGATCGCCTCACTGAAAAAGCAAAATCACAAACCGGCGCCGGCGGTATGATTTTTATGAAAAAAGTAGACGGCGAAGTTACATGCAGTGTAGGTAAGTTTCTGGATGATGAAACGATGGTAAAAATGGCGGAAGAGTCCGGCGCTAAGGATGGAGATTTGGTCTTGATTCTGGCAGGGCCGGCTCCGGATGTGTATAACCAAATGGGTGGTTTACGTTTGATCTCGGGCCGAGATTTTGAACTCATCAATGAAAATGAAATAAAGTTTCTATGGGTAACCGATTTTCCTCTGTTTGAGTGGTCAAAAGAAGATCTGAGGTATTACTCGCTGCATCACCCATTCACAGCACCACATCCCGATGATATCACACTTTTGGATGAAGATCCTGCTAAAGTGAATGCAAGAGCATACGATTTGGTTCTGAATGGAAGTGAGCTTGGAGGCGGTTCGATGAGGATTCACGATCCGGTTCTTCAGCAGAAAGTTTTCGGCATACTTGGAATGGATAAAGAAGAAGCTCAGGATAAATTTGGCTTTTTGCTGGATGCCTTCAAATATGGTGCTCCACCACATGGGGGCATTGCTTTGGGATTGGATCGCATGATCATGCTGATGGCGGGCGCTCAGAGTTTACGGGATGTGATTGCTTTCCCAAAAAATCAGAAAGCACAGAGTTTGATGGACAATTCCCCGGATGTTGTGGATGAAAAACAGCTGAAGGAGCTTCATATTACTTTGAGGAAGTCGGCTCTCAGTTGATGGGATTTGATATCCTTCACTATTTGATTTATAAGTTCTCGACTAGATCACGACAAAAAACGGCATGACGGTTCGAACTGATGGGCAGGTTTTTTAATGTCGCTTCAACACAATTTTTTGCTTTAACTAAACGAATTTTTTAACAAACGAACGACGATTTGAAAACAGCAGGAATTGACGGATGTAAAGCGGGATGGATTTTATTTTCGCTGGATGAAGAGAAGCTCTATAAAATCATCAGAACGGATGATGAGTTGAGAGAGGAGTTTGATGCGTTTGATCGCATATTCATTGATATGCCGATTGGCCTTGAAGACGAAGTTTATACACGGGAATGTGATGCACTTCTGAGAAAAAAATTGGGAGCTGAGTATGCTGCGAGTGTTTTTAGTCCACCCATCCGGCCTGCTCTTCACGCTCCATCCTATGTGGAGGCAAATATGCAGAGTTTTGAGTACACTGAAAAAAAACTCACAGTTCAGTCATGGAATATCACTCCGAAGATCAGAATTTTGGATGATTTTCTAACAACCAGCCCTGAATTACAGGACAAAGTGCTTGAGTCTCACCCCGAATTGCTGTTTATGAATCTGAACCGGGGGATGATTTATCAGAAAAAAAATACAAAAAAAGGATTGCGGCATCGTCTGGATCTGATCAAAGAACATGAGCCGGTAGCTGCTGATTTTTTCAGAGAGATTAAAGAGGAGTTCCGGAGAAATGAGGTGGAGGAGGATGATATTGTGGACTCAATGGTATTAGCCCTGGCCGCAAATCAGTCAGTTGAAAAAGGGATCAAAACAATCCCGGAGGAACCACCTGTGGATTCGAAGGGATTAACGAAGGCTATTCATTATGTTTAAGAGATTCTAGTTATTTCTTATCCAATATTTTTTTGTATTTAACGCCCGATTTATGGAGGCGGTTCAGCCCATTGAATGCTGCAATTTTGTAAGCTTCGGCATACGTTGGATAGTTTAAGACTCTCTCTATGAAATATTTGATATCTCCGTCAAATGCCATCACTGCCTGACCAATATGAACCATTTCAGAAGCTTGTTCACCAATGATATGAACGCCAACTAACTTTAAGTTATCATTTCGAAACACCAGTTTCAGCATTCCATCTGTGTCGTGATTCAGGGAAGCCCGTGTCATCGATTTATAATAGGCTCTTCCAACAGTGACTTCCAGGCCAAGATCAACCGCCTGTTTTTCTGTAAATCCTATTCCTGAAATCTCAGGGATGGAGTAAATGCCATACGGCATGTCACGGGTTCCGTCTACTATATCATCTCGATTTCCAAACATATTTACAGACGCAAGTCTTCCCTGAAGGAAAGAAGCCGAAGCCAATGCGGGTTGCCCAATCACATCACCGGCAGCATAGATATTGGGTACGGATGTTTGATACGATACATCAGTGATAATTGTACCTTCATCCACTATTTTAATGTTTAGATCTTCGAGCCCAAGATTGTCGATATTTGGCACTTTTGATCCTACAAATAGAATTTGATCCGTTTCCACGACTTGTAAACGATCTTCATCTTTTGTGTGATAGAGAACTTCGCTGCACGTTCTTAAATCGTTGTAGGATATTTTATTGACCGTCATGTTATTCACGACCTGTATCGTCTTGGATTTAAGAATGGATGCTAAATGATTTTTAATCTCTTCATCAAGAAAAGGGAGCATCTCATTACTTTCATTCAGTATGGTTACCCGTGTACCTAAAGCTGCGAATGTGGTTGCGTACTCAAGTGTGATAATCCCTCCTCCGATAATCACTAAACGCCGGGGTATATGGGTTAACTCAAGAATCGTTGAATAGTCGAGAACCTGTTTGTGGTCAATCTTAAAATTTTTCGGCTGTGAAGGACGGCTACCTGTTGAAATCAGTATGTATTCAGCCGTATACTTTTTTTTCTGTTTCATGTTATCAATGACTTCCACTTCATTATTACCAATGATGCGACCCCATCCTCTGGCAGTATGCACTTCATTTTTAATGATGTCATCAACATAATTTCGGTTTTTACTTTCGAGGATAGGAGACTTGTACTTCATAATATCTTCCATACGAAACTGCTGATATGGTTTTCTCCCTTTATCATCTGCAAACTGAGATTGAAAAGATTGGATGAGTTTAGCGGCAGATCGAAGTGCTTTACTGGGAACGGTCCCTTTGCTTATCCAGGATCCACCCATTTTTGTGTCATTAGCTTCTACAATAAGTACTTTTTTGTCAAACTTAGTACTTTGCATGGCGCAAGAGAACCCTGCCGGGCCGCTGCCGATAATGATTACGTCGTAATCAAATTTCATAAGGTTTACTGATTAAATTAATTAGAAGTCTAAAGATAGAGGAAAATATAGTTCAAATCAGGATCATTGAAAAAAATGGAACGATATGCCTTGTTTTTCTCATTATAAAAGCAAAGAAAGTACATACTTTAATGCATTGCTAATAAATGCCTTAAGGCAGAATCAATTAAAATCATAAAAAGAGAACAAATGTCATACGAATTACCAAAATTACCATACGATAAAAATGCACTTGAACCTCATATTGATGCAAAAACAATGGAGATTCATCATGGAAAGCATCATCAGGGGTATACTACGAAAGTAAATGCAGCGCTAGAAGGACATGAATTTGCAAATTTACCCATCGAAGAAGTATTGAAGCGAATAAATGAAATACCGGAAGATGTGCGTCAGGCCGTAATAAATAATGGTGGTGGCTACGCAAATCACAAACTATTCTGGACAGTGTTATCGCCAAATGGTGGTGGAACTCCAACAGGCGAATTGGCAGAGGCTATCAACAGTGAATTTGGCAGTTTTGATAAATTCAAAGAAGAGTTCAGCTCTGCTGCCGGTAGTCAATTTGGCTCAGGATGGGGTTGGTTGTGTGTCACCTCTGACGGAAAGTTGAAAGTACTATCAACTGCGAATCAGGATAGTCCGTATATGCATGGACTCACACCAATTTTAGGTGTGGATGTTTGGGAGCATGCCTACTATTTACACTATCAAAACAGACGACCTGATTATATCAGTGCCTTCTGGAATATTGTAAACTGGGATAAAGTGGCTAAAAATTATAAAGCTGCGAAGTAGATTTACAGCAGAAAATGTTAAAAAGAAGGGGCATCCTGAGGAGGAGGCCCTTTTTTATTTATGATATGGTTTAGATCGGATATGTAAAAAAGGAGGACTTGTTCATTAAAACAAAAGGAAAACAGGTGCTCAAATCCTGTCTTCCTTTGTATCTCGCTTGACTTACCTTGTTTCTCTCTTGACTTACTTTTCATGCACTTCTTAATTAAAGAATAAGCGATATTCTGCCCATATTTATTACAAGATTAAATTAATCTGTTACATATCTAACAGATTTTATTAAAAGGCAATATCATCAGCAAACGGTCCGGAAAGAGTTATATTTGGGCTTAAGAAGAGGCGATCATTATCAGATATTTTCCAAGTTCCGTTCTCTTTTATGCTTTAATTCTTTGAAATAGGTAGGTGTAAGGCCTGTAATTTTTTTAAATTGGTTAGATAAATGGGCGACACTGCTATAATTCAGCTTCCAGGCTATTTCGGTTAAAGAAAGTTCATCATAAAGGAGCAACTCTTTTACCCTTTCAATTTTGTTCATTATGATATACTTCTGAATAGTCATTCCTTTTACATCCGAAAAGGTATTGGAGAGGTAGGTATAATCGTAATTTAACTTTTCACTGATATAATCGGAATCATTCACTTTGGGTAATTCATCTGAGAAGTGAATCATCTCAATAATTACGTTTTTAATTTTCTCAACCAGAATATTTTTTTTATCATCGAGTAGCTCCAAACCACCCTTCATCAGCCTATTTGCAAACATTTCTATCTGCTCATCAGTAATGTTATCCTGAACTTCAACAACACCAAGATCTACAGAAATGTAATTCAAATTAAGTTTTTCCAACTCTTCTTTGACAAACATCTTACACCTCAAACTGACCATATATTTTATATATAATTTCATTTTGCCATTATAGTAACCTATTACAGCACGGTTAGAAATTTTCTAAATGCTACGTCATTAGCTTCGAATCATATTGACACTCTCTATATAACATTTATTTTAATACTACTCATAATTATTATGTAGTTTATATAACGAAAGTAAATCATTGATGTTATGAAAATCACAGTTCTGTAAATATATCATTGAATAGAATCTAAGTACTGTAAAATTAGGTAGTGTTTTTATTTTTTCTTTGACCAAAATCATTAAATGAAGCAT
>Ga0136558_1001200_pt1 | contig 13477 bp, 10 predicted proteins | sample AntRauTorckE6833_FD_101391 | JGI IMG/M metagenome (GOLD analysis project Ga0136558, IMG submission 101391) | Saline lake microbial communities from Rauer Islands, Antarctica - Metagenome Torckler E6 #833 | ecosystem: Environmental > Aquatic > Non-marine Saline and Alkaline > Saline | place...
AACTCATAAATATTATTATTACTTTAGTAAAAAGTGATACCTCAGAAAAGCATTATGAACAAAATATGATTAAAGCATTATTAAATATGTTAGAAATTCATGATGAATATACCAATGACCACTCAGTAACTGTTGCCAATTTATCAAAAGAATTAGGGTTAAGGTTAGAACTACCAATGATTGATATAGATCGTTTGTATTGGGCAGGTATTACCCATGATATTGGTAAAATTGAAATTTCTGCTGACATATTAAATAAAAAAGAAAAGTTAACAACGGAGGAATTTAAAAGAATAAAACATCACCCGGTCATAGGGTACAAAGCCTTAACAAAGTTAGATTCACTAAATGACATTGCGAAGTATGTTTTGCACCACCATGAAAGAATTGATGGTTTAGGGTATCCTGATGGTTTATATGGAACAGATATTCCCCTCATTTCAAGAATTTTATCTGTAGTTGATGCATGGGATGCTATGACATCGGAACGGTCTTACAGAGACCCTTTACCCTGTAAAATAGCGGTAAAAGAGCTGGTTAAAAATAAAGGTACGCAATTTGACGATTTTATTGTTAATGAGTTCATTGCACTTTTAAGAGAAAAAGAAATCATTAATGAAGAACATTATGAATCTTTGGAGGTGAAACTATAAAAGTTATAAGTGAGCAGTTTAGGAAAATACTGAAGTATGTACGAGAAGGTATCCATGTTGTAGATATTAATGGTATTACAGTTTATTATAATGATGCCATGGAAGAAATTGAAGGTATCCATAAAGATAAGGTTTTAGGGAAACACATTCTTGAAGTTTATCCAAACTGGAAAAATGAAAACTCTACACTGTTAACAGTTTTAGAAACGAAAAAAGAAATCATTAAGAAAAAACAAAGTTATATTAACTTAAAGGGTGAAAAAATTAGTACAGTGAATACAACTGTTCCACTTTGTAATGGTAAGAAACTCATTGGTGCTGTGGAAATTTCTTCTAACTTCACTGAAGTCTCAAATATGTCGAACCAAATCATTGACTTACAACAAAAATTAATTAAAAATCCTAAAACAACAGAAAGAGAAACCAGATTCTATACTTTTGAAGATATTATTGGCTCTAATAGTGAGTTTTTAAAAGCCCTTAAGTATGCAAAGAAATCAGCTCAAATGGATTCAAGTGTATTGATTTATGGTGAAACGGGGACAGGTAAAGAGTTATTTGCTCAAAGTATTCATAGTGCTAGCAGTAGAGTCACGGAACCATTTATTGCCCAAAACTGTGCTGCTATTCCTGATTCTTTACTAGAAGGCTTATTGTTCGGATCTGTTAAAGGTTCTTTTACTGGTGCAGAAAATCGACCAGGATTATTTGAACAAGCCAGTGGTGGTACACTTTTTCTTGATGAAATTAACTCTATGAGTTATGAACTCCAAGCAAAACTTTTAAGGGTTTTACAAGAAAATTACATTCGAAGAATAGGTGGTCAAAAGGATATTAAGATTGATGTAAGAATCATTGCAGCAACCAATACTGACCCAAAGGAACTTTTAGCATCAAAGACTTTCAGAAAAGATCTGTATTATCGAATCAACGTGGTAGGCATCAAACTACCGAACCTTAACGAAAGAAAAGATGATTTATCAGAACTCTCTGATTATTTTATCCAAGAGTTCAATAAAAAATTTAATAAAGATGTTTGGATGTTAAGTGAGAATGTTACTGAACTTTTTAAACAGTATGACTGGGAAGGTAATATTCGAGAACTAAGAAATATTATTGAATCATCAATGAACTTTGTAGAAGATGAACATGTAATAAAGAAAGAACATTTACCATCTCATTTTATTGATAAAATAGGGGATCGTGTCAAGCATGCCTTTGTTAGTGATTTCAGTGATTATGAGCAATTACCTGATTATTTAGATGATATTGAGAAAAGAATTATGAAAACAACTTATGAATTAAATGACTACAATGCAACAGTTACAGCAAAAAAACTAGGTATTTCAAGACAAAGGCTACAATATAAACTAGATAAATACAATATTTAAGCTATAAGTTCATTTATATGAGTTTATAGCTATTTTTAAAATTAAAAGAGCAAAAAAATTTGCGTCTGATGTTTGTAAAAGTGATATGAATAAATATCCAGTACATATTTATGAAATCCTCTTGATTTATGCAAAAAATGTATAAAATATACTCTTTAAACAAAAAAAGATTATCGTTGCTTTATTAAGCGCAAAAAAACTTGCAAATAATATGCAAAAAAATTTGCAAGAAAACGTTTTTTTATAGGATTTTACCCTTATATAGTGTAAAAAGACCTCATAAACCCCCTAAAAAGACTTTTTATCTTTGGCATGGATTATGCATTATATATAGTTAAGTAGAAACTAAGGATATTATATATGGAGGTGCAATTTTTTATGAATAATGTTAGAGTAGCAATTTGGGGTTTTGGCGCAATGGGTAGTGGTATGGCGCGTATGTTATTAAATAAAAAAGGTGTTGAAATCGTTGGTGTATGTGACCGTCATGAAACACGTGTAGGTAAAGATATGTATGAACTACTCGGTGTAGAAAGAGGCGACAGAAAGCCAGTAATTATTACTGAAAATGTAGAAGAAGTAATTTATGAAGGCGTAGCAGATGTTTGTTTAACAGCAACTGATTCATATACTTCAAAGGCTTTTCCAAGATTAAAGTATGTATTAGAACAAAAAATAAATGTTGTTTCAACTGCTGAAGAAATGGCTTATCCTCAAGCGCAAGAACCAGAATTAGCTAAAAAATTAGATGCAATTGCTAAGGAAAATGGCGTTTCAATCTTAGGTACTGGTATAAATCCAGGATTAATCATGGATTTATTAGTAACTGTATTAACAGGCTGTATGGTTGAAGTAACACACGTAGAAGCAGAACGCGTAAATTCATTATCACCATTTGGTCACGCTGTAATGGAAGAACAGGGCGTAGGCATCACTTTAGACGAATTTAACAAAGGTTTAGAAGATGGTACTTTAGCTGGACACGTAGGTTTTGCAGAGTCAATTCATATGATTGGTGACGCGATTGGATGGCCAGTAGAAAAGTTTGAACAACAAATGAAGCCAATTGTAACAACAGTTGATCGAAAATCACCTTATGGTTTTGCAGCTGCGGGTAATGTTGCTGGCGTAAATATGACAGGACAAGGTTATGTTGATGGCGAGGCTAAAATTGATATGAAGCATCCACAACAAATTGAGCCGGAAATGGAAGGCACACATACTGGAGATTATATTCGATTAAAAGGAAGTCCAGATGTAAATATGTCTATCAAACCAGAAGTTGATGGTGGCTTAGGTACAATTGCAATGTGCGTAAACATGATTCCTCAAGTAATTAATGCGGATCCAGGTTTAAAAACAATGTTAGACTTACCAGTGCCAAGAGCAATCATGGGCGACATGAGAGATAGAATTAAGTAAAGTAAAAGGTTAGGGGATGATTTATGAAGGCTATTAAAGGTCAATGGGTAAAAATCCATTCGATTGTTTTTACTGCTGGTGAACGGGCACCACAAGTACCTGATGATACAAAACAGGTACCTTTAGAAATGTGGGTTAAAGGATACATTCAACAAGATGCCAGTATTGGCGATGAAGTAGAAGTTAAAACAACGACTGGACGATTAGTAAGTGGAAAATTATTAGAAATTCATCCAACATATAGACATTCTTACGGCGAACATATACCAGAATTACTTGAAATAGGTACTCAATTGAGAAAAATATTATTTGAGGGAGATGATGAGTAATGAAAGAGAACACATATGAAGCTGTAATGAATCGAAAAAATGAAATTATGAAAGAAGCTGTTGGTATAGACTACGAACAATTTGAATCTGATTCAATTGCCTTTGACTATGAAGGTATGATGAAGAAAGTTGGTTATTCACTAGAAGAAGTGAACAGAATTCAAAAGAGTTCTGGTGTCGGCGAAACTAAAATTTATGAAATGAAAAATTTAACAGCTTTAGCTAGAAAGTTTTCACCAGAGGGTAAAGGTGCTAGAATCTTTGTAAAAGATGAAGCAGCCAATCCATCTGGTAGTTACAAGGCAAGAAGAGCAGCAAACTCTGTATACCATGCAAAAAAATTAGGTTATAAAGGTGTAATTGCTGCAACCAGTGGTAACTACGGTGCTGCCGTAGCTTCACAAGCTGCAATGCTTGGGTTAAAATGTATTATTGTTCAAGAGTGTTATGATTCAGAACATAAAGGACAACCAGAAATAATTGAAAAAGCAAGAAAATGTGAAGCTTATGGCGCAGAAGTTGTTCAACTTTCTGTAGGACCTGAGTTATTCTATACATTTTTACAGTTACTTGAAGAAACAGGATATTTTAATGCTTCTTTATACACACCATTTGGTATAGCTGGCGTTGAAACTTTAGGTTACGAAATTGCAATGCAAATGAGAGAAATGGAAGGCAAAGATCCTGACGCTGTTATTTGTACAAATGCCGGTGGTGGTAACTTAACTGGTACAGCGAGAGGCTTAATCAAAGCCGGTGCAAAGGAAACAAAAATCATTGCTGCAAGTGTAGATTTAAAAGGATTACACATGGCAAGTGATAAACAATTTAATAAAAAGTCTTTTACAACAGGACATACAGGTTTTGGTATACCTTTTACAACAATGCCAGACCGATCAGATGTACCACGTTCTGCTGCAAGAGCTCTTAGATATATGGAAAGATATGTAACGGTTACTCAAGGTGAAGTCTTCTATATGACAGAAGCCATGGCACAAATCGAAGGTTTTGAAAGAGGTCCAGCTGGTAATACATCATTAGCTGCAGCCTTTAGTATTGCTAAGGAAATGGATGAAGATCAAATCATTGTTGTTCAGGAAACTGAATACACTGGTGCTGGAAAACATATTCAACCACAATTATCTTTTGCAAGGGATAATGGGATTGATATTAGATTTGGAGATATTGAAGAACAAGTACCAGGTAAAAACATTATCTTCCCCAAAACACCAGACCATATTAAAGCAAAGGATCTAGATTTAGACCGTATTAGAAAATCTTATTTAAGAAAAGCAGTTGAAGGTTATAAGATGGTTACTAAGAATGACTTAGATTATTTATCTGAAGAGACCAAAGAGAGTATAAGTTATGTAACGAAATATCTAAAATCATTAGATATAGAGATAGTGGAGGGATAAATTTGAAAAAATTATTAGATAGAAAAGATGACTTTTTAGTAAGACGTAAGCATTTAGAAGGCGTATCTGATCAAGCATTAAAAGAAAAATTTTGGAAATTAGCTGAAGAAATAGTTGATCCAATGATTGAATTAGGAAAAACCCATACAACACCTTCAATTGAAAGATCTGTTTTAATAAGAATGGGTTTCTCTTCACTTGAAGCGAAGCCATTAGTTGAAATGACAGTTGATCACGGTTTAATTGGAAAAGGTTTAGGACATATCGTATATGTTGTATCAAAAGAAAAAAATATGAGTATTAGAGAAGCTGGACTAGCTTTAATCGAAGGCGAGCATTGGGACTTTATTATAGACTATTTCAATAAAAGAGGTGAGAAATAATGGATTTAAAGCCAAACGATAAATTAGATATAAGAGAGATTTTATCAGACTTAGAAAATTATGCACCAAAACGACGTGGTTGGGTATGGAGAGATCAAGTAGGAAAGCAAAAAATTGGTCCTTTTGAATACAATGATTGCTCAACAGATTTAGAAAATAGTGTTGGTATCCCATCTAGTCGTTATTTTAAGGGATTAGACCCACAACCAAAAGAAGTTATTACAACTGAAATTGCTTCCGGTAGATTTGAAGATGATATTAGAAGAATGCGTATGAGTGCATGGCACGGTGCTGACCATATTATGGTTATTAGAACGGCTGGTCAATCACATATGGACCAATTAATTGAAGGGACACCTCAAGGTATAGGTGGTATTCCAATATCAAGAAAACAAGTAAGAGCACATAGAAAAGCTTTAGATATTATTGAAGAAGAAGTTGGACGACCAATCAACTACCATTCATATGTATCTGGAGAAGCAGGACCGGATATTGCTGTTATGTTTGCTGAAGAAGGCGTAAACGGAGCCCATCAGGATCCACAGTACAATGTACTTTATAGAAACATCAATATGGTACGTTCTTTTGTAGATGCTGCAGAAGCTAAAAAAGTTATGGCATGGGCAGGAATTGCTCAAATTGATGGCGCACATAATGCAAATGCAACTGCAAGAGAAGCTTGGAAAGTTATGCCAGAATTAATGGTTCAACATGGTCTTAACTCAATATTCTCTGCTAAAATTGGAATGAAGAAAGAAAATATTTGTTTATCTACAGTACCACCAACTGCAGCACCTGCACCAGCATTAAAGTTTGACTTACCATATGCTGTTGCCTTAAGAGAATTCTTTACTGAATATCGAATGAGAGCACAACAAAATACGAAATATATTACATCTTCTTCTAGAGAAGCAACTGTAACACATGTTTTAAATATGTTAGTATCTAGATTAACATCAGCAGATATTCAATCAACAATAACACCTGATGAAGGAAGAAATGTGCCTTGGCATATATATAACATTGAAGCATGTGATAATGCTAAACAAACACTAGTTGGTTTAGATTCATTAATGGACATGATTGAACTTAAAACTGATGGCTATTTAATGGAAGAAAAAAGAGAAATTCAAGAAAGAGCAGTTTTATATTTAGAAGAAATTATTGAAGTAGGCGGCTACTTTGAAGCTGTTGAAAAAGGTTTCTTTGTAGATTCAGGTAAGTATCCTGAAAGAAATGGTGACGGTATTGCAAGAGATATCCACGGTGGATTAGCTGCTGGTACTGTATACGAAAGAGATGAAGATTATATGGCACCTGTAACAGCTCACTACGGAAATAACAATATTGCTCAATATGATGAGAAATATGTTGATAATCCATCTGGATTAATTGGTGGTTGTTCATTTGAAGATAGAGATTTAATTCAATTTATTGATGAATTAGATGAAGAAGATAATGTTAACACAAGATTAGATGAAACAGAACGTTACAGAAATTCAGACATTATTAAGCCTGAAGTTGAATGGTTAGGCGATGGAACAGTTCAAGTTGACTTATTCCTACCAACAGATCAACGACATGCGAAATATGCTGCATTAGAATTTGCTAAGCATATGAACTTAAATGAAGCAGAAGTTATTCATATCGAAGTAATGCATCCATCTGAAGGAACACGTATACAAGTAAAAGGTAAAATTGACTTTGAAGTAGATTTATCAACACTTGAAATTCCACCAGAGCCAGTACTACTTGACTTTGATGAATTGAGAGGTTTTGTTAAAAATCGACCTGTTAAAATTGTTGCTGGAACCTTAGGTGAAGACGAACACTCAGTAGGCTTAAGAGAAATTATTGATATTAAGCATGGCGGAATTGAAAAGTATGGTTTCGATGTTAAATATCTTGGAACATCAGTTAAGGTAGAAAAAATTATTGATGCAGCTATTGAAGAAAATGCAGATGTAATTTTAGGTTCGACAATTATTTCTCATGATGATGTTCATTATAAATTAATGAAAAGATTACATGAAGTAGCTGTTGAGAAAGGTATCAGAGATGATGTAATCATTTGTTGTGGTGGTACACAAGTAACACCTGAAATTGCAGTAAAGCAAGGAATTGATGCTGGTTTCGGTAGAGACTCACACGGTGTAAATGTTGCAACATATATTGTTGAGGAGTTAAGAAGAAGAGATAAATAATAGGGGTGATTTATGAAGTTTGATTGTTTAGTTGCAGAAATAGGCTCTACAACAACAGTTGTAAATGCTTTTAATAATCTTCATACAGATGATCCTGAATTTGTTTCTCAAGGTCAAGCACCAACAACGGTACTTGATGGAGACGTAAATATTGGTTTAAACCATGCCATTGATGATTTAAAAGAAAAAATGGCATTAAAGGATGTCTCTTATGATAAATTACTTGCAACGAGTTCTGCTGCAGGCGGGCTTAAGATGACTGTGCATGGACTAGTATATGACATGACAGTAAAGGCGGCAAAAGAGGCTGCTTTAGGTGCCGGTGCTAACTTGCATATGGTAACATCTGGACGAATGCGAAGAACGGATATAAGAAAAATAAACGAGATCAAACCTAATATCATTTTAATTGCTGGTGGCGTTAATTATGGAGAGCGAGACACTGCTCTCTATAACGCCGAGGTAATTGCCTCTTTAGATTTTAATGTCCCTGTAATTTATGCAGGTAATATTGAAAATCAAGATGAAATTAGATTGATTTTTGATGAAGCAGGAAAGAAAGAATTACTATATGTTGTTGAAAATGTATACCCTGTTATTGATACAATGAATGTTGAACCAACAAGAAAAGTCATCCATGATGTATTTGAGGAGCATATTATTCATGCCCCTGGAATGGAACACATTAAAGAATTAGTGAATGGACAAATCGTACCAACACCTGGTGCCGTTATGGAAGCATCTAAGCTAATTAAAGAAGAAATTGGCGATGCGATGACGATTGATGTTGGTGGTGCAACAACAGATATTCACTCAGTTACTGAAGGTAGTGAAGAAATTAGTAGAATTTTACTATCACCAGAACCTGTTGCTAAAAGAACCGTTGAAGGCGACTTAGGTGTATATGTCAACATGAAAAACATTGTAGAATTAATTGGAAAAGAAAAAATGAAAGAAACCCTTGAGATTTCTGAAGAAGAATTTGAGACTATTTTAAATAATTATCATGCAATACCGTCTAATGATTTAGAGAAAGCTTTTGTAGAATTACTCGCAAAGGAAGCAACTTTAATATCTGCTCATAGACATGCTGGTGGTTTTAGAGACTTATTTGCAAATGGCGGTAAAAAAACTTTAGCAGAAGGTAAAGATTTGACAAGCATTAAATATATTATTGGAACAGGTGGTGCACTGACAAGATTACCCAATAGAGTTGAAATTCTTGAGTCCATTGCTCAGTCAAATAAAGGTGATAAGTTATTACCGAATACTGAAGCAAAAATATTAATAGATAATGATTATATTATGGCTTCTTTAGGTGTCTTATCAAAAGAGAATAAAAAGGCTGCGTTGTTACTACTCAAAAAAAGCTTAAGAATAAAATAAAATTAAAAATTCTAGGAGGGATATTTTGTTTCCAAGATTAAATGTAGACTTAAATAAAATGTATGAAAATACAAAGTATTTTTTTGAACTGTGTGATCGAAACAATATAGATCTAATGACTGTTACAAAATCTTTTTGTGCAGATCATAAATTAGCTGAAGCACAAGTAAAGGCAGGTATAAAATACTTAGCTGATTCTCGTATTCAGAATTTAATTAAGATGAGTGATTTACCTGTAGAAAAAGTACTTATGCGTTTGCCAATGCACTCAGAAATTGAACAAGTGGTACGCTATGCTGATATTTCTTTTAATACAGAACTAGAAACAATAAAACTATTAGACGCAGATGCAAAAAAACAAGATAAAATTCACAAAATCTTAATCATGCTTGATTTAGGTGACTTAAGAGAAGGTGTTTTACCAGAAGATATAGATATTTTTGTTAAAAGTGTTTTAACATTTGAAAACATTAAGATTGTTGGTTTTGGTGTCAACCTCACTTGTTATGGTGGCATTATCCCAAGTGAAGATAACTTAGGAGAACTAGTAGCAATTAGTCAAAGACTTGATAAGAAATTTGACTTAGATTTAGACATAATATCTGGTGGTAATTCAAGTTCATTGTTCTTATTTGATGAAAATAGAATGCCAAAGGGTATTACAAACTTAAGATTAGGTGAAGCCATTGTTCTTGGAAGAGAAACAGCCTATGGTCACCGCATCAAAGAAACCCATGACGATATCTTTGTACTAGAAGCAGAGGTCATTGAGTTAAAAACAAAGGGTTCTATTCCAAAGGGAGAAATTGGCATGGATGCTTTTGGAAAAAAACCAACATTTAAAGACCAAGGACAAATTCTAAGAGGTATTTTAGCTATTGGACAACAGGATGTTAATCCAGATGGTTTAAGACCTTTAGATGAGAAAATAGAAATCCTTGGTGCCAGTTCTGATCATTTACTTTTAAATTTAGAAGCAACAGATCATGAATATAAAGTTGGCGATACAATACAATTCAAAGTTGATTACGGTGCACTTTTGAAGTTAACAACTTCTGAATATGTAGACACAAAATATATTAAATAAAACTAAATAAGTTTGACAATAGTATTAAGCTGCTGAAAGGCAGCTTTTTACTTTTTAAAAATTAAATGAATGATCTTTATTTGAAAAGAAGTTTATTATTAGTTTCACTGAATTCTAACCTTTTTCTAATGTAAAAAAATGATATATAGGATATAATAAATTCATATAAAAGATTACAAAATACATAAACTACTTAAAAATAAATATACCAGCGAACCTATATTTCATAGAATAGGTTTTCGCGATAATTTTTGGGAATATGCATTGTTGTTACTGTAGATATATTAAATTTTTAGAAATATATAAGCACCAATGGTGATTTATCGGTTTTTTTTAAAGAAGGAGAGTTTATGAAAATATTAGTAACTGGTGGAACCAATGGCATGGGAAAAGGCGTTGCCAAAGCATTAGCATCGATTGATAACCAAGGACATGAGATCATTATTCTTTGTAGATCCAAAGAACTAGGAGAAGCTACAATAGAAGAATTAGAAAAAGATACAATGAATAACAAGATCTCTATTGTCCTATGTGATTTAACAAAACTCAGTGAGGTTAAGAAAGCTATAATTGAAATCCAAAGAAAGCATACATTTTTAGATGCAGTATTTATCAATGCGGGTTTAGGTTATGCTGCTAAAAGAATTGAAACCGAAGATGGAATGGATTCGCATTTTCAAGTGAACTATTTGTCACAGTTTATGTTAACACTAAATATTTTAGATTTACTAGAAAAATCAGAAGTTGGTGGCAGGATTATCTTTAATACGACAGAAGAGGGTGAAATTTTTTGGGACGATATGCAAATGGAAAATAAATGGGGTTATGAAGAGGGGATTCACCAAGGAATGGTTGCAAAGCGAATGTTTCTAAGGAAACTGCATAATTTATACAAAGATAAGGAGAACAAAGTATCTTTTATTGGTTTCCAAATATCCAAGATTGTTTGGACCAATCAAATAAACATTATACCTGCCTATATGAGAATAATGGCGACGGTTATGAAATTCTTTGGTAAATTCATTACAATGGAAGAAGCTGGAAAAATAATGGCACCTCTATTTAATGAAGCTCAAGAAGAAACCAAAAAAAAATCAGGAAAATTCATCACTTGGAAGAATAATGAATTTATTGATATAGAAGAAGATCCCAGTGTTTTAGATGAAAAATTACAAGATAAACTATGGAATATTAGTTTAGATTTATGTGGAGATGATCGAACGAAAGAAATTTCTAAGACACTTTTATTAAGTGTTTAAAGTAAGCAATAGTATATTATCCGATTGTTAAATTGACGATTGATAGAAAAAATTATATCATAAAACTTATAGAAAAATGAGAAGGATAATATAGGAGGATGGACTTTGATTAACATAAAAGGTAGATGGGCACTCGTTACAGGGGCAAGTAGAGGTATTGGTTATCAATTGGTACATTTTTTAGCAGACCGAGGATGTAATTTAATAATTCATAGTAGAAAGTTGGAAAGTACCGAGACGGCAGAAGAAGAGTTGCTTAAAAAAGATGTTAAAGTGTTACGTGTAGCAGCAGAATTTACGGATATGGACCAAGTTGATAAAATGTTAGAAACTATTGATGGATTTGATGTAAAAGTAGATCTTGTCTTTAATAATGCCGGGTATCAAATTACTTATCGAACAGATTATTATAATACACCTATGTCAGACTATGAAATCAGTTTTAAAATTAACACCATGGCACCAGCGAAAATTTGTTACCATTTTATACCGAAGATGATTGAAAATGGCTTAGGACGTGTCATCAATACAACAAGTGATATTGCTCTTGAACCAGAACAAGCAGGCTATTCTGCAAGTAAAGCTGCTTTGAATAAAATAACTATTGATTTATCATCAAAACTAGAGGGAACAAATGTATTTTTAAATTTAACAAACCCAGGTTGGAGTAGAACGGATCTTGGTGGTCCAAGTGCACCATATGATGTAAAAGACAGTTTACCTGGTGTTGCCCTTGGTGCATTTATTGATGATGAAATAAATGGGTATCTATTTGATGCACCTAACTATCATGGCTTAAGTTTAGAAGAAGCATTGGAGAAAGTTAAAGAAAATAGAGTATCAGTTTAAAACATATTAGTAAAGTAAAATAATTAAATTAAAGATTGGTATTAAGCTGCTGAAAGGCAGCTTTTTAAGTGTCATAAATCAATAATGACTTTACAATTCTCCCTTAAATTCAAAGTTTATAAAATTGTTTGTACTTATGTAGATAAAATGATAGAATCTAACTAAATGTAACAGAAATGCAAGAATAGATTCTATTGGTTATTAATTGAATTGCTTCAGGAAGGATGGCTATGAAAATATGGAGAGATGAAAGTAAAGTTAAAGTGAAGGTAAAATATGATCCAGTTATGATTAAAAAGCTTAAAGAATTAAAAGGTGGAAAGTGGGATAAAAACGAAAAAATATGGATCTTTCCAATGAATAAGTATCAAGACTTGATGAACTTAGTTAATTCAAAAAAGGAAGATAATAATGATTCACCTACTGAACGAATTGAGCTACTGAGACAATTATTAGTTAGAAAAGGTTATAGTCCTAAAACAATTGAAAGTTACTTGAGTCATTTAAGCAGATATCTTAAATACTCAGATAATAAAGTTGATATTATGAATATCAATCAATATTTACTGTATTTATTAGAAGAAAAAAATTTAAGTCATTCATATTCTAATCAAGCAGTAAATGCAATCAAAGCATATCTAAAGGTTTCACAAATTTGTTCATACAAAGAAGTTATGAAAATTGAACGACCTAAAAAAGAAAAAAAGTTACCAAAAGTATTAAGCAAAAAAGAAGTTAAAGAAATTTTTAATGTACTTAGTAATGAGAAACATATTACTGAATTAATGCTGGCATACTCATGTGGTCTTAGAGTGAGTGAAGTAGCAAGGATGGAACTAAAAGATATTGACAGTGAAAGAATGCTAATAATCATAAAACAAGGTAAGGGCAGAAAAGATCGTGTAACTAATTTATCTGAAAAAATGTTAAAACAACTCAGGATTTATTATAAACAATATAAGCCTAAAGAGTGGTTATTTGAAGGACAAAAGAAAAATCAACATATTTCAACTAGATCTCTTCAGAATATCTTTAATGCTGCTGTAAAAAAAGCAAAAATAAAAAAAGATGTTACTTTCCACAGTCTGAGGCATTC
>Ga0136558_1001202_pt1 | contig 13450 bp, 12 predicted proteins | sample AntRauTorckE6833_FD_101391 | JGI IMG/M metagenome (GOLD analysis project Ga0136558, IMG submission 101391) | Saline lake microbial communities from Rauer Islands, Antarctica - Metagenome Torckler E6 #833 | ecosystem: Environmental > Aquatic > Non-marine Saline and Alkaline > Saline | place...
AATATACATACTAGATGAAGTACACATGCTTTCTCGTGAAGCATTTAACGCGCTTTTAAAAACTCTTGAGGAGCCACCAAAACACGCAATATTTATTCTGGCTACAACAGATGTACACAAGCTTCCAGACACCATTGTAAGCCGAACTCAGCATTTCACGTTTAAGCCCATTTCCGAGATGCAAGTCGCCGAACACTTAAAGGAAATTGCAAAATTAGAAAATATCTCGGTAGACGACGAGGCGCTCAAAATGATTGCTCGACACGGAGGCGGTTCATTTCGTGACAGTATCGGCCTATTGGAGCAAGCTGCTGCTGTGAGTGATCAGGTAACGAGCAAAGACATACAACTGCTGCTCGGAATACCACCACGAGAGAGAACAGAACAGCTTAAACAGGGATTTTTGGAAGGAGACACGAGGGCAGTTATATCAGCGCTTCAAGATTTATCACTCCAAGGCTTTCTTGCAGAGCAGATTGCGGCTGAATTAGCCCGACTTCTGCGTCAGGGATTGATTGATAATTCGCTCAGCGACCCTTCTCACGGTGCCCTTGTTATAAAAGAATTACTAGAAGTGCCTGTATCTAGAGACCCCACAAGTTTATTGGAAGTTATTCTCCTCTCAAACATGCGAATAAAAACTCCAGCAAATCATAAACCGCATACTGTGAGTCCAGCTCCAGAAAAACACATTATAGCGGTAGATAACCTACCATCAGAGCCTTCGCAGATTAAGGCAGCTGAGACATCATCGAATAAAGTTACGCCCCCGACAAAAAAGGCAGAAGAAAATACTGAACCGAAAAAAACAACCAAAACAGCTGCGACAAGACCAACATCGTCGAAAGATTTGGAGATTTGGGAAGAAACACTCCATCGACTCAAAAAATCGCATAGCACTCTGTACAGCATTGCAAGGATGGCTGATTTTAGCATCGATAAAAATGAGATCACCCTTGGATTCCAATTTGCATTTCATCAAAAACGAATCGAAAGTTCTAAGAACAAAGAAGTGATCGTTAAGTTACTTGAAGATATTGGTGGCAGAAACATTCAAATAACCTGTATCGTCAATAAAGAGACGCGTGCATTGCCACCAAAGAAGCAATCAAAAAGTCCAACAGAAAAAGAAGATCCAACGCTGGAAGCCATAAGCAATATTTTTGGTGGCGGTGAGATGCTAGAATCATAGAAGTAGCAACCCTGCAGGAGAAGAAATAGCACCATGAGCGCAATGCAACCACAGCTGCCCCCCCAAAATACCGAAGCCGAAGCATCGCTGCTTGGCGCCGTCCTTTTAGATCCTGATGCAATTATTAAGATCGCAGATACGATCAATCCTGAAGATTTTTATGAGGAACGGCATGAACGTATTTATCAAGCTATCCGTTCTTTATACGAAAAACATAGTCCAATTGATGTGCTGACACTGAGCGATGAGCTACGAGCTACAGGATTTCTAGATATAGCCGGTGGCCCATCGTATTTGTCAGAACTTACGAACTTTGTGCCAACTGCAGCGCACGTAGAGCAATATGCACAATTGGTAGCCCAGAAGGCTACTCGCCGTCGTCTTATTAGAGTCTCTCAAGAAATTATCGGACTCGGCTATGACGAAAATCAAGACCTTCAATCCTTAATTGAGTCTGCGGAGTCAAAGCTGTTTGAAGTCAGCCAAACGCACGTAAAGCAAGATATAACGAGTCTTGAAACAATCTTGAGTGACAGTTTTGAGCGACTCGACGAGCTTCATAAAGACAAGGGGAAGATTCGAGGGGTGCCCACAGGCTATAAAGATCTCGACAATATCCTGGCAGGACTTCAAAAAAGCGATCTGTTTATCTTGGCTGCTCGCCCATCGATGGGTAAGACTGCACTTGCCCTCAACCTTGCACATAACGTAGCGGTAAAATCAGAACTGCCAGTATTAATTTTTAGTCTAGAAATGAGCAAAGAACAGCTTGTTGATCGAATGTTAGCCATGGAGTCTGGTGTTGATGCCTGGGCCCTTCGTACGGGCAACTTATCTGATTCTGACTTCGAAAAGATCGGGCAAGCCATGGGGGCGCTGTCTGAGGCTCAGATATACATTGACGACACTCCGGGCATAACGGTCAGTGAAATGCGCACTAAAGCTCGAAGAGAGGCCCACCAGAGACCTCTCGGACTGATCATTGTTGATTATCTGCAGCTCATGAGTGGCGGCGCGCGCTTTGGAGGTGATGGCAATAGGGTACAAGAAATATCAGAAATCTCACGTGGCCTCAAGGGTATAGCAAGGGAACTGAACGTGCCACTCATTTCATTGAGTCAGCTCAGCCGTTCTGTAGAAAGTCGTAGCCCTCAAATTCCTCAACTCTCTGACCTCCGAGAATCCGGATCTATTGAGCAGGATGCCGACGTGGTAGCGTTTATCTACAGAGAAGATTACTACAACCCCGACAGCGACAGACGAAATATTACAGACATCTTCATTAGAAAGCATAGAAACGGTCCGACAGGCGGCGTTGAGCTGTACTTCGATATGGAAAAACAGCGTTTCCGGAGTCTAGATACAAAACGATCAACACCTTTTGAGACGTAATTTTGCTACAAATTTTGTATACTAGGCATAAGTACTTATGAAAAAACCTCCATTTAGCTCTATTATTGCCGAGGCTTGGCAACCTATTCTCCTCACGATTACAGGGATATTAGGTGTTGGTTTTGTCCTTTTATATAGAATGGCTGAAATACTGCCGTCTTTTGTGCAGGAAGAATTCGTTATACTCTCAAGGTCTTTGAATGGCGTGTTGTCCGACCCTCTATTCCTTCATCAGCAAATAATTCAAAAGCTAACCTTTCTGGTTACTAATAATGAACTTCTCTCTGTTAGGCTTCCATCTGTAATTGTTGCCATAACTGCAGTGTTTGGTTTTTATCTTGTTATAAGCCTTTGGTTCACAAGGAGAATTGCAATATTTACGAGTTTTTTGTTGATTTTTTCCTCATGGTTTCTGCACATAGGCCGACTTGGCACAACTGATGCGGCGTATTTGCTGCCAATGTGCTGTCTTGCTGCTGCTGCATGGTTGCATGCACGTCGTAAAGTAGCTGTGAGTTCTCTGGGGCTGATAGTCTTCGGTATGACACTACTTTATATCCCTGGCATGATATGGTTTGTTGTGCCGATCCTGATATGGCAAAGAAAAATAGTCCTGCAGACTCTTCGTAAACTTCATAGATGGCAAATTATAGTACTGTCTTCACTGATTATCGTCGGTTTATTGCCGCTTATTATCGCACTCGGAAGAAATCCAATGTACATCTTGCGGGTTGCAGCTGTTCCCGATAACATTGCGGCCCTACAGGCAGCACCAAATGCTGCACTGCAGACTGTTTCCGATATTTTCTTACGGCGAACCGAAAATCCGTTGTATGGGATTGCAAAGTTGCCACATCTCAGCATCTTACTAACCACGATGGTCTCACTCGGATTATTTGCTGTGGTTTACAATCGACGTCTCGATAGATTCAAGCTGCTAATAGTATTGTTAGCAAGTGGGCTATTTTTCAGCTCTGTAAGTAGTGAGTTTTCAGAAGTATTTCTAATCACACCACTTTTTCTGCTTGCAGGTGGAGGTATCGCATTGCTTCTTCAACAATGGTTTACCGTATTTCCAAAGAATCCATTCGCCAGATCTATTGGCATAGTACTTGTGGTGAGTGCAATAGCTATGAATTCTCTGCTCGGGGCAACCCGTTACTTTATTGCGTGGCCACATACACCAGATACAGCAGAAATATTTACTTCTAACGAAAACTGACATCCGAGCCATAAATTTGCTACAATAGATGCTGAATTAAGAGAGGTTTTAGATGAGTAAATTCGATCAAGCAAAAATGCTATTAAAGGCAAAGAAACTGCAAAAAGAATTGCAGAAAATGATTATTACAATAGAAAAAGGCGATGGGGCTGTTAAGGTAGAAATGACTGGAGAGCAGAAGCTTAAAAAAGTTCGAATAGATCCAGAGATGGTTGACCTCGATGACATTACAGAACTAGAACGATGGGTCGAAGATGCCATCAAAGAAGCAATATCTGAGAGTCAAAAGATTGCAGCCGAAAAAATGCAGCCAATGATGGGCATGCTCGGGGGCCTCGGACTATAAGTTCGTTCACTTATGGCAACGCTTCCGCCAGCACTAACCAACCTAATAGAGGCGCTAGGTTCATTGCCTGGAGTCGGGCCTCGTACTGCTGAAAGATACGCATACTATTTGCTACGTGCAAATAAACATAAGTCTGACACTATAGTCAGGACATTGCAAAACCTTCACGATGGAATTGATCAGTGTAAAAAGACGTTCGCACTGATAGAAAAAGGTACGGAGTACTCTAGCCTCTACACGGATCCGGACCGAGATAAAGAGATTGTTGCAGTTGTAGCCGAACCATTTGATATCGTGGCCTTAGAGAACACGGGCAATTATAAGGGAACCTATCATGTGCTAGGTGGCTTAATATCTCCGATAGATGGCATAGGGCCAGAACAACTGAAGATTAGGGAACTTTTAGAAAGAGTTAAACAGGACAACGTTACTGAAATTATCCTAGCAACAAACGCCAGCGTAGAGGGCGAATCAACCGCATTGTATATTCAAAAACAGCTTCCAGGGACTACTGTTAGTATTACGCGGCTAGCCAGAGGCTTGCCGGTCGGTGTTGACCTAGAATACGCAGATCAGATTACACTAAGCCGGGCACTAGAGGGAAGGACAGCAGTATGATTGAAGAAGATGCAATGCAGAAACTTAATCAGATTATTGCCGATGCTGCCCATATCTTGGTAATTCAGGCCGATAACCCAGATGGTGACAGTCTTGGCACGGCGTTGGCGTGCGAAGACTTATTAGAAGAGATGGGGAAGAAAGTTAGTTTATACTGCGGAGCCGACATGCCTTCATACCTCCATTACGTCGATGGCTGGGACAGAGTGTCCAAAGAGGTGCCGCATAATTTTGATGCAAGTATTATTGTCGATGCTTCGACAAAAACACTATTAGATTCGATTGAAAAAAACCAGCAAATGGGCTGGCTGGCAGCCAAACCATGCGTTGTCCTTGACCACCACACGAGTGTCATTAACGGTATAGATTTTGCAGACGTCTCTATTATTGACCCTTCTTACGCCTCGACTGGAGACATATTACTTCAGATTGCCGATCACCTTAAATGGAAGATAACTCCCAATGCCGCTGAACTGATGATGATTTCTATATTAGGAGATACTCAAGGGCTGACCAACGAGCTAGCGAGCAGCGACACCTATCGCACAATGGCGGCCTTAATCGACGCCGGTGCCAACAGAACATTGCTCGAGGAGAAACGTCGTAAATCAGGTAAAATGCCTCGTAGTATTTTGATTTACAAAGCAGCACTTATCCAGAGAGCAGATTTTACCGACGATGGCACGATTGCTTCGGTAATAATTCCGCCGAAAGAAATTAAATCGCACAGCCCCTTGTACAATCCCGCACCCCTTATCCAGACCGACTTATTGCAGACAGAAGGAGTCCTTATGGCGATTGTTTTTAAGTATTATGATGATGGGCGAATCACCGGCTCAATTCGCGCTAATTCTCCGATGAATGTAGCTGATGTTTTGGCAGAATCGTTTGGAGGTGGCGGGCATCCGTATGCCAGTGGGTTTAAAGACACGTCTGGGAAAAATATAGAAGAAATTAAAAAGCAATGCATTGCAAAAGCGCAAGAACTTGCAAGGGCACAGGAAGAACCAAGCTAAATTATGCAGCTGTACAACACACTTACTAAACAAAAGGATGTTTTTGTCCCTTCAGATAAAAAAGCAGCTCGGCTTTATTCTTGTGGCCCAACAGTCTATGACCACATACATATCGGCAATTTAAGAGCTTTTATTACGGCAGATACTCTACGTCGAGTAATAGAGCAGTCATATCCGGTAACACATGTTATGAATTTTACAGATGTTGATGACAAGACTATTAAAAGAAGCAGAGAGAGTTATCCAGAATTAGACAGCCATGAAGCTTTAAAAAAACTAACTCGACATTTTGAGACTGTTTTTTTATCCGATATATCACAAGTCGGGTGTGGTACAGAAAACATCTCATTTGTGCGAGCAACAGAGCAAATACCACAAATGCAAAGACTTATTAGTGAACTTGTGACCGAGCAAATCGCTTACATCACTGACGACGGCGTCTATTTTTCTATAGACGCATATAAACAGGCAGGTAAGAAATACGGTCAATTATCAAACGTAGATAGCGACAATACAAGCCAATCGCGGATATTAAATGATGAGTACGACAAAGATTCTGTTCACGATTTTGCACTTTGGAAAACTGTCAAAGATAATGAACCCGCATGGGATTTTGAAATTAATGGCAGGAACCTCCTCGGTCGTCCTGGTTGGCACATCGAATGTTCTGCCATGAGTGAAGCTGCACTGGGGAAACCTTTTGACATCCATACTGGTGGAATTGATCTGTTGTTTCCTCATCATGAAAATGAAATTGCCCAAAGCACCGCTACGAGTGAATCTCCATATTACGCAAAATTCTTTGTGCACAATGAGCATTTGCTAGTTGAAGGTAAAAAAATGAGCAAATCTTCACATAACTTTTTTACGCTCCGCGATATAGAAGAAAGAGGCTTTGACCCTCTGGGCTATCGACTTGTCTGCCTTCAGTCACACTACAAGTCTCAGTTGAATTTTTCTTGGGAATCTATGGAAGCTGCCCAGAAGAGGCTTCAATCACTAAGAGATATGGCTGATCTAAAATGGCAAATCACTGATGATCTTAAGGACAACCATACGATTGATCTAGAACAAGGGTGGTCAAGGATCTTGGAGTATTTAGAAAATGACCTCAATCTGCCTATGGCGTTGGCATTCATCTCCACCGATATACAGGAACATATTAACGAACTATCTCCGTTAGCAACTTCTCAGAAAGAAGAATTTCAGCTCTTCCTCACCAGGTTAGATACTGTATTTGGTCTAAATCTGAGCAATCGTCCTGATCTAACTGATCATCAAAAAAGCATATTAGAGCAGCGCGAACAAGCACGAGCCGCTAAAGATTGGAATACATCTGATCATCTTAGAGACGGACTACACCGCGAAGGTGTTATCGTAAAAGACTCACCTACAGGACAGATGTGGTCTCGAGCAAGCGAGTAATATCGGAAATTACCTAACTCTCCTGAGTTTTTCCGAATCTATCGTCAACTAGAATTTTGATACAACCAGCAGTCGGAATCGCAACAAGCGCTCCTAGTAGCCCGCCAACACCAGCACCTAAGATCGCTGCAACGAACACGATTAGCGGTGTAAGCTGGTTACTACGCGACTGTATATGCGGCTGAAGTGTGATGTTTTCGATTTGTTGATAAAGAACGAAGTATATAGCCGTTATCAGCGCTAGAGTAGGTGAGGCGAATAGGCAAAAAAGCACAACAAGTACAGAAGCAAGAATATTACCAATCAAAGGAATCAGCCCGAATATAAATACAATACCGGCTAGCGCGATCGCATTTATATTAGCATCCAATATTGAACTAGCAATCAACAAGAAGATGAACGCAAAGCTTGCGGCTATTGCAGCAATCAGTACTTGACCGTTTACGTAAGCGGTCACAACTTTGTACATTCGACCCAATAATTCTTTACGCTTTGCGCGTTTATCTTTTGCTGTGAAGCTGAAAGCTTTGTCTATCAGACCCGGACCTTCAACAAGAATCATAAACGTCAATACAAGCACAGTGATGATTGATATCAGCGTACTGCCAACGCGACTAGCGGTATTAAGCACCGGTCCGTCGCCTTCACCCAGCCGGTCAGCGAAGTCCTCAGCAGCGAGGGTGAGACGCTCGTCGAGATTATTATCCCTAACGAATTGAGCAATTGCTGAATCTTGTGTCCTGAAACTTTCAACTGTTTCTGGAATATTTTGAACGAATTCAGAGCTTTGCCGAACGAGAGGCGGCACAATTAATACAATAAATGAAATGAGTACTGAAATGACGATCAGGTATGCAACACCTGCTGCACTTATCCTACTTTTAGTTTTAAACTTTTTAGTGATCCATCTTACTGCTGGGTTGAGCGCTATCGCTAAAAAACCTGATACTGCGATAAGTGTCAGCTGGTGACTTGTTGCAGATATAAGTTGCAACGCAATCACTGCAGCTATAGTAAATAAAATCGTCCTAATTATAGTTTCGTTACTGATTGAAATTGTAGTGTTCGGTTTTTTAAATATGCTCATAATTATAGATTATTATGATACTGTTGGCTGTGTTTTGCAATCACTGATTCATATTGATCGAGTATTTGCCTTCCTACTACGTTAACATCAAATCTTTTCACATGCTGTAACTGCCATTTTTGAGTTTTGCCGCGAGCTGAAGCATTGGATATATAATATTTTAAAGTTGCAGTAAACTTCTTTCTATCAGAAGGAACTACCAACTGATCTTCACGCCCGTTCATAACCCAACGATAGCCTGGATTATCACCAGCAATCACTACTGGGACTCCGCCTGCCATAGCTTCTATTAGTACAATACCAAAACTCTCACCACCTGTACTTGGGAATACCGCAATGTCGGCTTCGTGGAGCATAGCGGTTTTTTCTATTTCATCTACGTATCCATGAAACGTTACAGATTCTTGCAGTTTATTGTTTATCACAAACGCTTCTAGTTCGCCTCTAAGACTCCCGTCACCACAGATATCTAGCTGCAGTTCTTGCTTGTCGATGTCCAATAAAGAAAAAGCCTTGAGCAGCTCCCGGCAACCTTTACGAGACACGAGCCTGCCAATGAACAAGATACGAATTTGTTTGCTACTTTTGCGTTTCGAGTCATTCTTTAGACTCTCCATATTTACAGGGTTAGGAATGACGTTTGACTGAACTTTAAAATAATCGTCTACAAATTCCTTTGCAGGCTCCGAGACACTTACAATCTCCGCAAGTAGCGCAACTGATCTTTTCTGTACGAGCGCCAGCAACCGAGTCGCAACTTTTTCAATAGTCCGTGCAGGCAGGATGTGAAAAGTGGCAATCGTAGGTATTCCAAGTTTATGTGCTTCTTTTATAACCCGTCCACCGAACAGTGGGCTAAAGGGCATCTGTATGTGTAAGATGTCATATTTTTGATTCTCTAAGTGCTTACTAATAGTTGCTGATGCGACAGGCAAGGGCATAGACATCTTATTTTTGTTGAATCGCACTTTAATGTTTTTGCTTAAACTATGGACATGATCTGTATCGGTTCGTTTTGTCTCTCCAACTATATAGTGGACTTCGTGACCCTTGGATTTCAACCAATGTCCAAGACCTAAAATATATTGCTGTACACCGTCGGTCGAATCTAATGAATCGTCCAGAACAAAAGCTATCTTCATACTAGCTTTTCAGTATTCTCTTATAGTACTGCTCGTAATCGGTGACGACTTTATCGTAATCGAATTGCTTGACGTAACTTGCTGCCCACTGTTTCCAAATCTTTCTTAGTTCTTTGTTGTGCAATAAAAGATGCAGCCGACGCCCAAACTCTTCTGTGTCTTTTGGATTGACTATAGAAACTTCGCCGAGCTCCTGCATGACTGCAACGTAACCGGGGTTATTGCCTGCTACGATTGGGATTTGTTGCGCCAGTGCTTCCAGTAGAACTATACCAAAACTTTCTCCGTAAAGAGCCGGTGAACAGAAGACGTCAGCCTCCCCTAATAGTCGACATTTTTCTTGTTCGTTTACGTAGCCAGCAAACGAAACTCTGGATTGGAGCTCATACATTTCAACGAACTGTTCCAGCTTAGTTCGGTCAGGACCATCACCAGCTATTACCAATCTAACTCGATCATCATAAGTCGAAAGCTCATAAAATGCTTTAATCAGATGCTTGACACCTTTTCGACGCTCAAGTCGACCAATGTATAAAATTGTTTTATCAGTTGATCCCCTTTGTTTATTCGTCACCTTAAACATAGACAAGTCGATGCCGTTTGGTATGATTTGGATACTTTCATCGGTAAGTGACGTCACGTATTCGGCGGCGGCGTCAGAAACCGCAGTAAGGCCATCGAGGTATTTCATAATTGATTTTGTATACGGAGTAATGACCTTCTCAATTGTTTTTGACATCATCGTATCCGGCAGTTTTGCATGAAACGTCGCTATGTTCTTAGCCGTAGAACGAGTCAGAATCTGTCTGCTAACTATTGGCACCCAAGGTTCGTGAAAGTGAAGAATATCAAACTGTTCTAGCTCTAGGACTTCTTCTAGAGTTTTACTATTTAAACTTGCCGATATTTGACCAACGGTTGCAAATGGAGATTTAAAGTCACGGGCCCGACCAATATAGATGATGCTAGGTTCGTCTTCAATATTATTTTCACGGGGAAGGGGTGTAATAATTTTGACGTAGTGACCTTTTTTAGTGAGCCCAAGCTGAAGTGCACGGACGCATTCTTGCACACCGCCACCTTTGGTCATGTTATACGGGCATACTAGCCCAATACGCATATTGCACTTCTCATTTAGATCTCAGTATAGCAGATTTTAGGAGCTGGCGAGCACTCTACGGATGCGTGTCGGCATAAACGCAGCTGCAGCTTTTGCATCAGCAATCACAGATGGGGCGTGGGCAGGCATGACAGTTGGAACCATCGTAACTTTGTCGAAAATAACATTCAGATGTTGCTCTACGAGATTATTGTCAAAGTAGCGATCATTCTCTACTGCGATATGATAAACCTTTGCTGGCACCCTAGTGTGACACAGATCTACTTTCAGCATCTGTTTGCCGGTATACATATAGGTCTGAACGTCATTGCATTGCCATAAAATGACTTCGAATGCGATGCGCTTTTTAGCCTCTTCTTTGTCTGCGTCTTTTAGCTTTGAGTGTTTATTTGCGACTAATGCGTAGGCTAGCTTAATAGTGCTCTTGCGCAAGACAATATGGCGTACAAGGCCGGCTGGCCATTTACGGGCTAAGACTGTAGCACTCAGGCGTAGTAGCCAATAGTTCTTGCGGCTGAACACAAAGTCATCTCTATGCGCAAACCCAACTATACTCACAAGCAGATCTACTTTATTTGCAATATCAGGATGTCGTTGCAGCATGCGAGTTACAACAAGAAAGCCAAATGACATTCCAGCAACGGTCACGCGCCGCCGTTTGTACCGCAACTTCACAAATGCAGCCAGATAATCAGCCATGTTGTCGAGTGTCGGCTTTTCACCGATCGAATAAAACGTATCCATGCCACCAAATCCTGGCAAATCGGGCATCGTGACCGCTCCGTACTGGTTTAGGTCTTCTGCCAAGCCAAACATGCGCTCAAGACTACAGTGATGACCGTATACGAGTAAAATCTGTCGTTTCTTTTTGGCAGTAGGCGCTGGCATATGCAGCATGCGACCGCGAAGACCATCCATATTCAAAGGCGCTATATAGTCAGCAGGTGATTTCACATCTGTTTTTTTCATAGTTATATATACTGTACGAGGAAACGTACTATCTAGCAAGCAATAGCTTGATTATTACAGGCTATTGATAGAGGTTTATCGTACCTACCCAAATAAATTCCCACGGTTCTGGCATTGGCCCCTGTTGCTCGGCTTCTTCAGGATAACTGGGGACCCAACCGAAAGTCTTGGCAACTTCAAAATTATTTTTACTTATCCAGTCGTAGCAAGATGTATTCTTAAAGCCATATAGACCAATACCATCACAAGCAAAATCAATCGTGTAACCGTTATGATGTCGTGAAAATCCCGGAGGAGCTACTCTGTTCATAACTCTTTCCAGCGCGAGATCAGAATACCCGTCCGCTACACCGTTCACTGTGACACCCTCATCCGCCATAATCCTTAGGAACGTTGCTCGTTGCAGCTCAATAGAACGATAAGCTGAAGTGATCTGCAGAGGTATGTTGTCTTTTTTTGCGGCAGCTTTTAATGCATCCCAGCCGATTTTGGCATTTGGCTGTAAAAGATCGTCATCAGTTAGATAGGGTTCGTTTATCTTTACGATACTAGAAACCGGAACAGAACTGAGCTTATAGCCACGTGCTTCTGCTAGTTTATGGATCCTTTCATCGGCGACGGGGTTTCCTGTAATTTCTGGATAGTCTACTAGCGCCTGAGTGTTCGGATATGCGTAGGTGGTGTAAAGCTGTTTAAATTCCTCGTCTGTAAATGTTCCGAGCGTCAATTCTTTTGCTTCTTCTGGTTGGGGTGATGGCTCTTCTATGGCTGAAGCGTCATTTTCTTGGTTGGTTTCTGTAGAGTGATTTACAAAGTTCTGACCGTAAAACACATAACCAACCACGAATACCGTCATCAACACAGGAATTAACAGAGTAGAAGAAGGGAGCTTTCGCTTCCTGGACTTCTTCTTATTTATCTCATTAAAATGATGGGGCTCTATAACTCTCATACGCTGTATCTTTAGTATACTTCAAAATGGTTGTGCAAAAGCACTTGACATTCGCAAAAACAGGCGCATAGTTGATGTTAGTGGATTAAATTACAACACAAAGATTGAAGAGGAAACGCAGATGACACTCACAGAAGTTGGAATAGAAGGAGCCCTTGACGCACCTGATTTTCAAGAACAAAGATCAGCTTTGGCAGAGGGGAGCATAGTGGTGCGGGAATTCTTGAATAATCCCCGCCCAGTCGGCCTTATAGCAGCAGGAGACGTTGCAGACTATTTAGTATCAGGAGAATACGGCGACAGGGAAGCGACGTTGTTTGCCGGCCTTGGTAAGTTAGTTGCAAAGAACTACCATTCTGGCGATCATAAAAAACACCTAAAACAAGATGTAACCGATTACGGTGATACGGTTTACAGTTTAATTCCATCTTGCAAGTCATTAGGCTCATGCACAGTAAAAAGCTTGATTAGAGTAGATACTGCCGAAGGCCTGTTCTTGGTAGGGCACAGCCACCGGCTGAAATCTCGAGGAAACGTAAGATCAGAGCAAGAGATTGCGCCACTTGTATCTAAAGATATAAATGAATTCATCGTTCCGGTTCATCGCTTGAAGCGACTAGAAAGCCTCACGCACTCTTAGTTTGTCTTTTAGCCTTCTTTTCTGTAAAATCTAATCTGTTCTAAGCAGATATTGATTAGTGAGTTGCCGTCCGCCGGCCGGCGGAGGTAAGGCACCAGCCAGTTATGCTTGCATAACAAAATCATTAATAGGTACTGGCAACCAGTGCCAAAATGTCCGTGATGACGATAAACTATAGCTTAACAATCATTGTTCAGTGGGGCGTGGCCAAGTGGTAAGGCACCAGTTTTTGGTACTGGCATGCGCAGGTTCGAATCCTGCCGCCCCAGCCAAGATAGATTCGGACTTCAGTTAAACATGTAGTCACGCTAGCATTTAAGGTCCCGGGC
>Ga0136558_1001213_pt1 | contig 13385 bp, 15 predicted proteins | sample AntRauTorckE6833_FD_101391 | JGI IMG/M metagenome (GOLD analysis project Ga0136558, IMG submission 101391) | Saline lake microbial communities from Rauer Islands, Antarctica - Metagenome Torckler E6 #833 | ecosystem: Environmental > Aquatic > Non-marine Saline and Alkaline > Saline | place...
TAAAACAGGTTGGTTTCCATGAAAATCTGACCGTCGGTAATCGAAATAACGTTGGTCGGAATGTAGGCGCTAATGTCGCCGGCTTGGGTTTCGATTATCGGCAGGGCAGTGAGTGAACCAGCACCCAGCTCATCATTAAGCTTTGCTGAACGTTCGAGTAATCTTGAATGAAGATAGAAGACATCACCCGGGTAGGCTTCCCGTCCTGGTGGGCGGCGAAGCAGCAAGCTCATCTGGCGATAGGCAGCAGCGTGCTTCGTGAGGTCATCGTAGATAATAAGTGCGTGCTGCCCATTATCCCTGAAATACTCGCCCATGCTAGTAGCTGCGTACGGCGCGAGGTACTGCAAGCTGGCAGGATCTGCAGCTGACGTTGCAACAATAATCGTCTGATCCATGACGCCCTCACGTTTTAATCGTTCGACCAATCGAGCGACTTTTGATGACTTCTGCCCGATCGCAACGTAAATGTTAATCACTCCGGAGTTCTGACGATGTTGGTTGATCATAGTATCGATAGCAATCGCTGTTTTACCAGTTTGTCTGTCACCAATAATAAGTTCACGTTGGCCGCGACCAATTGGAACCATAGTGTCAATTGCGATCAAGCCAGTCATCAGCGGTTCATGCACGCTCTTTCGAGCTAAAACGCCGGGCGCACTTTGCTCAACAGGTGCCTTTAACGAAGACTCTATCGGGCCTCTCTCATCAAGTGGTCGTCCCAGCGGGTCAACCACGCGGCCGACGAGCTCTGGACCGACAGGGACTTCTACGACTGTTCCTGTCATGGTGACTTTCGCACCAGCCTTCACAAAGCGTTCATCACCCAAAATTACAGCTCCGATTTCGTCTTCACCAAGGTTCATAGCAAAAGCTGGCACAACTTCACCATTTTCAGCTTCGATTTCAATAATTTCGTTGTAGCCTACGTCGTTAAGACCATAAATCCAGGCGATGCCATCACCCATGCGCGTGATAACACCGACTTTTTCTGCGCCTGGACGCGACTTCAACTCTTCGATTGCTGAGCGAATATCAGCGCTGAGTTCTTTTACTGTTACTTGTGATTCTGCCATATGATAATACCCCTAGAATTTATGTGATCTTAAACGATTTAGTTGGCCGCGTACACTCAGGTCGATCAATGTATCTTGGGCCTGAATCCTCACGCCGCCAACCAAATCTTTATCTATTTCTTCGTGAAGTATGACTTCATTACTATCGAATATCGCCTCGATTTGGCGCTTAAGGCTTTCGCTTAGTTCATGTCTTGATAAAGCGGTAACTTCAATGATATTGCTTTCTTCTAGTCGCAAACGCGAGACTTCCCGAAGTATCCTATCAAGGTCTGCCACTCTGCGTTCTTCAACTAAGTAGTGCGCTAGACTGGTCGTAATGTCGCTTTGCGAGCTATCGGCAAACTTGCTAGCAACAACTCGGGCAATGTCCTTATAGGATGTTGTCATTACTTAACTCCTGCCAAAGCCCGCTTAATAAGTTCTTCGTCTTTCTTGCGGTCAATTTTTTCTCCTAGAACGATTTCTGTTGCCTCGGCTACAAGCGTCGCAACTTCGCGTTCAAGATCTTTCTTGGCTCGTTTTACGTTTTCTTCGATGCGTGCATGTGCGTCAGTAATCATGCCGTCGACTTTATCACTAGCCCGTTCTTCGGCGGCCTTAATAATAGAGCCGGCTTCTTTATTAGCATCTGTGAGTATATGATCTGCGTTTTGGCGAGCTTTTTGCAATTCTTCTTCGATGCGCTGTTCGAGCTTTTCTTGCTCTGTCTGCATCTTGTATCCAAGGCTTACGCCGCTGTCAATTGTCTTACGTCGTTCTTCGAGTGTCCTAACTATACCTTCGAGCGCGAACTTTTTGACGATATAAAAAAGGACAATGAAGGTGAGAGCTTGCGCCAAAATTGCGAGTGGATCTAGTCCAAGCGCGGCAATACCTTCTGCTTCTTCAGCAGCATGTTCGCTCGCCGCCTCAGTAGCCGCGAAAAATGTTGGTAGCAAATCTATCACCTTCTAGTCATCCTTTCATATTTATACGTATCTTCACATATTCCACACTTGATGCCCAGGTCATTTTATCTTACCGATACGGACCGAGCCGTACATTGGTACGGTGAGGGAGTAATCGAGAAAGAAAAATGTGCTGGGCCCAAGAAGCCGGTGGTGCAGTCAGCTACGCTGAGTAGCAGACCGGCAGGTGTGGCAAATGTGAACTAGAACAAGAATGCACCAAGCAAGAATGCAAGTAGTGCAGTCACTTCGATCATCGCTGCGATGATCACGACAGAACCTGCCGCTTTACCAGCTTCTGGGTTACGACCCAAAGCCTTCATGTAGTTAGAACCGACAAGTCCGAGACCAATTGCAGCAGCGCCAAAAGCGATACCGAGCATGATTCCCTTAGAGATAGCAATTGAGCTATCTATATCAGTCTGTGCGAATAATTCAACCATATTATCTCCTTTTTAATCCCTTAATTTAACCTATTACCCATCCGAACCTGCTGTCTGGTTGTTTGAACGAGCAGGAGAGTGATGGACAGTTGAACGTGATGCATAATCTGAGTCGAGTGCCAGGAGAGCATCGGGCTCCGGGCCAATATCAGTACCTTGATTGTCGCCATGCTCGCCGTGATCACCGTGAGCAATCGCCAGACCCAAATAGGTACCAGCGAGCACAGTAAACACGTAAGCCTGAATATATGCAACTAGGATCTCGAACAACAAAATTGGAATGACAGCAATCGGTGTGCGTCCGCTGACTAAAATCATACTTGTAAACACTGCAATTAGAATTTCACCGACGGCGGTGTTAAGGAAAAGACGCAGACTAAGACTAATGACACGAGTAAACTCACCAAATACTTCAAGCACACCAATAAAGAAGTTTATAGGATTGGCTGGCTTGTCACTGAAATAATGCTGTAGGTGCTTTTTACCGCCCTGTTCTTTGATACTCATGTACTGAACAAGCAGTATCGCAACTACGCTCATTGCAATCGTTCCATTGAGGTCAGCCGTGAAAGGACGGAAGACTGGAGTTTCACCAACACTAATAGCCGGACCAACAATTGGGATAATGCCCATTAAGTTGTTGAAAAGTATAAACAAGAAGTAAAACGCAAAAATCGGCGCAAACTTAGCCGCTTTAGAACGGCTCCCAAAAGGCGACTGCAACATATTGATGACATACTCAACAATAATTTCAAAAATAGACGTAATGCCACTACTGGCTTTTACACCAACGCGCTTGGCTGCGTAGATACTCAAAAATCCTAATAATACTGCGCAGAGCAGCCCATAAACAATTGCATTGGTTACAGTCAGTGGACCAAGCTGGAACAGTGGTTCTGCCTTGAGGCTAATATGGATGCCGGATTCTGCGGCAAAAAATGTGGGTATCATGAAGTCACCTCCTGCTCGCACAGAAGTAACCGAGTCGTCGTCAGTATGGCGGCGGCTTTACCCATTCGTTGGCTGATTGTAACAGGGATAGATCATATTGTGCAATACAAATAGCAGTGTTTAAAATACACCGATGGCTTCTTTGAGGCGATTTGCGGGCGTTAGCTCTTCACCACCACTGCAGCTAGAAGGGTCGTATTTCCCGTTGTACTCATCAGCATCCTTGGGAATACTTTCATATTGCTCCGTCAGCGCTTCTTCGTCATCGTCGCCAAAACTAATCAATAGCACATCTTCAGAACGAATTGTTTGATTGGCGATACTGCTAGTCTCTTCGCCATTTAAAATAAACGTGAGTGCTGCATCATCTGATTCTGTGAAAACATCAGTGTCGGTAGTTAGTACTGAGTTACCGAGCGTAAAACCGAGGTTCGCAAATAAATGGCCCCAAGTCGCGCCGGCATCGTGTACATGGACCACAGAATTCACCTGTTCGTGCATGTGGGCGCGAATTCTTGGATTGAATAATTCATCGCCGCCGCAACTTTGCACCTCTTCATAATAAGTAAAACTATCGAACAGTTCCTGCTCGCCATTCACGTACATAGCAAAATTTGCATGATAGTGAACAGCGTCAGAGGTGTATGTAGCGTATCGCAATGCGATAAACCAAATTGCCCCTAGTAAAAATCCGATGATTGCAGCTAGTGCTATGCGGTGCTTTAAAATCTTCTCCATATTTCCATATTGTAGCGCACTATGCGATCATAGAAAGCATGAATAATATTCTTATGGTTGCACACGCTGGTGTCGAACATGTATCAGAAACTGAAGCCAACGATCATTCTGGCACCACAACTACTATCCTCGTAATCTCTGCAATCGCTTTGATTGCCTTGACACTACTTATTCGCTATTTAAACAAAAAAGAATCTCCTACGACCACAGATAAAAAACAGTAACCTAGCATACAGACATCTTTTTTGCGGTAGTGCACCATTATTTTGCGTGGGCAACTTATTAAAATACTGAAGTTTGCATAAGCACGCAGGAGGTAGAAGATGGGGAAGCCAGTTGAAATAATGGACGAGCAGGGCGCATGGCCTGTTAGGGATTTTACCGTCCATGAAGGTGAAGGAATCCCGGAAGAAGCAGTCAGCTACCCAGACTTTACATTTGAGTATAAAGAGAGCCACTTTTGTGGCAGTGGCGTTATAGAAGCGTCAGATGAATCGCGTGCTAATAGTGTATTGCGCGGTATCGCAGATTTACGGATAGAGGAAACAACAAACACTGGCGAAGTTCAAAAAGTACCAATCGATGATTTAGACTATTTAGCTGAACCAAGGTTAAGAGAGCGACATCTTGGAAGGGTGCGCAATTACATGTCGCAAAATGTAACTGTTGAGAACCCGCGTCTGGAAGACGCACCAAAAGAACTTCGAACCAGAATGCCCAAAGACATCACATTAAAACGCCACGAGGCGCTCACTTTCGATGAAGTATCGGCAGCAACCAATGAAGTTCTCTCCTCATTAAAGGCCATGAATCACCCTGTGGCCCAAGCACTTGAACAACTCGAAGCAACCTTCAAGGATGTCGTTTACGACCCAGATGACCACCGACTAACCGAGGCGAACATTGAAAATGTAAAAACACGTGTGTTGATTCACACCCACTGGAATGAATTAAAAAGCATCTACGCAGAAACCTTAGATCAAAAACGTAGTTCGTAGTAAGCTTTGTAGTAAGTGGCATTTGAAGATTACAAAACCAAAGATCACGTTGTGGTTGTGTATACGGGAGAAGGCAAAGGGAAGACCTCTGCTTCTGTTGGCCTGCTTGCAAGAGCTCTAGGAAACGGGTGGAAAGTGGCGTTCATCCAATTTATTAAATTTTGGGGTGTGGGCGAGCATGTATTTATTCGCGATATTCAAGATGTCTACGGTGATGATCTTTTTTTCTATAAAGGTGGAAGGGGATTTTATAACGCTGGGGATCTGAGTGAGCAGCACGTGAGTGAAGAACAGCATAAACAAGCAGCGCTGGAAACCTACAATGAAGCCATGAGCTGCATCACCAGCGGCAAATACAGCCTCGTTATCTGCGATGAAATTAATAACGCTGTCCATGATGGCTTGCTTACAGAAAAGCAATTAGCTGAACTGGTAGATGCTGCAAAAGGCAAAGTATCACTTTGTCTTACTGGGCGTGACTTCCCAGAAAAACTCTTGGGTAATGTTGATATTGCGACCAACATGACCAAAATAAAACACCATTTCGATGATAAATTCCTAGCCAACAAGGGTATTGACTACTAGCACCTGATAATTGGTGTACCATTAACCCATGAACGCAACACTATATCTGATGCTTGGATATCCCGGAGCGGGAAAAACCACAGTTGCTATGCTTGTGAGCGAACTGACCGGAGCTGCACATATATGGGCAGATCACGAGCGTAAACAGCGGTACGGAGAGCCAACATATTCTCAATCAGAAAATAATGAATTATATGGTGATCTCAATGATAAAACCGCCTTGTTGTTGTCTCAAGGGGAGTCTGTCATGTACGACACAGCATTTAATCACTACGAAGACCGCGAGCATATGCGTTCTGTTGCAAAAACGCATGGGGCACGTACCATTCTGTTATGGATACAAACTCCTCGTGACACCGCTAAAAAGCGTGCAACGATTGATGCGCACGTTCAGCCAACGCGCGTACTCAATTACTCAATACCAATGCATCACGAACACTTCGAATACCTCAGCGACAAGCTGGAAGAACCGCAACCAAATGAAGAGGTCGTAAAAATAGACGGTACAAAAGTAACGAAAGAATACCTAAAGTCACTACTTAGTCGCCATGACATCATCGTTTAAAGTGTCAAAACGTCATAAGAGGCTACTCTTTTCACTTGTCATTTCTTCATTATTGCTGGTTTTTGGCTACACAATAAGTGAAGAGGGAGTGCTCGAAAAGATCCCAGGGCCCGCGCCTCCAGGTACCTACCGTGTTGTAAGCGCTGAAGATGGTGACACGATTACTGTAGACATGAACGGAACGATAGAGAGGGTGCGCTTTATTGGTATCGATACACCAGAAACACAAGACCCGCGCAAGCCCGTACAGTGCTTTGGCAAAGCAGCCAGCGCCTTCACGAAAGAGCTGCTTGGCAATAATCCAGTCAGACTAGAGCTTGACCCGCTCAGCAGTAACCGTGATCGCTATAACCGTTTACTTCGCTACATATATTTGCCAGATGGACGCTTAGTTCAGGCAGAAATCCTTCGCAATGGTTATGGATTTGCTTATACCAGCTTTCCGTTCACAAAGTCTGACGAGTTTCTCGCCCTACAAAAAGAAGCCAGAGAAAATAATCGCGGGCTCTGGAATACATGCGACCCTGAAGAGAATCAATACGGCGGCTTCGATAGCAATCCCGAATAACCATTTCTAAGCGGTCAATTTTCTATATGACCACGCAAATGGGAATAATATTATGCTGATAAGCACAAAAATAACTACAAAAACATAAGAAACCAGATCAAGAATAGAGTGAGGACCTGGCCGATACGCAAAATTACTTAATGCATCACTGTGGCGCTTATAAGTACGATGATACATCTGCAGGTACTCCTTGAGTTTTGGCCAATAGTGGTAGCTTTGTTCATTGGTTTTTACGCTCAAATCTTTTGCAAGCACCGCTTCTTTCTTAAAATGCTCTAAAATACAAAGCCCAATATCAACATCTTCGTGAACCATAGCTCCATCAGTTGAGACCTTGTCTCTAGTTGCCTTCCAGGCCTTTTTAGTTATCGCCATGTTTGCACCCCACAGCAAGGTCGTTCCGAAAAACGCCCGCGTGGCTCTGTAAAACGCAGCTGTCCAAAGTGTCGTATAAGGCCATTCGACAGAGGGTAGCAACTTTGTCTTTACATAGCCGGTCACCATCTGTACGTCATTTGACTGAAAATATTGCTTAGTTTTCTCGACCCACTGCGGTTCTAAAATTACATCAGCGTTGAATCGGCCAATGATTTCCCCCGTGGCGGCGTCAAAACCACGATTTCTCGCAAACACCACACCTTGCTTTTTCTCATGAAGCACAGTCACAAACGGATACGATGCAGCTATGCCTGCAGTAGTATCACTAGAGTTATTGTCGACTATGATGACCTCGTTTGGTGCAACCGTTTGCCGTGCAATCGAGTCCAGGCAGCCGCGGATATGGTTTTCTTCGTTATAAGCAGGTACAATAATGCTCAAGCTTACATTTTTACTCATGTATCTAAGACTAACAAATGCCGAAGAAAATGAAGACTACAAAAAAGAAACTGTCCACCCAGCAAAAAATGCTTAGGCGGTTTCGCCACGTCATAAAACTTCCTAAATCTTGGTGGCAAGGCAGCCTTTGGCAGCGTGCGTTGTTAATGCTCATGGCGATTCTTTTGCTATATACCGGGGGTTTATACGGTATAGCGCAGTGGTACATTTACACACACAAAGATAAGCCATTGGTTGTTGGCGCCACATTTATTCCTTCTTATGCACGGCATTTTGGACTCGACGAAAAGCAGTCCTTGCAGGCTATGATAGACGAACTCGGCATCGAAAGATTTCGACTGGTAAGTTATTGGAGCATCGGCGAGGCGGAGCGGGGAACCTATGACTTCAGTGAACTTGATTGGCAGTTTGACATGATTGAAAAATCAGGTGGCAGCATCTCACTCGCAATTGGGTTACGTCAGCCACGCTGGCCAGAATGCCACATGCCAACCTGGGCAGAACAGCTCCCTAAAGAAGAATGGTCTAAAGAGCTAAAAGACTATATGGGCGCGACAATCGATCGTTACAAAGATAGAGATGTGCTTAAAAGCTATCAGCTCGAAAACGAATTCTTCCTGAAGGTTTTCGGTATTTGCCCAGATCATAGTAGGGAGCGACTTGTTGATGAGTACGCATTTGTCAAAGCTCTCGACCCAAGCCGACCCGTTGTAGTGAGTCGTAGCAATAATGCACTTGGCGTACCGGTAAACGAACCAATACCAGATATAACTGCAGTTTCTGTATACAAACGTGTTTGGGATAAAAACCTCACCAAACGCTATTTTGAATATCCTTTCCCGGCTTGGTTCTACGCATCTCTAGGAGGAGCTGGCAAAATCGTAAATGGCACGGATCTGATAATTCACGAACTCCAGACTGAAGCGTGGCTACCAGAAAAATTTCAAATGAATAATATTGAACATATTCCTGAACAGGAAAAATCACTCAATGCAGAACGGCTAAAACATAGAATTCGATACGGTGAGGCTACCGGCCTACGCGAAATCTACCTCTGGGGACCAGAATGGTGGTACTGGCAAAAACAAGTCGCCGACAAACCTGATCTGTGGAACGCTGCGAAAGCAGAACTTACACGGATAAAAGCGGAGAATGAGAAATTAGCTAACTAGCTGATTTGTAACTGTGCGACGGAATAATTCTGAGTGTATGAGCAAATTGTCACCGGCTGCATGACCGTACGGCTTGTTGTCGTCGCTATCAAGAGCAGCGTACGATAACTGTGTCGAACCATCAAAAGTCAGTTGTATGTTTCTGAACTGTTCGGCTGTCAGAAGTGCGCTACCAATAGCGCGGGCGATCGTCACCTGCATGTCGGGTTGGGACTCAAGTGATTCTCGTAAATCATTACGGAAGGTGGCATGCGCCATTGCATGGGTTAACAGCGTATTATCTCTACGCAAAGAGCCCAGACCGAGCGCTGCAATAGCAAGCAGCTGTTTGGCAGATGTTCGGCCGGACGTAGTTAATCCCTGCGCATTGAGCAATTCAGGCATATCACTAGCAGCTACGGCACGATTGAGCGGCCCTAGACCACCTTTTTTAAATGCAGCGGACAAAGCCTTTTTTTCTTCACGGTGGTTGCCGGATTTGCGCGAAGACACGTTCGGTGCTTCAGTAAGCAAAGCATGCGTTGTTGCAATCTTACCAGCAAGAACTGCACCGACGCTGGCGCCTTGGGAATATCCATCAATCAAAAAGCTCACTTCTTCAGAGCCATAACGTTTTTGAACATGTTCTGCTATCGCAGCGTGGATATCAGCAATCGGGCTCATATCACCGCGCTCTTTCAATCTCTGCTGTTGCGCTTGATTGAGTTTGAAGGGACTGCTAAAGGCGGTGGGGCTCGGCAACGCAAGAACAGGGTGTGGAACATCAAGTGAACCATGCAGCATCATAGCTCGAAGTAGCATGTGTTTTTTCCAGCCATTTCCATATGGGTGCGGCATAACTATGACCTTAGAGGTATCGACCCCGCCATGGTATCCGCTGTCCAGTAGCGCATACTGGACCGGATTGTCGCCAAAGACCGTCTGGCTATAAAGACTGCTGTCGAGTAGTTCGTCCAACTCACCCCGTCTATAATCATTCAGACTATCTTTGGCGGCCATCACTTCTGGACCAACATCTCCTGGGGCAATTCTGTGTTCTGTCATTATCTTTATATTATAGCATACTTTTATGCTTATGTCTATATACACAGGGTCTGTTTTAAGGTAAACTAGCAAAGATATGGCAAAGAAAAAATCCCCTACTGGAATTATTTCTAATCGTAAAGCGCGTTTTGATTACGACCTAGAAGAAAGTTTGGTAGTCGGGATTCAACTTACCGGCGCCGAAACGAAATCGCTCAGACAGCATCATGGGCACATTAAAGGTGCCTACGTGACGGTAAGGGACGGCGAGTTATGGCTAACCAACTCTACAATTACAGGCGATAATCGCATCCAGGTCCCAGAAGATGAACACACTCGCCCAAGAAAACTACTGGCCAAAAAGAAAGAAATCGAACAGCTTGTTGCGGCAAAACAACAGGGAAGAAGCATAATACCCCTAGAGATTCTGTCACGTACTCGTTATATCAAGCTACGAATCGCGGTCGGAAAAGGCAAAAAGCTCTACGACAAGCGCCAAACTATCAAAAACCGCGAAGATAAAAGAGAAGCTGGTCGCGCTATAAAACAACACAGCCGGTAAGCTTACAAATCATGAGTGTTATAATAAAGACTCATGAGAATCGGAATTATTACGGATAATTATTTTCCTTCTGTTGGCGGAACTGAAATATCAATCTGGAGCTACACAAAAAGTTTAGAAGAAGCAGAACATACAGTATTCGTGTTTTGTCCAAATCTTGGGCGCAAAAACCCAAAAAATCAACGTCCAACGACAGTCAGATTGCCATCAATTCGTAGACTATACCCCGATCATCCGTTATTTATTTTATATCCTGGAATCACAAAAAAGTTCAAATCCTACAATCTAGATATCATACATAGCCAAACTCCTATTTCTGCCCCTTACATAGGAGAATATGTATCTAAGAAATTAAATATTCCGCACATTCACACAATGCACACATTGGTTCCAGAACAAGTCAAAAGGTGGAGAGTGGGCTTGCTGCGCTTTTCCTTACTGTATTTTGTGCAGTCTTTACTGTTAAAATCCTTTAAATCACCTAAAAACTACCTTCTTCAGGACGAAAAACAGTTCATGGCCTACAAAGTCCGGCTTAGCTGGATGTATATGCTACGCCTCGTAAATATTTCTGATGCAGTAATATTTCCTTCAAAACACGTAAAAGATATCCTTAAAGCTCGTGGTTATAGAGGCACTAGTCATTGCCTGCCTACATTTAGTGAAATGTTCAGTCAGAAAAAGAGTAAAGCTACGAGATCAAATAATGACGAAGTACGAATAATCAGTGTTGGCCGTTTAGACAGCGAGAAAAGGCCACAGGTATTAATCGATGCAGTAAATTTACTGCCTGAATACATCAATTGGAAGCTTATAATCATCGGCACCGGAAACCAAGAAGTTAAACTGAGAAGTCTGGTTCGAAAATATGGGCTTGAGGAAAAAATAATATTTAAAGGCAAAAAGAAGCAGGCAGAGATCGCCAAAGAGCTACTAAATGCAGATATTTTTGTCATGACATCCTATCGGTTTGACACCCAAGGGATTGTACTTCTGGAAGCCTGTAGTGCCGGGCTCCCAATAATCTATTGTGATGATCACCTGAGTGTTGGCGTAGAGCCAATCAACAGCATACTCACAAAGCCGTATGCCATGAGCATGGCTGAAGGGCTCGTAGAATTACTCGAAAACCCAGAGTTGCGCCACGATCTTGCTAGGGGGTCACTCGAGGTAGCCGCGAAGTACGAGGCCGAAAAACTAACCAAAAAACTTATAAGGATCTATAAGAAAACTATCCAAGCATTTACTGCGAGCACCTAAAAGGGTTTGTTATACTACTAGGCAATGACGGAACGTTCAGCCAATCAGGATCAATTTAACTGGGATACTGCAACCGTATATCAGATATACCCTCGGAGCTTCATGGAAGTGAGGGATGGCCCTCACCGCGGCGAAGGAACAATAAAAGGCATTACCAGTAAACTGGACTATTTGGCTGATCTTGGGGTCGATGCGATTTGGATATCTCCATTCTATCCGTCACCGATGATCGATGGTGGCTATGATATTTCTGATTATACTGACGTAGACCCTTGTTTTGGCAATCTTGATGATTTCAAAGAGCTTGTAGGCGAAGCACACGTCCGTAGCCTGAAGGTCATGGTGGATCTGGTGCTCAACCACACATCGAACGAGCATGAATGGTTCAAAGAGTCGCTAGACCCTACTTCGCCAAAGTCAGACTGGTATGTCTGGAAAGATGGCATCAAAAAAGCAGACGGCACCGTACTCCCACCGAATAATTGGGGAAGTGTATTTTCTATGGCTCAAAGAGATCGTTATCTTGAGGGTGAGGTTGAATTAAACGAAATAGGCTTTACGCCCCCAGTATCTGCCTGGAGCTGGAACGAACAACGACAGCAGTTTTATCTCCGTAGTTTTGGAGCAAATCAGCCAGACCTCAACTGGCAAAATGAAGAAGTGCAAAAAGCAGCAACTGACGTTATGAGATTCTGGATAGATCAAGGCGTTGATGGATTTAGGGTTGATGTTGCAAGCCATTTTGGCAAAGATCCATTATTCCGCGATGAAGAATACAACGAAAAGTATCATGAAAATGAGCGACGGGAATCAAAAGATGAGCCAACGCAAATCCTGGATTTCCCGAACCCGTATGATCAGTTAAAAGTCGAACACAGTGCTGGGCACATGCCAACACTCTTGCCACTTCTCAAAAAAGTAAGTTCCGTACTAGACGAATACCCAGACAAAGAACTTCGAATCATGTATGAGGCGTACCTTGACCCTGAGCGACTTGAACAAATAGCTGCTGTGTCTCCGGAAAATTCCTCTACATTTAACTTTACTTGTCACTTTATTGAGTGGGACGCCCAAGTCTACAAAGACTATCTGGAAACCTACCACGCGCATCTACACCCACAGGCTACACCCAACCAAGTTCGTGGCAATCACGATCAGACCAGAGTTGCATCACCGCATGACCTTGGCTACTGGGGTGCCCGATCACTGGCCGTCATGAATCTTACGCTGCCAGGCAACATCTACATATACAACGGCGAAGAAGGAGCCTTTAAGGATGTTGATGTTCCAGAGGAAAAACTGGTTGATACTCTCGGCTTCAGAGACGACGAAAGAACACCAATGTTGTGGGATGAGAGTAAAAATGCCGGCTTTTCAGACGCAGATACACCATGGCTTCCAATAGAGCCACTCTACAAATTCATGAACTTAGAACTGCAAAAAACACTGCCCGGCTCAACGATCAATTTGTATAAAGAACTGTTGAGACTAAGGAAATCATCTCCTGCACTAAATCAAAATACTCCATTTACAAGCCTTGAAACGACGAACCCAAATACGCTCGCATACATTCGTGGAAGGGGCAGCAAAGAAGAGCTGATCACCATCGTAAACTTCTCTGACAAAAAACTAGTGACTGCAATTGACGCTCCAGAAA
>Ga0136558_1001222_pt1 | contig 13344 bp, 12 predicted proteins | sample AntRauTorckE6833_FD_101391 | JGI IMG/M metagenome (GOLD analysis project Ga0136558, IMG submission 101391) | Saline lake microbial communities from Rauer Islands, Antarctica - Metagenome Torckler E6 #833 | ecosystem: Environmental > Aquatic > Non-marine Saline and Alkaline > Saline | place...
CCTGCAAAAGCCAGGGGGAAAGCCGATGAATCGAGATGACTTTTTGCGCGGTTTCAAAATTCACCCTGGCACTCAGGTCAAGTAATGACACGTTATAAACTCATCCTTGAATATGACGGCACATCCTATTCGGGGTGGCAAAAGCAAGAGAATGCTCCAACCATTCAACAAACCATCGAAGAGGCGTTTAAACAATTTTTAGGCCGGTCTGTTGAAGTTGTTGGATCCGGGCGAACAGATGCGGGTGTTCATGCCCTGGGACAGGTGGCTCATGTAGATGTTGAGGGGGAAAAATGGAATTGTGATACGTTAATGTCAGCAACAAATCACTTTTTGAAAAATACTGGTATCGCTGTTGTATCGATTGAGACGACATCAGATCAATTTCATGCCCGCTTTGATGCCAGAGAGCGGCATTATTATTATCACATCCTCAATCGACGTGCGCCGCTTACATGGCAACGCACCCAAGCGTGGCAGGTCTATCAAGGGCTTGATTGTGACGCTATGACAGAGGCTGCTGTATGCTTGATTGGACATCATGATTTTAGTAGTTTCCGCGATAGTCAATGCCAGAGCCTTTCCCCTGTCAAAACTCTGAACAAAATAACGATCACCCGGCAAAAAGAGAGCCTTCTTGTCCATGTGTCGGCGCGCTCTTTTTTGCACCATCAAGTACGTATCATGGTTGGCACGTTGGTTGAAATTGGCCGCGGAAAATGGCGCTCCTCATACATTCAAGATATTCTCGATGCTAAAGACAGGCGTGCAGCTGGGCCCACAGCACCTGCCCAAGGGCTTTACTTTGAACGGATTGACTATTAGATTGCTTTACAAACACTATTAAAAATCGCATAATCGCGGCTTATTTTATGTTGAAATTATAGAGGTAAATTTTTGATGAAAGACTATATTAACCTTGGAATTATTGTTCTTTTAGCGGTTGTTTTTTGGTATATACCTGTGCCATCTGGTTTGACAGAGCATGCCTGGCACCTTTTTATTATATTTATCGCAACGATTGTTGCCATTATCTTTAAACCGCTTCCCCTTGGTGCGTTGATCACGCTGTCAATTTCCTCGGCCTGTTTGACGGGTGTTCTGAGTATCCAGGATGCCTTATCTGCTTATGGTAAACCGATTGTTTGGCTGATCTTGTTTGCGTTTTTCATTGCCCAGGCTTTGACTCTTACGGGTTTGGGACAGCGGATTTCGTATCATATTTTGGCGCGGTTTGGTCGGAGCCCGTTGGGCCTTGCGTATAGTTTTGTTTTAACGGATTTAATCTTGGCGCCTGCTATACCCAGTAATACAGCGAGAGGGGGTGGTATTATCTACCCCATTATTAGGTCTTTGATTAATGCTTTTGACGGCAACCGCGTTACCCCTGATAAAAAAGGAGCGCTGGGGCCCTTTTTAATCAAAAGCGCATTTCAAGCAAATATCATCACCAGTACCATGTTCTTAACAGCGATTGCGGGTAACCCGTTTGCGGCTGATTTTGCAGCCCAGCAAGGGATAGAGCTTTCCTGGGGCAAATGGGCCTTGGCCGGAAGCTTGCCTGGTCTGATCTGTTTGGCCTTGATTCCGGTGATCATTTATCCCTTCTTGAAACCGGAAAAACTTGAATCGGTTGATGCCCGGCAAATGGCCAAAAAGGAATTAGGGCACATGGGCCCCATGGATCAAAAACAGAAGATTCTCTCCTTTATTTTTGCCGGATTGTTATTGATGTGGGCGGGTGGCGCCTCATACGGCATTCACGCCACCCTTGCAGCGATGATTGGGATTGTTCTACTGGTGATGGCTAAGGTTATTAGCTGGGATGATATGATTAAAGAGAAGTCAGCTTGGAATACGTTTGTTTGGTTTGGGGCCTTGATTATGTATGCCCACGAAATCAGCAAGTCTGGCATCATCGATTGGTTTGGAGCAGGCGTGGCTGATCTTGTTGCCACCCAAAGTCCTGTGATGGCGTTTGTGATTATTTCGGCTGTTTATTTTTACACGCATTATTTCTTTGCCAGTACAACGGCTTTAATCAGCACCATGTTTGGCGTATTCTTAGCTGTTTTGATCAACAAAGGGATTGATGGGTTTCAAGCAGCTATGACGTTGGCTGCGTTTAGTTGCTTGTCGTCATGTATTACCCATTACGGGACGGGATCTGCCCCTGTGTATTTTGGAGGGAATTACTTGACGGTCAAAACCTGGTGGAAAATTGGGTTTGTTCTTGGATTGTTTTACATTGTTGTTTGGTGGGGAGTTGGAAGCCTCTGGTGGCAACTGCTGGGCTTGGGCACAAGTCCTTTTCTCATGGGATGACCATTTAAAAGGACTAGAGTCTACATATCTCACCAATTGGAAGCCTTATTACTATCGAACCCGCAATGGCGCAGAAACTGACTTAATTTTGGAAGGTGTTAATGGTCTGCTCCCTATCGAAATTAAGTATAGTTCGACGGTGACGAAAAAAATAGCTGGTATTCTTAAGCACGTTTATTGAAGAAAACCATCTTGATTTTGGTTTAGTGATTAATCAATCTAGCCATATGCCGTGGTTAACCCCTATAAAATTTTACAAATCCCAGCAACATGGGTGTAGCCTTTAGAATCTCTCCTCTTGGCATTGTTGTTGGCTAATTCTTTCAAGTTCGCGGCCGCTAACATTCCTCTTTTGGACGTTCCACTGCTTCTGTTATCTTTAATATTTTCTCTAATTTTGGGGCACATGATTTCAAAAAAATGCGACCTTCATCGAGGTTTTCTCGTTCATGGTCTTTTAATTGAGAATACTCTTTCTCTTCATATCTTTTAATATGTTTTGTGGCTCTAGCCTTAAGGTGCAAGAAGCGCCCATAGGGTGTTTCGCCATAAACATCCTTCTGGGTGAGATCAGCTCCTAGGTTGATGTAATACTGAATCATTTCTAGATCGCAGTTATAATAGGATCCTCTCACTAAAAGATGAAGCGGCGGTTCAAACTCAAAATCAGAAGTTAGACGGGCGCCGAGTTTTACTAAATACTTTGCTTTTTCTAAGCCAGGTGCATTGGATAAGGCTGAAAGTTTATGTTTCCCAATATCATTCAATCGCGCCCCATGATTTATTAAAAGATCAATCATTTCTGGAGTTTTCGCCAAAAATATAACGTATCCAAATTTTTCTATTGTCTGGTTTGGATCAAGCCCTGCGTCAAGAAACAGTTGAACTTTTTCTAAATTATTCTCTTCAAAGGCATGATATATGCTGCGAGGGTTGAAATTTTTATTGGGAGAAGAGCAATAAACAGAATCTAATGCTATAATCAGGAAGAATGGTGCTAGAAATTTTAATACCATCATATAAATACCTTTTTGGAGAGTTTTGGTTTGAGTCATTTTCGCTATTATTTTACTGTTCCCTTACTAAAAAACAAATACAAAATGTTCCATAGGATTATGAGCGAGTTTTTATATGAAAATGATTAAGGCTGAACCCCCTGGGTATCTTATAAAAATGCCTTCTCAATTGATGGTTTTTAATGCGACAAGTATCATTGGAAGATCGATTTCTCTACCCTTGAATTTTGACTCTCTCCTTCCTATTTTGAGTATTGATTTGGATTTAAATCCCCATCTTAAATTTAAAAGAGGAAAAAATGAAAACCCTTCTCTCCTTTGTTATGCGCTACACCTTTGTATGGATGTTTTTGGTTCACGCTCAAAATGTTTTATCTCAAAGTTCAGATGATTTTGGGCATGATGATCTGCCCGTTCAAGGTTTTGTAAACCAAATTCCAGCGGACATTGAAGAGCCAGCGGTTCTTGCTCAACCAAATGTTGTAAACAACAACGCTCTTCCTGATATTTTTGTTCACCCGCTTCAGCCGGTTGATGTTGTCTGGGAGAGACGTTTAAGGAAACAGTCTATACAGAATCAAGGCAAGCGCCTTGATGGATTATTAGAAATGAAGACATCACATTTGCAGGCATGGGTGCGTGATTTGCATTTTTATCTGTGCCCGCTTTTGGGTGATGCGTCTATGAGATTCAATCAAAGAATGAATAACTCTGTTGAATTAGGTTTTGGAGAAACATGGGCCCAGCGTTATCAATCAGACCATAGCCGAACACGTTCATTAGATGCTATTTTAGAGTTGCCGCAAAAAAACCTTGCGGTGAAAGTCAGGCGATTAAGCAATGAATATGCGCTTTACCAAAAAAACAACGCTGTCGCTATTGCAGCATAATAGTCTAGAACATTATCTAACCAAGTCTTTAGGCTTAGACGAAGGAAAGATTTTTACTTAGCAACGAAGCACTGGCCTTTGTCTGCTTTGATTTTATTGCAGAAGGTGGTTGCTTGATCATGGGTTGGGAAAGCACCCACTTGAACACGGTAGAAGGTACCTTTGCCGGGGATTGTTTTGCTATCAATCATCATTTTTTCGCTAGCAACTAACTTTTTGTGTTTGCGTTTTAGAGAATTCCAAGCCATCTCAGCACGTTTTTTATTGGGAAAAGACGCCAACTGCACCCGATAAACTTTTTCACGTTTGTTAGCCTGTTTAGGCGCTGGTTTCATAACGGGATTTGATGGGGGTGTTGCAACAATAACCGGTTCTTCAACAACAACTTTTTCGATGACAGGCGTGATTTCTTCAACGGTAAGCGGCTGTTTGGTTCTTTCCTCGGTATTTACAGGCGCAGTTCTTTGAATGATTTCCATGGGTTTTTCTGGATCATTGCTTAAAACCACCTCTTCTTCCGGTTCAACCACGGCTCTATTTTTGCCCAACAAATTTTCATAAACGACTTTGTCTTGATGTGGGAATTGTACGCCGCCTGGATTTGCTGGTTTTTGTTTTAAAGGAAGTTCTTCACGCCCAATCACATAGTGCTTGTTGTTTTTTTGGGCGCTTGGATAAAAAAGATAATATAAAATGACCAGCCCGATAACACCTGCTAGAACCGCCAATGCGATGGTGAACCACTTGGACGTTAAGATGGATTCTTTTGTGCTGCGTGCTTCGTATGAAGATTCGTTCCAGATGGGATCAGACATGGTTTGAAGTCCTAATTATTAACACATTATATTGGCAAGTTATTGCTTGCACGTCAAGACTGACTTTATCCTTTCCTGTTTCAACCACTCAATGAGCTTCAGCCCAATTTTGACCCGTGCCGGCATCTACAACCAATGGCACAGAGAGGTTGGCTTGTTGCTCCATCAGTTTTTTTGTTTTTTGGATGAAATCTTCAACCTGATCAGGACGCACTTCAAAGATGAGTTCGTCGTGCACCTGTAAAAGCATATGCGCATCAAAATGATACTGCTCTATCATGTGGGGTATTTTAGCCATGGCGCGCTTGATGATATCTGCGTTGGATCCTTGGAGGGGAGCATTGATGGCTTGCCGTTCTGCATAGTTCCTCATCATCGGATTTTTAGACGTAATATTAGGAACGTAACAAGGTCGATCAAACAGCGTTTTGACATATCCATGATGGCGGGCTTGTTCAATGGTGTGTTCCATATACAGGGTGATACCGGGATATTGCTCTTTGTACCGCTTGATGTATTCATTGGCCTCAGACATGCCAATGTTCAGTTGACGGGCCAGGCCATAGCCACTAATTCCATAGATGATACCAAAGTTAATGGCCTTTGCTTGACGTCGTTGCTCTTTCGATATCTCTGCATAGGGCACATCAAAAACCTGACTTGCTGTCAGGCGATGAATATCTTGATTGGCTCTGAAAGCGTCTTGCAAAACCTCAATGTTGGCCATATGGGCGAGGAGTCTGAGCTCGATTTGTGAATAATCCAAAGCCACCAGCGTGTAGCCAGAAGCTGGAATAAACGCTTGCCGGATTTGCCGGCCTATCTCTGTGCGAATGGGAATATTTTGCAGGTTTGGATTTGTCGAAGAAAGCCGACCTGTCGAAGTTAAGGAGAGGGTGTAATTGGTATGAACGCGCCCTGTTTGGGGGTTGCTCTCACGCAACAGTCCTTCAACATAAGTTGATTTCAATTTGGAAAATTGCCGCCACTCCAGAACGTCTTTGGCAATTTGATGGCCGTCATAGGAGAGTTTTTCGAGCGCATCAGCGCCGGTTGCATAGGCGCCTGATTTTCCTTTCTTGCCCCCAGGTAAACCAAGCTCTTCGAATAAGACAATGCCAAGTTGTTTGGGGGATCCGATGTTGAAGGGTGCGGCCGTTTGAGCATAAACTTTTTGCTCGAGCCCGATCATTTCATGATCAAATTTTTGACCAAGCTTGGTGAGTAATGCCTGATCAATGGTAATCCCGCGGCGTTCCATTTGAAGAAGAACCGAGATCATAGGACGATCAACAGTGTAATAAGGCGTATAGAGATGATGTGAAAAGAGTTGATTTTGATATAGTTTCCATAACCTTAGGGTATAATCAGCATCTTCAGCAGCATAGGTAATGGCCTGGTCGATGGGAACTTTGGCAAAGCTTTCGGCCAACCCTTTTCCGACCAAATCTTTGAAGCCGATCATGGGGTGATCAAAATACTTGCTGATCAGCTCATCGAGACTTTTCCCCCCAGATTCCAAGAGCGCTGCCATGATGAGGGTATCGTCAACAGGGTTAACATGAATGCCGATATACCCTAGAACATGGGCATCAAATTTGGCGTTATGCGCAATCTTAAGAATAGTGGGATCTTCGAAAAGGGGTTTTAATATCTCTACAACTGTTTGGATGCTGAGTTGCTGTGTATTTGTCTGTTGGTTTAAGAGGGTGCTCTCTGTTTGATGAGCGAGGGGAATATAGCATGCTTCACCCTCAGCAATAGCCAAAGATAGACCAACAATTTTGTCATGGTGAACATCAAGACCTGTGGTTTCTGTATCAAAGGCAACATAACCCATTTTCTTGACCTTAGCAGCCCAAGAGCGCAAGGCCTCTTCAGTTGTAATCCCGCTGTAATTTGCTTTAACTTTAGGCTTGGCAGGAGTGGGGAGTGCCTCCGATTTTGTGTTGACTTGGAGGCGAGCTTTAATTGATTTAAATCCTTGCATGTCTAAAAACTCGGCCAATTTTTCTTCATCCATTGGACCTTGAACAAGATTATCAATCTCCCTTAAACTTGGAATATCTCCACAGAGTGAAACCAATTCACGCGATAGCTTGGCTTGAGCAAAATTATTCCTTAGCGTTTCTCGCCGTTTGGGTTGTTTGATTTGGTCTAAATTTTCAAATAAAGCATCAAAACTTCCAAAATCATTGATAAGCGTTGCAGCGGTTTTGGGGCCAATGCCTGGCACACCAGGCACATTATCAGAACTATCCCCAGCCAGCGCTAGAACGTCTCGAACTTTTTCAGGTGGGACATTGAATTTTTCAAACACTTGTTTTGGATGGATGTAGGTGCTTTTCATGTGATCATACATGGTGACATTCTCTGAAACCAATTGCATGAGGTCTTTGTCAGAGGACACGATGGTGACATGATAGCCTTGTTGTCTGGCTTTGTGGGTATAGGCTGCAATGAGATCATCTGCTTCGTAGCCTTCTAGCTCTAGCGTTGGGATTTGAAAAGCGTCACAGGCCTCTCGCATTAGGGGGAATTGGGGTACAAGATCTTCGGGGGCTTCACTTCTATTGGCTTTATAGTCAGGATAAATGTCATGGCGGAAATTCCGGCGTTTACTGTCAAAGACCACCGCTATGTGATGGGCTTTTAAATTTTCCCTTAAGTTTAAAACCATGTTGGTAAAACCCAAGACGGCGGAAATAGGTGTGCCATCAGGTCTGGTTAAGGGAGGTAAGGCATAATAAGCCCGAAAAATGAAGCCCGAGCCGTCAATCAGAAAGAGGTTTTTGGGGGTGTCTGCCATTAGAGGGGTGCCTTTTTAAAGATTAACTTGCGATGAATGTGGCTCAAAAAAACCCATTAAAATTCATTCATTTAAGGTGTACTATGACCATAAAAACGATTCAAGTATGTCGACACAATTAGTTTGGTTTCGCAACGATTTAAGATTAAAGGACAACCCTGCTTTCTATCAGGCTGCCAATCTTGGCCCCGTTTTAGCTGTGTATATCGACAGTTGGCCCCGGCCCGATGGCTGTAACAGCACATGGTGGCGGCATCAAAGTTTGCTCAAGCTTCATCAGGACCTGAAAAAACAAGGGGGCGGGTTGGTGTATCTTAAGGGAGAGCCTGAAAAATGGATCCCCCAAATAGCCAAAGAGTATAATGTTTTGGGCATTCATTGGAATCGGCTCTATGAAAAGCCAGCCATTGAGAGAGATCAACGGTTGAAGCAGTCTCTGAAAGAGTTGGGGGTTGATGCTCATTCTTATAATGGCTCTCTGTTGTTTGAGCCTTGGACGGTTCAAACCAAACAAGGCGACTTTTTTAAGGTCTTTACCCCTTTTTGGAAAAAGTGCCTTGAGCATGAAGATCGAATCGGCCCTGATTTGCCTGCTCCTGACAAAATCAACTTTGCCAAACATTCACTGGAAGAAATTTCTATCAAGGTTGATGTGAAATGTCCAACGTCTGATCGCGTGGGCGATCCCGGTGAAAACGCCGCCTGGCAGAAGCTTGAAATGTTTGTTGAGGAACGTCTTGAAAATTATGCCACAGGACGCGATATGCCAGCTGAAAAATCAACATCAGAGCTTTCAGCATACCTACGATTTGGCAATATTTCACCCAGACAGATCTGGCATTATGTGCACAACAAAGCCAGTGGAAAAGCCATGCATAAGTTTTTATCCGAAGTCGGTTGGCGGGAATTTTCTTATAATTTACTTTATCACTTCCCCGAACTTGGCAAAGTAAACTATCAGCCTAAATTCAATGCTTTCCCTTGGCGTCAAAAGGCAGACTATCAAGAAGATTTGAAACACTGGCAGCAAGGTAAAACAGGTTACCCATTGGTTGATGCCGGCATGCGTCAACTTAACCAATCAGGCTATATGCATAACCGGATTCGAATGGTGGTTGGGTCTTTTTTAACGAAGAATCTCCTAATTCCATGGCAAGAGGGGGAGGCCTATTTTTGGGAACATCTCTATGATGCAGATCCCGCTAGTAACACCGCAAGTTGGCAATGGATTGCTGGATCAGGCGCCGATGCAGCTCCTTATTTTCGGGTCTTTAATCCGGTCTTGCAAAGTAAAAAATTTGATCCAGAGGGTGCTTACATTCGTTCATGGGTGCAGGAGTTGAAAGGCATTGATGACGCTGTGATTCACGCGCCCTGGGAAAAGGAAAGTGATATTCAAGAAAAGTATAAGGTTGTTCTGGGGAAAGACTACCCTAAACCCATGGTTGATTTGAAAGCGACGCGCGATCGCGCACTGTCAGCTTATGAGAAAATTAAAGAAAATGCTGATAACTGATGAAAGAAAAATGGCGTAAGCAGTATCGGAATCAAAGGCGTCTCTTTCAGGAAACCGCTCCCAATCTTCACAAAGACTATAGCTTAGAGATTGCGAAAAAGGTGACGCAGATTTTGCCTGATGAGGGATTGGTTGCGAGCTATCTTGCCTTTGATGCTGAGGTAGATTTGACATGGCTCAATAGAGCTTTGATGCAGCAAAATCGGCTACTTCTTCCAGGTGTGCATGATTCTTATCAGGCGCTTCACTTTTTCCACGTGACAGAAAAAACGGCCTTTAAAACATCTTCTCATGGCATGCAAGAGCCCAAGCCAACGGATAACGCTTTATGGCCGGATGTTGTTCTGGTGCCGCTTGTTGCCTTTGGCCCCACAGGCGTGCGTTTAGGGTTTGGTAAAGGGCATTATGACCGCACCTTTTCAAAGGTTGAGAAACGACCTACTCTTATTGGCATTGGTTTTTCAATGAGTTATTGCTCAGCCTTAACTTCAGAGACGCATGATATTCCTTTGAACATGGTTGTTACAGAAAAGAGGGTTCATACTTATTAAGGATTTTTTTGCTGATTTGAATTATTTCTGGTACCGTTGGGACCACAAATACTAAGAGAAAATATGAAAATATTGGTTTGTGGTGATGTGGTTGGTAAGTCAGGTCGTGATGCGATAAAGTCTTATATACCAGAACTACAAAAGAAACATAGCCTTGACCTCATCATTGTAAATGGTGAAAACGCGGCCCATGGGTTTGGCCTTAATCAAAAAATTTGCCAAGAATTCTATGATTGTGGCGTTGATGTGATTACAACAGGCAACCATGTGTGGGATCAGCGAGACTTTGCTCATGATATCGAGAACAATCCTACCGTCATTCGTCCTTTAAATTATCCTCAGCAAGCACCTGGCAAAGGATATGTGGTTCATAAATTGGCCGATGGAAGAAAAGTTTTGGTTATTAATGTGATGGGTAACTTGTTTATGGATAGCCTGAACCTTGCTTTTCCAGCCGTTGAAAACGTTGTTAACTTTTATGATCTTGGAAAAGATGTTGCCGCTACAATTGTTGATGTGCATGCTGAGGCAACCAGTGAGAAAAATGCCATGGGGTATTTTTTGGATGGCCGTGTGTCTGCTGTTGTTGGAACTCATACCCATATTCCTACATCTGATACAAGAATTTTACCAAGAGGAACGGGGTACCAAACGGATTTAGGGATGTGCGGTGATTACAATTCGGTTGTTGGTTTTTGTTCAGAACAGCCTGTTAAACGCTTTCTCAAACACGGACCGACAGAGCGATTATCACCAGCCGAAGGCCCTGGAACACTGAGTGGTACGTTAATCACCACAGATGATGAAACAGGGTTGTGCCGGGAAATCCTTCCCATCGTGCAAGGGCCCCATCTTATTAATCGATAGGTTTGCATCTGTTTTTTTTGTAGGATAAGGTGCTTTCTGATGATAATGTAAACGTTAAAATAGTTGATATTTTAATATCCTCTTGATGAGTAAAGCAGGGACATCGGGCTTATGAAAAAATCTTTCTTTTTTATTTATGCGTCTTTAGCGCTGTTTTTTTCCGCTGTATCTTTAGAGGCTGCGCAAACCCTTGGAGGATTTGGGTCGAGTTCTTCTGGTATAATGGGAGGGATGTTTGGCTCATCTGGCCCCCAAAAAAAACCTAAGGTTGTAATGAAGCCGGCTGTTCGATATGCCATTGAAAATTTTGATATTGGCATTGGCTATAAAAATGGCACACCTAATGTGGTTTCGACGCTTGATTGGAAAAATATACATGTGATGGGTGGAGGGCTTTCAGGGGAGGCTGAAGCCATGGGCATTCCAGTGATCTATGAAGTTTTTTATGGGGTGCTGCGCAAAAAAGGAAAAATGGTTGATCGGGATTACTCAGGGAGTAATAAAACACTGATGTGGTCGGAATCTCAGAGTAAAGTTGTAGGATCGGCACTAGATGGAAGTGTCGGAGCTGCTTTTTTAGATGTGGATCAATTTAGAGCGCTGGCTGGGGCATTCTATACAAGCCGTGATTATGAAATGCGCGATACAAAACAAACGGTCTCGAGCCAAGCCAATTATAATATTTTCCCGAATGATGGAGCCAACGTTCCTGCTGTTGGGACAATATACAGTGGGAAGCGTGGCACTTATAAAATGAAAATTTATGGGCCGTGGGTCGGAGGAGATATGAACTTGGAAATTAGCAGTAGCGTTAAGGGACAAGGTCTACTTAAGCTGATGTATGGTTGGTTTAAAGGAAATGGTAAATGGCCAAGTCACTCCTTTCGTGATTCTAGCAATACCTATGGCGGGGAAGCCAAAGTTGGAGTAACCGCTCAACTCACGCAGACTTTTAACATGTCAGCGGATATTGGTATGAAATATTTTAAGATTAAGCGCGGATCCGCCAAAACCAATCAGCAAACGTTAGGGGATTATTTTCGCGGTGGAACGTTTAAATCCTATTCAGCTGCGCTGGGCGGCACCGTCAAACTATAGTTTTAAATGATATAGTCAGTATGATGGCTCAGGCTGACTAAAAATCGCCTAACAATTTCTGAAGACATTTGAATGGCAATAAATAGCACAATAAAAGAGAGATCAATGCCTCCTGGAGAAGGCACAAATCTTCTTATTTGTACCAGGATCGGCTCAGTAATTGAGGTAAGGAACTGATTGACAGCGGCAAAAAAGTTGCTGTCCGGGCGAATAATTCCAAAAAGATAAAGCCAGCTTAACAGAGCATAGGCGAGCAGCAGGACCTTATACCCAGAGAGAGCAAATAATAAAATCTTTAATAATGGATAGAGTACTGCATTCATGGCGGTTTTAGCGAACGAGAGGAATATCTTCGGCTTCAATTGCTTTCATACCAACTACGTGATACCCCCCATCAACGTGAAGGTTCTCACCTGTGACACCAGCACCTAGGTCACTTGCTAGATAGAGGGCAGATCCAGCAATGTCATCCATTGTTGTGTTGCGGCGTAGAGGTGCATTTCTTTGGTTCCATTGAAGGATATAATTGAAATCACCAATCCCTTTAGCCGCTAATGTTCGCATGGGACCCGCTGAAATAGAGTTAACTCTAATTTGGTATTCTCCGAGGTCTGCGGCAATATATTTTACGCTTGCTTCAAGAGCGGCTTTTGCAACACCCATAACATTGTAGTGGGGCATCACTTTCTCAGCGCCATAGTAACTCATGGTTAAGAAGCTTCCACCCTTTTTCATAAGGGGATAGGCACGTTGACAGACAGCCGTGAAAGAATAGCATGAGATATCTAATGCGGTGTTAAAGTTACCACGGCTTGTATGGCAGTATTTGCCTTTGAGCTCGTTTTTATCAGAAAAAGCAATCGCGTGAACAACAAAATCCAGCTCGCCCCACTTTTGCCGAATGTTTTCAAATGTTTGGTCAATGTCAGCGTCATTGGCAACATCGCAGCCAATGATATAATCTGATCCAATGCTTTCCGCCAGGGGTTTGACCCGACGCAAAAGTAGATCATTTTGATAAGTGAATGCAAGCTCAGCACCGTTTTCGGCAAAAGCTTTGGCGATGCCCCATGCAATTGAGAATTCGTTAGCAACACCCATAATGAGGCCGCGCTTACCTTTAAGAAGTTGATGATTCATAGAAGTTCCTACTTAACAAAGCCTTATAATAAATATGGGATTTAACATAGCAGACTTGAGTTGAAATTAAAATCTGTTTAGCAAATATTTTTAATAAACTCAATACTAAACCCGGGCTTTTGCTGGAATAAGCTTCAGGATGCTGTATCCTAAAATGGCTGAGGCAGATGACCCCAGTAAGATGCTTAATCGTGCCCGATCAAGAATATCAGGATCGGCAAAGGATAAATTGGCAATGAAAAGACTCATGGTAAACCCGATTCCCATCAGCACCGAAAAACCATAAAATTGAGACCAACGAATGTTATCAGGAAGCG
>Ga0136558_1001234_pt1 | contig 13300 bp, 1 predicted proteins | sample AntRauTorckE6833_FD_101391 | JGI IMG/M metagenome (GOLD analysis project Ga0136558, IMG submission 101391) | Saline lake microbial communities from Rauer Islands, Antarctica - Metagenome Torckler E6 #833 | ecosystem: Environmental > Aquatic > Non-marine Saline and Alkaline > Saline | place...
AAAACAAAAAAAGAAATAAAAGAAATAGATGAACTCCTTAAAAATCCAGAAAATTTACAAGAAGGTCAAAGTAATGAATTAAGAGCAAGACGAGCAGACCTTACAGAAAATATTTTTGTTACCAGAGAAAGTAAAGAAAAAAGTTTTAATTATATAGAAACAATGTTCAGCACGGCTGCCGAAAGCGATGAAATGAGTCCCGAAATGAAAAAAATAATTGAAAGAGAAGGAGGGCTCGAAGGACTTTCTAAAGTTATTAACGAACGTACTGATGAAAACATAAAAGGTTTAGAATTTATATTTACAGGTAAAGTCCAAAACGAAGACGGATCATTAACTGAAGAATATAAAAAAGCTGTTAAAACATATAACGAAGAAAAAGAAAATTTTAAAAACGAAGACCGAGAAGCTATTGTAAAAGAATATAATAAATATATAAAAAAATACTCTAAAAATATTAATGTAAAAAGAATACCTATTCCTAAAGAGGCGATAATAAATGATAATCTCAAGAACTATGTAGACGGGACTTTAGACATTTATACAAATGCTTTGGCAAATCTTAATACAGGGGATTTGGGAGGGTTTACTAGAGTAAACTTTAATACTAGTACTGGAGAAATAGGTAATGTTAATGATTTTAAAAACAATTCTTTAGATCCCTCTGTTTATAATATGGAAAATCCTTCTTATGTTGGTGCAGCTACTGACAGTGGGCACGATCAAGTAATATTTAGAGTCGGTAGAAATACAATGAACACAAGCGATTTAATTGAAAAAGCTATACCTTATTCATTGAATAGTGAAAATCACAGAAAAACTGCTAATAGATATAATGAAGTTGTTAACGGTAATGCTGAGTTAGATGTAGAAGGAAATGATATTGACCGAGGAGTTGCACAAATATTAAATTGGGAAAAAAACAATCCTCAAAATGTTCAATTAATGGTTCAGGGTAAAAGTGCTGATATACAGGCAGGAGCTGACAAAACTTATATACAAACTATAAAATCAGGATTAACTCAAAAAAATCCCGCATTGGTTAAAAATACTATAGAAACTTATTCTAATCTTAGTTTATTAAATAATTCAGATATGCGTAGAGATTATAATGAAATGTCTGTTACACTACAAAATGGGTTAAGACAAGAAGATTCTAGTATGACTGAATATGTAGGGCCTCATACTTTTGTAGACGATGAGAACGCTACTATGAATGAAGACGGAACTATGAATAATAACGGTACTCGGAGTGGCTATAGTGTTACATTTGGTTGGAGCGATGAAAAAAAATCAATGGTAGCAAGAGTATTTAAACATACTATAAATAGTGAAGGCTATGAAATTGATGGTGGTATACAGAATGTTGAAACAATTCCTTTAAATAATATATCTAATCCTTCAACATTAAAACAAGTTACATCTTATTACGGAGCAGGAGCAAAAAATGAAAGAGTTATGGATGCTAATGGAAAATCAGTAGTACCTGCATTTCAATCTAATGAATTATTTAGTAACCTTAATAATTAAAAGGTAATGGGAGAAGAAAATAATGATTTATACGATAAGGATATAAAAGTAAAAGGAATTGATACTGTCGAAGGAACTGATCCTGTTGAAGGAGTAGAGCCTGATGATGAGAAAAACAAACCTGTTAAAGTATCAGAGCCTGAACAACCTAAAAAGAAAGATCCATTTAAAGACAGCTTTGATGATAGTTCTAGTTCTTATTTAAATTGGAAAACTCCTGAAACAGAAAAAGAAGCTTTTGACCAACGTGTAGCAGGATCTTTAGGTGTTCCTGGGGAATCTTCTATAAAAGGAAATACAGGGCCTATTAATGCAAAAGCGTATGAGCAGGCTTTTGCTCCTGTTAACTTAGGTAAATATATTCCTGATCCTGGAGAAAGACAGAAATTCTTAGATGGAAATGGTAAATCTCTTTTTCAATTAGACGAGCAAACTTACGGAATAACTTTCGAAAATGAGATTGCAGATTTAATGAAGTTTAAGCAAAAAGAGTATCCTAAAAAAATGAAACGATTCTTGGACGACCTAGATGATAGTCAAAGTTGGTACTCTGAAGGTTCTAATATGTTAGGAAGATTTGTAGGGAGTACTGGTTTAGCTATTTCAAGTTTTGTTCCTATGATATACGGACTAGGGAATGCAGCAGTGGAAGGGGATATGTCTAAAGTATTTGACAATCCTTTAATGGACGGTTGGGACGCTGCTCAAGATTGGGTTACACAAAGTACTGTAATTTATGGAGGTTCTGATGTTTATAATATAAATCCCGAAACTGGAGAATTTACACAAAAAGAATTTTTTGCTAGATTTTATAACGATCCTATTAAATCATTGAATCAAGATATTGTACCTGCTGCTTCTTTTATTGCAGGGGCAATAGGTACAGAGCTTATTGCAGGAGTACTTGCTCCTGTAACAGGAGGTACGGCATTGGCAGCCAACACAGCGAGGCTTGCTGCTGCTGGTAAAAAAATATTTAGTGGTAGAAAGTTGTTTAATACTTCTATGAAAGCTATTAGAGGTTTGGACGACAGTCTTATACAAATGTCTAAATTAAAAAACTCTGCTCAATTTAAAACAATTCAAAAAAGTTTAGGTAAAGGAGTAAGTACTGTTGCTAGAGGTTGGAGATCGGCAGCTTATGAGTCTACTTTGATAGCTAGAGATACCCAAGAAAGAACTTTAAACAATATACTCATAGAACACCATAAAGATAATGGTGGGAAGGTAAATGATGAAGGAATGCCTATTGGAGAGATGGTGGAGCCTGATGAAGAAACTTTAGTTGAATATGAAGAAATGGCTGCTGAAGCAGGAGAAATGGCTTATATGGTAAATATTCCATTAGTAGCAGGATCTAACTTTGTTCAATTTCCTAAAATCTATATGAAAAGTTATCTTGCTTCTAAAGTAGGAGCAAAAGCTTTAGGGAAGACGGCTTTAAAAGGAACAAAATATGTAGATGGGGTAAGAGTAGCCAAGGCAGGTTCTAATAAATATATGAAAGCATTGGGCTATACTGGAACTGCTTTGAGTAGGCCAGTATCAGAAGCTTGGGAAGAATTTGCTCAAGAAGCAATGGGAGAAGGATTAGTAGATTATTATACTTCTAATTATTCAAAAGAAGGTGCTTTTACTTATTCAGGAATACTAACATCTATAGCTGAAAAAGGATCAATGGTGCTTTCCACTTCACAAGGTAGGGATGCAGTTTCTATTGGGGCTTTAATGGGGATGTTAGGTTTAAGACTTCCAGTAGCAGTTGACCCTAAAACAAGTAAATTAAAGTTTAAATTATTTGGGAAACAGTACGGAGGTTCTTGGCAAGCAGTAAACGATAGAAAAAGAAAATACGAAGATATTGCTGAAGCTGCTGAAAACAATGTATCTATATTAAATAAAGATTTAGATGAAAATAATGTAAATCAAACTTTAGCAGGTAATTTTAGAAACTACACAAGATATATTGAAGCACAACAAAATATGGACAGTGCTGCCATAGATGGAGATATAAATGAGTTTAAGAACCAGGAACATAAACAAATGTTTTCTTATGTTCAAAACAAAGTAAACCAAGGATTAGAAGGAGCAGTACTTGAAGATATTGCAAGAGAAAGAGAAGTTTCTTTAGAAGAGTTTAATAAAAAGTATAGTCGCCAAAACGAAACAGAATTTACAGAAGAATCTAAAAAACAAGCAATTGATAACTCTGAGTCAAGAGTTAAGGCAATGGTTAAAGATATTAAAACAGTACAAACCCATGTCGATAACAATGAGCATACTGGAGTTAATAAAATAGCATTTGCAATACGTAAATTAAGAGGTAGTAAAAATCAAAAACCTTTAACTCCTGTTGAACTTGAGCAAGCAAGAGAAATGCAGGAACAAATATCTTATTTATATTCTGCTGTTGAGAATACTAAGGAAAGAGAAAAAGAACTTTCAAAATCAATTAAAGAGAAATCAAACGGTACTTTTAATATAAGTTTATTAGATGCTATTAAAGCTACACCTAAAGGAATAGTAACTGACGAAGAATCAGGTAAAAAAGCTTTAGAATTTAATAATAATGCTAATGAAGTAGGTAATGCAATTCTTAAAGAATGGAAAAAAGAAAGTCCTGAAGAATACAATTTACATTCTGAATCTATTAAACAAGAGTTAAAAGATATTATAAAGTTAAAGCTTAGAAGATCTAAAGCTGCTGCTATGTATAAGGGTATGTTTACCTATAAAGGAGCAAAAGCTTTTAGAGGATTTGCAAATGAACTTAGTAATAAAAGAAGTGAAGAAATTATAGAAGAACAAAGAGAATATATAAAAGAAAAAAGGAAGAAAGGCAATAACGGAAATGTAAATAATACTAAAAATAATGAACGTTCTATTTTTGGAGATTCTCCAATTACAGATGCAGCAGATTTAAACGACATTCGTAAAGGAATTAAAGAATATGATTCTTTAAATAGAGATGCTCTGTCTCCTGAAGCTGAATTTCAAGAAGTATTAAAAATCTTAGATAAATATCCAGGATTAATAGCATTAGTATTTAAAGAAGGGATAATAAGGGGGTTAAATTTTCAAGGTATGACAACTGCTGGAGAAATTGCTTCCCAAGATACTGATGGAAGACATCTTGAGATAGGTACTATGAATTTAATGAGAGACATCTCAAAACAATTTAAAGAGTTTGAGAGTAATCCTCAAAACAGTCCTAAGTTTGACAATGCTGATGATTATAACCAACCTGCTAAAACTGAAGGAGTTACCGAAGGAACAACAGAATCCAACTCAAACGATACCCAAATAGACGAAGGCAAGCATCAAGACAGTATTCTATTTGTAAATGTAAATGAGAAAGCCCTTGAAAAAATAAATGGCAGAACGATAGCTGTTAGAGATGATAAAGGAAAATTAAAAGACCATCCTGCTGTTACTAATTCTGATTACAAAGTAGATTATGCAAAAGTAAATTCTCCAGGTTTCTTAAACAATGAAGTTTTAAGCAAAGAAAACCATGAGTTTGAATTTAGAATACCCTCAAACAATGCTTGGAACCAATCTGAAAAAGTTACTTTAAACAATATGTGGGTTGATGTAGTCCATGTAGACCCTAAAACAGGAGAAGAAACAATAATTGGAAATTTACAAGCATTTAAAGAAGGAGGTCCTCAACATCTAAAAAATCTTAGAGAAGAGATTGTTAATAGAGAAAAATTAATATCGAATCAAAAAGAAGATCCTAAGATTGCTACTATTAAAAAGAAAAAACAAGAAATTAAAAAGAAACTCAAAGAAGCTCAGATAGAATCTAAGGAAAACATATCAAAAGAAGAGTACGATGCTTTTATAGACAAGGGTACTATTTCTGAAGATATATTAAGTAATATAACAGATAAAATTAAAAACAACCAAGAATTAACAGAAAGAGAAACTGTTGTTTTTAACGATAAAACTTCTGAAATAAATGAGATATTAGAAACTTTATCTACAGATTCTACTGTTGAGTCAGAACTTGATAAAATAGATAAGGAAGAACAAGAAGAGTTAAAAAAAGAATTAGATAAAAAAGCTAAGGATATACCTGTAAAAATAGAATATCATAAAGATGAAAATGAAAATAATGTTATAGTTACAACTTATAGGGCTGGAAATAAAGTTGCTACATTTTCTAAAAGTTTAACTGAAGTTTCAAAAGATGGAAGTTTTCTAGGTTCTGAAACAAGCATACCTTATAAAACAGAAAATGTAGAAAGTAAATTATCTAAAAAAATAAAAGCCAAATATCAAGCGCAAAGAGATGCTTTAGAAACAACTCCTGAATCTAATTCTGAAGATTCAATTTCAAAAAAAGAGCAAGAAGAAGAAAACACTGAAGAAATTGATAACTTAAAATCAGAATTAGCAGAAGTTAACAGGCAACTTGCAGAGGAAATGAATAAAGATTTAAACTTTAAAATTAAATCTGAAAATGATAGTAGTGTTAAGTTAATTTCTAAAGTTAAAGAGTATCTCAAGATAAAGAATAAAAAGAAGAAGGAGTCTTCTAAACAAGAGATTATTGAAGAATTTGGGGAAGAGGGATTCCAAAGAATAGTAGCTATTGAGAATAACTTTGATTCTATTGTAGAACAATTTGCTACAAGTGGTATTAACATATTCACACCTACTGAAGGGAAGTTTGAAGAATGTTAATCTTTTTTCTTAAATTTGCTTACATAAATATTTTACTATGGCGTGTAAATACTACATTAATAACGAGTGGATAGAAGAAGAAAAGTTTAAGCAATTACTATATGACGGATTATTAGACCAATTAGTTGGTACTAAGAATTTTAAAGTAGAAGGCTTCGAACCTAATCAAGAATACATTATGTCAACGTACAAAGGATCTGTTATAGAACCAGTACGTCTTAAAGTAGCTCGTAAAATTAATAGACCTTCTCTTATAAATACTGAACGTACATTAAATAAACCAAGCGAAGGGGAAATGCTAGGTAATTTTACTTTTAGTATGCCTAGAAAGAACCCTATTACTGTTCTTAGCGATGCTAACGAGAAAATTAAAAAGACTAATAAAAATAAAACTGTTAAAACAAAAGGAAATAGATTAATTCTTGTAACCAAAATTAAAGGGGAATTAGAATATGGTAAAGGAATAAGTTCTGAGATAGTTGCTGATATAAAAAATTCAGAAAATGAAATTGTGGGCAGTCTTCAAGAAGGAAAGATGTATATGTTAGTACGATCGGCAGACGGTTTAATGCCTGTATGGGTTCGTAACTCTTTTATAGGAGAAACAAAGGATGCTAGTGAAATTGCTAAGTCTTTGAAAGTTTTATTTAATGGAAAAGCGGACGAAACATTAAAAAAAGAAGCTGCTAAGTATATATCTAAAAGATTATACGGTTTTACTATTACTTTTAATGATGGAGGAATTTCTTTAAACAAGAAAAATCCTGACGGGACCACTGAATATAATACTTTTTCTTCTTTGGAAGATGCTAAAACTTTTGTATTAGGAAAATATAATAATAAAGGAGAATATATAGGAGAATATGATGAAGCTATTCTAAATGAAGAGCCTAAAAAATCTAACCCAGGACAAATAGCTAGAGTAAATCATTACGATATAAATTCTCCTGCAACTGAGGGAAGTCCTTTTTCTAATGAGTATTACGCTAACCAAGGATATATTACAACAGATATAACTTCTGACAAAGCAGGTAATTTTTATCATAGTAGTAGTTTTGCTTTGGAAACTTATCGTGCTGAAGGGGATACTACTGAGACTTTGGATAAATTGATCAATGATCCAAACTCTAATTCAATAGAGGACGAAGTAGAAAGCAGTGTAGCAAAAGACTCAGCTACTCCTGTTGTTAAGAATCAAGACACAAAGCAAGATGAAAATGAAGCTTTCTTAAAAGCAGTTGAAAAAGAGGATTTAAAAAAACAAGAAAAGAAAGAAAAATCCCAAGAAGAGAAAATAGATGATGCAGCAGCTAGACTTTTTGCAAGTTCTGAAGAGATTGCTAAAAATCCTTTAGATTTAGACGAAGAGTCCGCTATAGAAGATTCTTTTACTGGTAGTGTTTTTGATGCAAACAAAGGAGAATCTTTAGAAGATGGGGTAGATAATGGTACACGTACCAAACTTGCTAAAAAAGCTAACAAACAGACTGTTGGAGAAATAGGACAAGAACTTAGAGATGTTGAACGTATAGTAGGTAAAGAAACTACTAAAGCCTACGGTTTTCAAAATATGGAAGAGCTAGAACAGTATCTCCCTAAAGATATTTACGAAAGACTTCTTAGAGCTAGAAAGAATGGTAAAGTAGTTCACGGTCTTTATACAGAAGCTGCCGTATACCTTAGTGAAAATGCAGTATTAGGTACTGGGTATCACGAAGCTTTTCACGTAGTATTTCATCTATCATTAAGTCTTGGCCAAAGAATGAGGCTTATTTATGAAGCACAGGAAGAGTTCAAGGAAGAGTTGGAAGATGATTCTACTTTCATTGACGCAGAAGAATTACTTGCTGATAAATTTATGGAATATGTTCAATCAAGAGGCACTCCTGACAAATCATTAGGTAAACATATTTCTGACTATTTTAAATCTTTGTGGAGAGAACTTCAAATGTTCTTTAATTCTAATTCAAGAATGTCTATAGATAAGATATTTGCAGATATGGATTTAGGAATTTATAGAAATTCTAGAATATCATTTAAAAATACTGATTTATCAAAAATAGATGAAACTTTTGTTAGGTTTAAATCTGAAGAAAGATTTGAAAATATTGATGTAGAAACTGAAGGAATAGAGTACCTTAAATATAAAACAACTAGACTTATAGATGAGTACAAAAGAAAGAATCCTGAAACAAGTAATTTATCTGATCCAGAGGTTATATCTAAAATAGGTATTCATAATTTCTATAGTTCTATAATTCAGCAATTAGGAAATGATGTAATGGCTTTATCAAGAGACAGAGCTATTGCATTACAAAAAGGAAATAGTGAAAGAGCTAATAAATTAGAAGAAGTAATTGATTTGAGAAAAAAATTGATAGAAACTTCTACTAACACTACTTATGAAAACATTGACCTCATTGCTAAAAACGAAGCAAAAAGTGATTATTTAAAAGTAACTGCTTTAGAAGAGGGTGTTAGATTTACAATAATAGAGCCTTCTAAATTTCTAAAAAAATTCACACGTAGTTTAAGATCTTACGGTATTAAAATATCTTTAGATAAAGTAAACTTAAACCAAGAGCAGAATTTAGAAGATACCTCTCTGGAAGACGGAGTCGAAACAGGTGTTGATTATGCAGAAAGGTGGCAAAAAGCCCACATAGAGTTTAATCCTTACGATACTATATCTCAACAAGTGAAAAGAAAATTAGCTACTATTAGGAAAATGGCTCCACAAAAAGAAGGAGCCGATAAATTTGTCCTAAATAGTTTTGGTTCTCCTTCATACCACTCTTCCAGAGATGTTTATAATTATTTAGGTAAAAATATTACTGACTCCTATAGTCCTACAGAAATGATGGATAAGATTGAAAGCTTACAGGGGGATAAGTCTTTTATGGGGGATATATCCAGTTTAGTAACAAACGATATTGATTTTAAAAATCAATTATATACTACTCTTGCTTCTAAAACATTTCAAGAATTTACTTTAATATACGAGAAAGATGGTAAGTACATTATAACTTCTTCAAATAAATCTAGTTTTGATGATATTATAACTAAAAATATTATAGGAGAATTTTTAATAGAAGATTCTAAATTTTTTAACACTCATAAAGATGGGCTGCTAAAAGGACAAACTAATTTTGAGGATGTAAAATCTGAAGAAGTTAATAAAACCATTGATAAATTACAAAGTCTTAAAGAGAGATATATAAATACGAGAGATAAGGCAGAAATAATTGAAAGTATTGATACTATATCTGAAGCATTCCGTGAAGCAAATATTAATTTATCCTCAGAACAATTAAAAAGTATATGGAATCCTGCTAAAAATTCTAGTAATTCTAGTTTTTCTAATATAACTAAGGTATTGAATAAAGGTATTAGTCTTTTTAAAGAATTAGAAAAAGGTAATAATCCTTTCTTCTCATTAACTCCTAAAGAATTTTTAAATGAAAAGAACAAAGAATACAACAGTACTTTTTTAGAAGAGTTTACTAAATCAATAATGAATGCTTTTGAGGATGATTTGGTAGCTGCTTTTAGGAACGCAGATAATAAAACAGTATATTCTATTCAATTGTCTAATTACCTTAATAAGAAGCTATCTAAATTGAAGAATAAGGATTCTTTAAATGAATATAAAAAACGAATAGCAGATGATCCTATTTTAAGTAAACTTCCATTAATCAAATCTTTACAAAATGAAGACGGTGATATGACAGGAGTAGCAGAAAATCTTAATGTATCTGTATTAGATGCCCTGGCTAGAAAAGGTAAAAAACAAAGTGTTCCTTATAGTGATTTATCAGATCCTGAAATGGTATCAGCGGAGCTTGCTTTATTTCATAATTCAGGTAATTTTACTTATGCTAAGTTTAAATTTCCAATATCTTCTGATGCTCCTACTTTGCCTATCATTAATTATGAAAGAAAAACAAATGGGGAAGTAATAGATGATTTGACTACTATTGGTATGTCAGAAATTGACCGTATAACTAATTTTAAACAATTACCTCCAGATGCTAAACTTAGACAAGTAGCCAACTATAAAGAAAATGCAACTAAGTTTAATATATTATCTTTTCTTAATGATAAAATAACTAATCCTGAAAATGTTTCAAAAGAACAAATGAAAGGGTACATTGAGGATTATGTAAATAATGAATTTTTAGAATTACAAAAGAAAAAATATAAAGAAGCAGGAGCTATTGCAAGATATGAGAAAGGAAATAAAGGAAAAATAGTATTTTCTGAGAAAATTATTACTTCTGAAAAACAAAATGAAGAGAAAGAGTTTTTTATAAATTTTCTTCATAACCAATACTTAATGAATGTTCAATTGAGTACTTTGTTTGCAGGAGATTCTGCTTTCTATAAGGGCACAGTAGATTACCAAAAAAGATTTAAGCAAATTATAAGTCCAGGTACTTTTACTAACCATGAAAGAATAATGCCTGATTACAGTGGGTATATATTTTCTGATGAGTATGTGCCGACACAAAAAGAAACAGCAGAAGTAATTATAAAAAATGTTCAAAATTCAAATCTTCCAGAACAAAAGAAAAAAGAACTTACTGCAATGTGGGAACAGCTTTCTAGTACAGATGAAGACAGTTTGGAGGACACTAATAATATTACAGATGCTGCTACTTTTATTAGTGTAGACAGAATGGTAGATATTTACGATTCATTAGGCAGGCTTACCGAAGAACACGAAGCTGCTGCTGAAAGAATTAAACAAGGAATTGAAAAACCTGAAGATGCAGGAATGTTCCAAGTATTTAAACCTTTTCAATTTACAAAAAGGATTGTTAATAATGTAGAAGTTCCTGTTCAGATAAAAAATTCTGAAATGCTTCTTACTAAATCCTACGCTCATACTAAAAATAGTGATGGAAAGATTATGTATCCTAAACTTGTTAAGATGTATGAGATGTTAAATGAAGAGGACAATAATATAGATTTTATAGCTTTCGACTCTGCCGTTAAAGTAGGAGCTATAGAAAACTCAGATGATAAAAACAATTCTATAGGATATTCAAAATTAGAATTAGTGGGGGATTCTTACGAATTATCTCAAAATCCAGAAATACTAACATTAAAGCATGAAGATTGGAGATTGCAACAAGAAACCCCTAATCACTTTTTAGATGATTCAGGAAATTATGGCTCTCAGCTCAGAGTTTTAGCACTTGCTGATTTAAACCCCGATAGTCTTTATACTATTGCAGACAAAGAGTATTCTTCTGAGGAAGTAGCAGAGGAATACCAAAATTTAATAGTAGATAATTTAAGAGAATCCTTCGAAGAAGTTCAAAATATGTTCTTAGATAAAGAAGGAAATTTAGACATAGAAACACTTACGGAACATTTACGTCAAGAGATTGAAGATAGAGATTTAGGAGAAGAATATTTTGAAGCTATTGAGATTATTACTGATGAGTTTACTAAAGAAAAGAAAACTACTTTACCGTTGTGGCATCCAATGTTAACTTTCAAAGTAGAGTCTCTTATGAATTCTTTCTTTAAGAATAGAGTAATGAAGCAAAAAATAAACGGAGGGCAAATGATAAATGCTACTTCTTATGGAGTTTCTGAGAGTTTAAATTATGATGCTGAAACAAATACTTTTGATGTTATTCTCCCTCAATGGTCAAGAAAATTCTTTCCTACAGATAAAGAAGGAAATCCTGATTTAGAAAATATACCTGAAAAACTATTAAGAAGTATTTCTTACCGTGTTCCTACAGAGGATAAATATTCAATATTTAATATGAAAGTAGTTGGATTCTCTGATGCAGCAGCAGGAGGGCATATTATACTTCCTAGAGAAGCTACTACTTTAGCAGGACTGGATTTTGATATTGATAAAATGTTTATAATGATTCCTAATTACAGAATAGATAAAAAAGGAAATCCTGTTTACATAGAATATATTACTGAAGATTCAGAAATTTCTTCAGAACAATTAGCTTATAATCTTACAAAATCAAATTCAAAATTTAGAGATTTTTTAAATACATATATTAAAGAAGACCAAGCTAAGAAATTCGAAGAAAGTTTGCAGGAGGCTCGTAAAAATTTAAGAGAGTCTTACAAAGAAAGAAAAGAACTATTTAAGAACAGTCCTGACATGGTAGACACTTACGATAGGTTTAGATTAGTAAGTTCAGAGTTAGAACATGAAACAAATCCTTCTAAGATTAAGGCAAAAGAATTAAGACTGGAGGATTTAGAACAAGAATTGGAGCAATATTTTGAAATAGAAGATAATATATCTTTTACCCAAGAAGCTTATCAAGATTTACAAAATTCTTTAGAGCAAGTAATTGATCAGAAAAGAAAAAGTAAAGAATTAGATTATTCTTTCTTCAATACTAAAAAAAGTAGAGATAATAGAATAATTGAAATTCTAAGAGGTATAATGGAAAACAAAAATACTGCTCTTGCTTCTACTGATCCAGGTAACTTTGATAAATTTAGAGAAGTAGGAATGAAAATGCGTATTCTTAATATAGATTCTGAAAATAAAAAACTACAAGAAATAAAAACTAAAGGTCAAAAACTAATTAAAGATTTTGATAAAGGAAAATTAGAATTGTTTGAATATAGGTTTAAACTTGAAAAATTAATTGATGAATACGAGAATATTGATTTTAATATCAATCTCCCTTCTACTCAATTAGAATTATTTCGTAGAAATATGACAGGTAAAGAACTTATAGGACCCATCGCTAATCATAATACAAATCATGCTAAAAGCCAATTTACTGATTTAAAATTAGCAGAGCCTATACTGTTTGATGGTATAAGTTTTGATAAATTAAGTTTAGTTAATAGTCCTTTTGACAATGGAAGAATCTCTAAATCATTAGCAACTAAGTTAGCTGCTGTTGTAGATAATGCTAAAGATCCTATTTCTGCTTATCTTAACCTTAATATGTTTACAGTAAATATTGTAGGATTACTTTCAAGATTGGGTGTCCAGGAGGATACTATTTTTGCTTTTATCAATCAGCCTGTAATAGTAGAACTTACTAAAAAATATTTCAATGAAAGAGGAACTATA
>Ga0136558_1001235_pt1 | contig 13297 bp, 16 predicted proteins | sample AntRauTorckE6833_FD_101391 | JGI IMG/M metagenome (GOLD analysis project Ga0136558, IMG submission 101391) | Saline lake microbial communities from Rauer Islands, Antarctica - Metagenome Torckler E6 #833 | ecosystem: Environmental > Aquatic > Non-marine Saline and Alkaline > Saline | place...
ATCCCGTGGCTCAAGCCCATCAAGCACCTCATCCCAACGCTCAAAGAAACCCACGAACCGCCGCACTTCTTCCTCCACGGTCACGGCCTCACGGTTGGTCCTCGCGCTCTCAGCGCCAACATCCACCACATCCGCCCCAGCACGGATTTGTCGGCGAGCCAACTCCACAGCTGCCTCAAAATCCAAGGTCCCATCACCCGAAAATGAATCATCATTCACATTCACAATCCCCATCACCAATGGCCTGCGGGGGAAATGGATAACTCGCTCTGGCAACCGCAATCGCATGCTCCTCTCCTAATCCAAATTAGGGAAAATGAAACATGAAACCGCATCCCGCTTGCCCAAAGCGCCCATTTCAATAGGCTAGAACCATGTCATCCACTTTTGGTCAGGCTTTTCGCATCCACACCTACGGAGAATCCCACGGTGGTGGTGTTGGCGTCATCATCGACGGCTGCCCACCCCGCATCCCCGTGTCACTGGATCAAATCCAGCAAGAACTCGACCGCAGGCGCCCAGGCCAATCCGAAATTGTCACCCCACGCAAGGAAGCCGACACCGCTGAAGTTCTATCCGGCCTCCACGATGGACAAACGCTTGGAACCCCAATTTCCATCATGGTTCGCAACACGGACCAACGCCCAGGATCGTATGATGAAATGGCTTTGAAATACCGCCCAAGCCATGCGGATTACACCTACGATGCGAAATACGGCATCAAGGCAGCCTCCGGTGGTGGCCGTGCATCAGCCCGCGAAACTATCGGCCGCGTCGCCGCTGCCGCTGTCGCCAAACAAGTCCTCAACACGCTGGTCCCAGGCATCGAAGTCCTCGCATGGGTGAAATCAATCCAAGACCTGAAAGCTGATGTCGACCCCGCATCCGTCACTTCAGAAATCATCGAATCCAATATGGTGCGCACCGGCGATCCTGACGCAGCCGAAAAAATGATTGAGCGGATCAAAGAAATCCGCGCCGATGGCAACTCGGTTGGCGGCGTGATCGAATGCGTCATCCGCAATTGCCCGCTTGGACTTGGCGAACCGATCTTCGACAAGCTTGAGGCCGACCTTGCAAAAGCAATGCTTTCCATCCCAGCGACCAAAGGGTTTGAAATCGGATCTGGATTTGATGGCACACTCCTAACAGGGCGCGAACACAACGATCCATTCCGCATCGTCGACGGTAAAGTCCGCACAACCACAAATCGCTCCGGCGGCGTTCAAGGCGGCATCAGCAACGGTGAACACGTGATCTTCCGCGTCGCATTCAAACCCACCGCCACCATCATGACCTCACAGGAAACCGTGACGACCGATGGTAAAAACACCGAGCTTGCTGGCAAAGGCCGTCACGATGCCTGCGTGCTACCACGCGCCGTGCCCATTGTTGAGGCCATGGCAACCCTCGTGCTCACCGACCACCTTCTGCGCCAACGCAGTACGAACCATTAATCTCGGCTCATGCTCGCAGAAGCCATTCCACACTTAAGCCTCGGCACCGCCGCGTTGATCATCTTTTTGATCTGCGCCGCCTTTGTCATCATCCGCGGCATCACCCGTGTCTTGATCGGCACATTAATCCTAAGCTTCAGCGCATGGATTGGATTCCTGATCTGGCAATACGCCCCTACCCTCTCAGTCGCATGGTTTGGGAAATCGATGGGATTCATGACCACCGGTTTGCCCATCGCCAGCTTCATCGTCGCCTTCATCGCAATGCGCTACGGTGTCAAATTCCTCACCCGCCCCCTCGGTGATGACAAAAAAGGTGATTCCAAAAGGAAACCTCTCACCAAAACACGGGTCGCCATCACTTTGGTCTTCACGCTTCTTCCAGCATGCATCCTCTTCATCGTCGTCACAGCTATGCTCCACCATGCCGGCACGGTGGCGGAACTCAATCACTTCGCCGACCAAGAGAAAGAAGAATCAACCTACTCAAAATTCACTAGGAACTTTAAAACCAGCATCGATGAGATATTGCCTGAACCATTGGTGCATGCACTTGACCCACTTGCCGAAAAATCGCGCGTCACACTCGCCAAGGTGATCACCACTCAGTCAAAACCCAAACTTGCCCTGATCGTCGACCCCGAAACCAACGAGCCCATCCCTCGTGCCATCATCGTCGAAAACGCAGAAGTCCACCATCTCGTGGAAGAACATCAATTTGGCATCCTCTTGCGACACCCCATCATCAGTAAAACCCTGCAAAAACCCGGCGTCCAAGAATTCATCCGCGACCTCAAACTCTGAAAGCTTGTCCATCCCCACCATCACACTCTAGCCTCCGACCTGCTTTCAGCATACCCCAATTTCAGCATCCACTCCCACATGTCCTACCTCGTCACCATCGGACTCGAAGTTCACTGCCAAGTGAATACGAACACCAAAATGTTCTGCGCCTGTGAGACTTCATTTGGCGACACTCCAAACACCCACACGTGCCCCGTCTGCCTCGGCCTGCCCGGCGCACTGCCAGTGCTCAACCAAGAGGCCATCGAGAAGACACTGCTCACAGGCTTGATGGTCGACTGCGGCTCGCCGGAAATTTCCAAATGGGATCGGAAGAATTATTTCTATCCGGACATGCCGAAAAACTACCAAACCACCCAGATGGACCTCCCTCTCTGCATCGGTGGCGGCGTTCCTCTCTACGATCATTGCTACCCAACGGATCATCGTAAAAATATCGCGACTGCTAATAAGGTTGTCCGACTCAACCGCATCCACCTCGAAGAAGACGTCGCAAAATCCACTCACCTCGGTAGTTCATCGCTTATCGACTTCAATCGCGCCGGAACACCACTGATGGAGATCGTTTCAGAACCCGATCTGGAATCAGGCGAAGAAGCATTCGCCTACCTGCGCTCACTACAAATGATTCTCCAACAAGGCGGCGTCTCTGATGCCGATATGGAAAAAGGCCAACTTCGCTGTGATGTGAACATCTCACTGCGAAAAAAATCCGAAGACCCACTGGGCGATAAAGTTGAACTCAAAAACCTCAACTCAATCTCCGCAATCCGCCGCGCCATTCATTTTGAAATCGAGCGCCAAACCGAAGAACTCAATCAAGGAATCGCTCAAATTCAATCGACCCGCCGCTGGGACGACGCTCGCGGCGAAACCCAAATGATGCGCACCAAAGAAGATGCGCACGACTATCGTTACTTCAGCTGTCCAGACCTCCTGCCCATCCACACCGCTCCACTCTTGGAAAAAGTCCGGCCGAAAGTTCCTGAACTTCCACACGAACTCGCAGCACGCTTCGAGAAAGACTTTGGCGTCACCAACTACGACGCCTCAGTGCTATCATCCGATAAACATCTCGCGATCTACTTCGAAGCCACATTGGATAAAGCAATCCCTGGCAAGAAAGCCGCGAATTTCATCATCAACAACCTACTCGGCACCCTCAACGAACAAGGGATAGGAATCGCCGACTGCCCAGTGACACCCGAGAAACTTCGTTCGCTCCTCCTGCTTGTCGAAGACGGCACGCTCGCACCCAACCAAGCGAACGAGGTGTTTGCTGAACTCTACCAAGCACCTGACAAAGACCCTGCCGAGATTGCTAATAAAATGGGCTTCAAAAAAGCCGATGCTGGTGAACTGGAAGGTCTAGTCGACGAGGCGATCGCGAATAATCCAAAAGAAGTGGAAGCCGTCAAAGCAGGCAACGAAAAGCTCCTCAACTTCCTCACTGGCCAAGTGATGCGCAACGCACCGACTAAGCCAAATCCAAAACAAGTTACCGAGCTGCTTCGATCGAAACTACTTTGATTGGAAATCGCGAATTTCTAGCTCATTGACATAAATAATCTCACAAGCTCCAGAGCCTGTGTCCGATCGCGTCAACGAGCTCGTCCATCGCCATCCGTTTTTTCCATCCACGCGCACAAGGTATCCATCGATGGCAACAATTTGACCTTCACGCACCTTGTTCAGGGTCTTCTCAACCTCATCAGTTGCGGGAATAATATGCATGTTCGCACTGCACAGCTGGATTTCTTGCTTGCCGATCGGCGAATCACTGGAACTCCAGCGATACTTCCGGCGCGACTGGAAAATATCGATCGTTTCCAGCACACTCTCATCAGACATCTGACCCCACCCAAGAGCAAGGTCCACAGGCGATACCTTTGCCTCTGATCCTAAATAATACCTCTTCTTCCCAAGCACTTTTGCCTCAATCTGGAATGATGCCAACGGCACCACTGAGAAATCCCCCATTTCAATCACTTGCGGTCGATAAGCCGCCGCCTGAACGGGAGCAATTGGGGCCAATTCACCCGGCCCAAGGGAAACGCTACTGTAACTCGTAATATAGAACCAAGAGCCACCCACTAAACCAGCTAGTATAAAAGACACCTTCATTCTAGTACTATAACACATCATAAATGTATATGCTATATATTTCTGCCTCAATCGTCTCTACAAACAAACCCGCCTGAACAAAACATCCAGCGGTAGTTGCATGCCAATGTAGAAATCACCGAACTCGCCGTAACGTGCCGACACTTCATCAAAGCGCATCTCGTAAACAATCGCTTTAAGGTCGATGGTGTCCTTCGCCAACAAAGTAACACCCCACTCATGCTCATCGAGGCCTGTTGAACCTGTGATCAATTGGAGAATACGCCCAGCATAGGTACGACCCACCCGGGCGTGTCCCTGCATCAACTTGCGACGTGCTTCATAATCTAACGAATACCAGTTATCGTTGCCTGAACGACGCTTGGACATCGGGTAAAAACAAATCACCGGCCAATCGGGAAGAACCGGATAGAGCCGATGCTTCAGGTAATGCTCCATGCGCTCATCAAACTCTTTCAACGCTGACTCATACTCATCCGATCCTTCTTTGAGCCCTTTTTCAGCAACCAAGGTGTCCGCGCCATACTGCTCACGAGTGGTGGTGTATTCAGAACTCTCAGTTTGAGATAAATAAGAATAAGTTGGCGCTAAAACATCCGGCCCTAACGACAAACTCAATCGCTTCTCATAACTATTTGCCACCTGCAAATCTGGCGTCAATAACATGAATCCAATATCAGCCTTCGGTGTCGCCACTGAGAAAACCAATAAGTGAGTATCAGGCGTTGCGCGTATTTCTTGCACCAACTCGGTAAGCTGAGTCTTCGCCTGGCGCTTTTCTTCATCACTGTACATCGACCATTGCGTATGATCGACATGGTAAAACAAGTGCATTACGTGCCAGCCTTCGCGTGGCACTATCGGGGTAACTTCTTCAGTAGACATAATTATGGTTGGAGGATGGGTTGAATCTTAATCTCAAATAGCTTCTTAAAATCTTCTTTCGCAGCGTTGACGGATTCCGCTTCAGACACCTCAACCGTCCAAAAATCGACTTCACCAGTTCGGTATTCAGCAAACATTGAAACCTCATCAAAACCTGCAGTGGCTGGAATCTTGAGCACGCGTGATTCTTCAACTGGCATCGTCACCAAATCACCCAGAACCGAACCATCGCTGCCGCGAAATAACGCGCGAATTGCCGCAGGGCCACCTTCAACGTGAAGCTCAATCACCGGCAACAACTTTGTACCACGACGAATGGTATCAGCATCAGGGCCATCCATAACCGGTGCACGCCAATAAGTCGCCGCCGACCGCAAAGTCACAATATTACCCTGCACTGGGAATTCTTCACTTCCGAACAAATGGGATTTTTCAGGCAGATCACGAATGGCAGGAACAATCAACAAATTCACGAAACCTACCAGCAAGGCAATCAATGCCAACCAGCTAATCTTTTCAAAAATTGACCGCCCCCAAGCAGTCATAATAATATTTCCGATCGGCAAGGTTGAGGTCACTGCTCCATCCGCAAGCTTCATCTCCGTCTCAGGCAAATCTGCTTGGGCGTCCTTGAGCATCGGCTCCGCCCTGCGGAATGACGAATGAGTGCCCTCTTTCTTTTTCTCCGCAGCCACTTTTTGTGGATCCACCTGTTTCAAACCCTCATCAAACGACCTAAACACGTTTTGCTCACCCAAGTCGCTGCGGGCGGATTGCTTCACTCCCTTCTGCGTAACATCGCTTTCAACCATCCCCGACAACTCCCCCTGTCCCGCTAAGGTCCTAGGCACACCCTTCAAATCAGGAGCAACACCTTCAGCAGAACCCTGCTGATTGGCCAAAGAATCACCGCGAGATACGGCATCATCCCCCCACTCGAGATCGGAATCCATATCCGACGGCGAGTGGTCTGATGGTGATGGCGAATCAGCAGTCATAAGCGAATGAGGTTTTACGAATCGAATGGTGACATGGCCAGTGCGAATGACAATTGCACGATTTCTGAAAATTCAGGTTGCATCCAAGGGCTAGGGAGGGCATCCAAGTGGCAGATAACCATTCCTACACCATGGCAGACAGCGAAGACAAAAACTCCGAAAACATCTCTGGTAAATTTTACGTCGACAGTCAATGCATCGACTGCGACCTCTGCCGTGAAACCGCGCCAGCAAACTTCACCCGCGCTGAAGACGAAGGATACTCCTACGTCCACAAGCAACCGGAAAATGAAGAGGAAACCGAGCAATGCCTCGAAGCCATGGAAGGCTGCCCTGTCGAAGCCATCGGTGACGACGGCGACGAGTAATCGCTCGCCAATATGAAACGCAAATCGCGCCTGAGTGGAATCCGCGAGGAAATCCTCAAAGAATGGCGCGGCTGCGATGAGGCGACCGACCTCACCCAAGGAATCCACCAAGCTGAGGATTTCATCAACGCCGTCCTGAAATCCGCAGGAGCTCAAGACGGCCTGCGCGAAGACGAAGTGAAGTCGACTTGGAAAGAACTCGCCGGCGAGTTCATCTCGCAACACACCGAGCCTGTCTCGGTGAAAAATGGCAACCTCGTCCTACGCGTCAATCAACCAACCATGCGGTTTCACCTCGATCAAATGAAACCCATGCTCCTAAAACGCCTCCAGGAACAACTCGGCAAAGACCGCATCAAGGTCATCAAATTCAACATCGGATAACCCCATGTTTCGTAACCTTATCTTTGATTGGTCAGGCACACTGGTCGACGACCTCGGCCCAGTGATTGAAGCGACCAACGCGGTTCTCGCCAAATACGACTCGCCCACCCTTGATCGCGAGTCGTTTCGCCGCCAATTTCGTCTCCCATACAGCGAGTTCTATCAAGAACTCCTACCCAATGTCTCAATCGAGGAATTGGAAGCCCACTTCCGCCCGGCATTCGACCAAGCGAAAACTCCGGTCACCATCCTTCCTCACACAAAAGAGAAACTCGATTGGTGCAAAACTCTCGGCATCCGCTGCTTTGTCTTAACATCGATGGATCGCGATGCCTTTGAAAAACAACTCGATGAGTTTGATCTGCGTCACCACTTTGAAGCCACCTACTCCAGCGTGGTCGACAAACGCGATCTAATCCATCAGATCCTCGAAACTCACCAACTCAATCCCAGCGATACGGCTTATATCGGCGACATGACGCACGACATCGAAACCGCCCGCCACGGTGGTGTGGCATCGATCGCAGTGCTTACCGGTTACAACCACCCAGAACTCCTCGCCACCGTCCGACCCGACATCACGGTGCCCGATCTGGCGGTTCTACGAACACTACTCGACCGCAACTCGCGCAAAAATCAGCGCCCCATCGCCACCGTCGGAGCCCTCATCCACGACGGCAAAGGCAAGGTGCTCATGGTCCGCACCCACAAGTGGAGTGACCTCTGGGGTATCCCCGGTGGGAAAATTGAACGCGGCGAATCATCCATCGACGCGTTGAAGCGAGAAATCCTCGAGGAAACCGCCCTAAGCATCGACCAGATTCAATTCGTCATGGTTCAAGACAGCATCGACTCCCCTGAGTTCATGCGCCCCGAACACTTCATCCTTCTCAACTACCTCGCTCAATCCAACTCCACCGAGGTAACCCTCAATGATGAGGCAGAAACTTTTCAATGGCTTCCCCCCGAGGACGCATTGGAACTAGACCTCAACCGAGCAACGCGTATTCTATTGGAAGAGGTATTGCGCCAAAACATTCTTCCATCATGACCCCCAAACCCGACACCATCGAGATCCGTCGCCTCAAAGTCAGCACCAACATTGGCGTGCCTGATAAAGAGCGCGATGCCCCCCAAGATCTCTTTATCACTGTCTCCATGGTCCCCTCCCAAGGCTTCGATGGGCTCATTGATAATATCGAGCGCACCATCGACTACCACACTGCCTCAATTGAAATCCAATTGCTCGCCGCCGTAAAACCTCGTAAACTCATCGAGACATTGGGGTTAGAAATTGCCGACCACTTGCTCAAAAGCTATGCCATCGAAAGCGTCGACATCACCATCGAAAAACGCATTCTCCCCAATACCGATTGCGTCGCAGTTCATTTGCACCGCGCACGCCAGTAATTCTGATTCGAAACTTCACCCAATTTTCCAATCCGGTTCCAGTTGCGCACCGGTGAAACATGGGTAATTTGTGGATCATGAACTTCGATATCAACGCGTTTTCTACATTGAGTTACCTATACGGCATCTCGCCCGGCTACCTCGTCCTCATCGGCGCAACCTTCCTCCTCAGCATGCTGGTCAGCAGCACGCTGAAACGGCGCTTCAAAGAATACTCTCAAATCCCAATCCCTCAAACGGGAGCGCAAATCGCGGAACAAATGCTGCGGGATAGCGGCATCACCGATGTACGAGTCCTCAGCGTCGGCGGACAACTCACCGATCACTACGATCCTACCAAAAAGACGGTCAATCTGAGTGAATCGGTCTACCACCACAATTCCGTGGCCGCTGCCGCAGTGGCCGCCCATGAATGTGGCCACGCTGTCCAACACCAACAGGCCTACAAATGGCTCGAACTTCGTTCTAAAATGGTGCCCGCTGTCCAATTTTCGAGCAAACTACTCAATTTTATCATGATCGCCAGCTTGCTTGGTGTCTACATAACCGCCAACACCAACATTATCTGGATCTGGGTGGCTCTATTTGGTGTCACCACCGTGTTTTCCTTCATCACACTCCCTGTTGAGTTCGATGCCAGCAAGCGAGCTCTCGTTTGGCTACAAAACAGCGGCATGAACCGCACCATGGAACACGATAAGGCCAAAAATGCCCTGTTTTGGGCAGCAATGACATACGTCGCCGCCGCCATCGGATCGCTCGCGCAGCTGGCTTACTTCATCTTCATGGCTCTCGGCAGAAGAAACTAACTGTAAGCGAGTTATAGATAAATCAGCATCAATCCCACACCGGTATTCCCCCTCCGCAAAACCGCTCTTGATGCTTGACAGCGCACTCTCTCCCTGCTTGCCTCCGGCACTTGGCGCGAATGACCCAACATTTGCGAACCACCCAGCATCTGCAACTCACTGCTGGTTAGATAGTTTTCCAAGTGTTAAAGATTTGCTAATCAATTTTAATCACTTTAAGAACGACCATCATCATGGACTGGACATCACCCCTTTGGTACGCCTCATACATTCTTGTTTTACTCTGCCTTGCAGGCTTTGGATCACACCGCCTCACGATCCTGTTTCTCTATCTGAAACACGCCCGCAAGCACCCAGAACCTAAGGAGCTTTTCAAAGAAGTCCCACTGGTCACCATCCAACTACCCGTCTTCAATGAAATGCACGTGGTGGATCGTTTGCTCAAGTCCGTCTCCGAGCTCGATTACCCGAAGGACAAGATGCAGATCCAACTGCTCGACGACTCCACCGATGAAACCGTCGACATCTGCCGCGCTGGCATCGAAAACCTCAAAGCCCAAGGCTTTGACGCGCAACATGTCCACCGCACCGACCGCACAGGCTACAAAGCAGGCGCCTTGGAACATGGCACCCAGTTTGCCAAAGGAGAATACCTCCTCATCCTCGACGCCGACTTCGTCCCGAATCCTGACCTCCTTCAGAAAACCATTCACTACTTCACCGATGACAACATCGGAATGATCCAAACCCGCTGGGGACACTTGAATCGTACCTACAATGTGCTGACCCGCATCCAAGCGATGTTCCTCGATGGTCACCTCGAGCTTGAACAAACCGCTCGTAACCGCTCCGGCCGGTTCTTCACCTTCAATGGCACTGGCGGCATCTGGCGCAAGTCCTGCATCACCGACGCCGGTGGTTGGGATCACGACACTCTCACCGAAGACATGGACCTTTCCTACCGCGCCCAACTTAAGGGCTGGCGCTTCATCTTCCTCAACAACGTGGAAACCCCTGCCGAACTTCCTGTCGACATGGATGGCTTCAAAAGCCAACAACATCGCTGGACGAAAGGATCCATCCAAGTCTGCAAAAAGGTGCTCCCGAAAATTTGGAAAGCGAAAATCCCGCTCTACATCAAATTGGAGGCCACCGCTCACCTCACATCCAACTTCGCTTACTTGGCATTGGTTTGTCTCTGCTTCCTGATTTACCCCAACCAACAATGGCAACCGGATTTTGGTAAGTTCACTTACTACATCATCAACATTCCGATCTTCTTCTTTGCATCGGTCTCGGTAATCGTCTTCTACCTCTTCGCTCAAAAAGCGCTACAACCTCGGACATGGTGGAAGGAAATCCCATACCTGCCACTCCTGCTAGCACTCGGCATCGGCATGTCCATCAGCAACGCCAAAGCCGTGATCGAAGCACTCATCAATCACCAAACTGGCTTCGTCCGCACACCAAAATATGGCATCGGACAAAATAGCCAACAGAAAGCCCACTGGAAAAAGAGCAGCTACAAAGCCATCAAAACTCTCACACCAGTGGTCGAACTCATGTTCGCGTTTTTCTTCTTCTTCATCGTTACTGACGCTGCCTTCCGTGGCAACTGGTCGTCTGCAATCTTGCTTCTACCATTCCCAATCGGCTTCTTCTACACCTCACTCTCATCCATACTACGCATGCTTCCATCTTCTTCTGGCGAACTCGCTGAAGCGAAAGCAAGCGACACCAAACCTTCAAACTGATTGCCCATGCGAGGCGCTTCCCTACCACGCATCCTTATTCTTTCCATCCTCAGCCTGATCGTCGGCTTTGGATTCAGCAGCTGCGTCAACACCCCCACCGGGATCGATAAACGCAGCAAGATGATCGTCAGCATTAAAGATCAAAAAATGCTGCTCGTCTCCGACGGAGAACCCGTCAAATTCTACAAAGTCTCCACCTCCAAGTTCGGAATCGGCGACAAACCTGGTAGCAACTACACACCACTCGGTCACATGCAGGTGGCCAAAAAAATTGGTGGCAATGCCCGGCTTGGCAGCGTTTTCAAAAGCCGCTGCCGCACCGGCGAAGTTCTCAAACCCAACGCCCCAGGCCGTGACCCAATCGTCACACGCATCCTCTGGCTCAAAGGAAAGGAACAACGCAACCGCAATGCGTTTCGACGACTTATCTACATCCACGGCACTCCTGAAGAACGCCGACTCGGACAACCCGCTTCCTATGGCTGCATCCGCATGGGCAGCCGTGACATCGCGGACCTCTACCGCCGTATTGGATGGGGCGCCGACGTATTCGTCATCAAAGGTTCCATCAAACGCGAGAAGAACACCGCATTCAACTGGCTAAGGCGCCCCGGAGGCTAATAGCGCTGCTTCTCGTTATTAGCGTTACAACCTTCAGTGCTCAATGGTTCTTCCACGCATCTTCATCCTGCCGTTCATCTGCATGCTAAGCAGCTGCAACGAACCAAAAGCAGACATCACCAGCCCAAAAACTCACCAAACAGGTGATATCACATTCAGCTATCCTGGAAATTGGAAGATCACCGAAGATTGGGACATGACTGAACTGCAATCGTTCATCATTGAAACCCCCGGAGATGCCATTGTCATCTATCAGGCATTTCCAATCGATGAAGCTGACAAGCTCGAGGCTTACGTCGAAAATTTCTCGAACCTCAGTGAAGAAGAAATTGCAATTGGATCCGTTTCGAAACCCACATTCACGCGGCTGCCAGATACGGCAGGCTTCACGTGGATCAAAGAAGAATTCGAAATTCGCCTGCTTGGTGAATCCCTACCGCATTCCCGCCTGTATGGCACCAAAACGATTGCGGACCGCCAAGCATTCATCATCTTCCAAGTCGCCGAAGAAAACTACAAACAAGTCCTCCCTGGATTCCAACTCATCCGCGACTCTATCAAAATAGCCAATCGCTAAAGACCAGCAATTGCATGCGGTTCGTTGCACAACCCCATATTCTTGCTGCTTCACAGCCACAAAAAAACAGCTCTCTGTTTCCAGAGAGCTGCTTGTAAAAGTTAAATTCGGAATCTTAGTAGCGACGTCCGCCACCACCACCACCGCCGCCGCCGCCACCACCGCGATCTTCGCGTGGACGTGCTTCGTTCACTTTCAAGTTACGACCACCAACATCGCTGCCATCAATGGCTTCGATTGCTGCGTTCATCGCTTCCTTGGTGTCCATGGTTACGAATGCGAAGCCACGAGGACGGCCGCTTTCACGATCGGTCGGGAGGTGCACATCCGTCACGGCGCCGTGTTCGGAAAAAAGGGATTCAAGTTCTTGTGAAGTCGTATCATACGACAGGTTACCAACATACATTTTCATAATAATAAGAGCGGTTCACGCAACGTGACGTTATTTGAGACTGTTCCCGTGAATCGGGTCTCAGATCACCATACGAATCGCTAAACCCATCTGGCAACACTCCAGAACCTGGTTTTTGCCAAGTCGTGAACCGGACAGCGTATAATCCCCCCTGAGCCGAATAACCACAAAATTAGCACGTTTTTAGACAGAAAACTCATAACTCATTGATTATAAACCAGTTGAATTTTAACTTTATTCACAATTCTAGCCAAGAATTCGACGAATTCAGCGTTTCAACAACGCTCCAGCACAAGAAATAAAGAGTCAACTCACGTTGCGATATAGAAACCTCAGCACCACACTCTTACAATTCCACCTGAAATTTCTCATAGGCAAGCGATAGAGATTCACTTAAAAACAAATCATGATCCTCGCAAGCACTGGAGTTACCATCGCCATCACTGTCGGAGCCTTAGTCGGCCTCGCATTGATCATCTTAATCGTCGTTGTCGGCATCTACAACGGCCTCGTGAAACTGCGCAACGTCTATAAAAACGCTTTTGCTCAAATCGATGTTCAACTGAAGCGCCGTCACGACCTGATCCCAAATTTGGTAGAAACAGCCAAAGGATACCTCACTCACGAACGTGAAACTCTAGAAGCTGTGATTTCAGCTCGTAATGTTGCTGCTGGCGCGCGTGAAGCTGCTGCG
>Ga0136558_1001236_pt1 | contig 13295 bp, 8 predicted proteins | sample AntRauTorckE6833_FD_101391 | JGI IMG/M metagenome (GOLD analysis project Ga0136558, IMG submission 101391) | Saline lake microbial communities from Rauer Islands, Antarctica - Metagenome Torckler E6 #833 | ecosystem: Environmental > Aquatic > Non-marine Saline and Alkaline > Saline | place...
AATGCTGCAACGCCAAATCCGTGAAGCCGCCTCCTTGATCGGAAATAGCCACTTCGACCATATCATCAAGATCCATCAATTCGATTTGGAGCTCACCGCCCTTTGGCATCGACTGCACGCCGTTGAGTAGCAAGTTGCCGAAGACTTGTTGTAGGCGTTGCCCATCGGCTGATATTGTAAGGCTCTTTCCTGTGGTGTCTGCAAACTTGAGTTTCACACCAGAGTGTTTGGCTTGTGGTTGTATCAAATCGATAGAATCACGCAGTGATGCAGCAATCTCCATGTTCACGCGCTTTGGTGGCTCTGGGCGTGCGTAATTTATCCATTGCCCGACAAGGCTCTCCAATCGCGCAGATTCCGAGAGGATGAGTCGCTTCGATGACTCAAATTCGCTGAGGGCATCTTTGTCCATCAACTGTGCGTGCAAACGAATAGCTGAGATGGGGTTTCGCACTTCGTGAGCCATATTAGCAGCCATTCTACCCAGGATGGCATGGCGCTCAGCTTGGCGTCGCAATTCGCGTTCAGCCTGCAATGTTTCATGCGTATGGTGAAGTGTTCGGGCTAAACGTCCGATCTCGTCTTTGCGTTTGAGTGGTAAGCTATCCAAATGGCCTTCGCCACCTACGGATGGCAACATCCGGACAATGCGTTGCAGTGGTTGGGTGACCCTTATGGAAAGCGCCCACCCTAAGGCCAATGACAAGAACCAAAAAATACCAAGAGCTAACCACGCATCACGGCTTACAAGTGAAAAACTTTGCTCGATGCCATCATGAACGAAAATTGCATGCACGCCGCTCTCACTCTTGATTCCGATGATCATTTCTCCATCGATATTTTCTTGGACGCGACCGTTGAAGTCGATGTTCAACATTTCTGTGTTGAGCGGTGTGTTAGGGGGCTCGATTAATTGGTCGGTTTCCTCATTCCAAAAGAACACCGTGAATCCCAAAATTTCACTCAAGCGCTCGGCCATACGACTGCTTCTTGCTAAATGTGCGCGTTCGAAAAACCCGGCATTCACGCGTGCCATTTCCTCAAAGGACGCCCGAATCTCATTTGCGCGATGGCGTTCAAAGATGTGCAACAGGCTGAGCGATCCGATCAGCACGAACATGGTCACGCTGAGAGGTATCCAAAGTCGCAGGCTGCGGACTCTGCTGAAGGAATTGGATTTGTCATCTGCGATGTCCATGGGTGAGTGGCTATTAGCATCCATGGTTTTGTTGAGTAAGCGATTCAGAATTTAAGAGATGCCAGAATCGAAGCTTCAGTCCTAAACACAAAAAAAGCTCGGACTTTCGTCCGAGCTTTTTGAAATCTGCTAAGCAGAAGAGATTATCGTGAGTAAAGCTCAACGATGAGCTGCTCATTAACGATTGGCTCGATGTCGCTGCGCTCAGGCACACGTGAAAGTGTGGCGGTGAGCTTTTCTTTATCAACTTCCATCCATTCGCAATCAGGCATTGCTTGAGTGAGGTCAGTCATGCGAAGTGCCAACTGCTGTGATGATGGTTTGTCAGCAACTTTGATGACGTCACCTGGTTTCACTTGGAAACTGGCGATGTCGACCTGGCGGCCGTTGACTTCAATGTGGCCGTGGTTGACCAACTGACGTGCGGCTTGGCGGGTATTGCCGAAACCTGCGCGGTAACAAATGTTGTCGAGACGAGTTTCAAGAAGTTGAAGCATGATCTCACCCGTCACACCGCGACGACGTGCGGCTTCTTGGTAATAACCGCGGAATTGCTTCTCCAGAATACCGTATTGATAACGGAGTTTCTGTTTTTCGCCGAGGGCGACTGAGTATTCGCTTTTCTTCTTACGACCTGCACGAACACCGTGCTGGCCGGGTGGGAAGTTGCGGCGCTCGAGAGCTTTAGATGGGCCGAAGAGTGAGACACCGAAGCGGCGGCTGATCTTGGCGGTTGGACCTGTATAACGTGCCATAGTAAAAATTTCTGTTGGGGATTAAACGCGGCGGGCTTTCTTAGGGCGGCAGCCGTTGTGTGGGATTGGTGTCACGTCGCGGATTGAAAGGATCTCAAGGCCGATGCCTTGAACAGCACGAACGGCTGCTTCACGGCCAGTGCCAGGACCTTTAACGCGGACGTTGACCTCTTTGAGGCCGTGTCCCATGGCTTGGCGGCATGCGTCTTGGGAAACCACTTGAGCTGCATAAGCAGTGCTCTTACGTGAACCCTTGAAGCCCATTTTGCCAGCGCTGGACCAACCAATGGAGTTGCCCTTCACGTCCGTCACATTGACGAGCGTGTTGTTGAAGGTAGCAGTCACATGAACAACACCGGTGGTGACGTTCTTAGCCTTCTTGGCTTTGTGAATTTTGATTTCCTCTTCGCCGCCAGCGATTTCTGCGAAGATGTCTTTCTTCTCATCTTTTTTAGGAGCGCCTTCTTCTGTTTTTGGAGTCTCTTCAGACTTCGGCGCTTCTTCTTTGGCGGCTGCTTCAGGAGCAGTGTTGGCGGGTGCTGGAGCTTCTGTAGGCTCAACCGCCGGAGTTTCCTCGGCGGAATTTTTAGTGGTATCTTCGGACATGGTAATTAAGGGAAATTATTTCTTCACGCCAACCGTCTTCTTCTTACCCTTGCGAGTGCGAGAATTGGTGCGAGTGCGCTGACCACGAACCGGAAGACCGCGCTTGTGACGAATGCCACGGTAGCAGTTGATCGAGGTGAGCCGCTTAAGTTGTGATTGGCGTTCACGGCGAAGGTCGCCCTCAACGATGATTTTTTCAGTCTGGATAACCTGAGCAATGCGCACGAGTTGGTCTTCGCTAAGTTGACCAGTGCGGATGTCGGGGTCGATACCAGCATGTTCAAGGATCTTGGATGCTTGTGAGCGTCCAATACCAAACATGTAGGGCAGAGAAGCTTCGATGCGCTTCTCATTGGGGATTTCGATGCCTAGAATGCGTGCCATAATATGCGTTAGTTCGCTTGTGTGCGCGGATGCACCGGAAACGACCGGAGAGTCCGCGGGGGCGGGTGATTTAGCAGACAGTGGGGGGCTGGCAAGCCGTAAATGGAAATTTTATGCTCTGATGAGCAAATAATGCCATTCTGATGATCTTTTGAGTGATTTGAGCCGTATTGTTTAGGATGTCATTACTAATTGCTGATTTGTAAATGACCCCGAGATTAAAAAAAATGCACAAGATCGAATCTCGACAAAACAAAGGTGCCTTTTAGTTTCGCTCTGAACATCATACTATGGAATCGACTCCCGACCTCGCCCCGTCTCAATCGACCGACCAGCCAGCCACAGAGCCGGTAATCGATGAGAAGCCGCCCGCTAAAGAATCTGCGACTGCGCCAGTCATGGATGAGCTGCCGCCTGATGATGTGGCTGCGATTGATGAACTCGGCCAGACATACCAAAAGTTTCGTGCGGAACTTGGGAAATCCATCATTGGTCAGGAAGACGTCATTGAGCAGTTGGCGATCTGCCTCTTCGCTCGTGGACATGCTCTCCTAATGGGTGTGCCTGGATTGGCGAAGACTCTATTAGTCTCCTCGGTTGCTGAAACCTTCGATCTATCATTCAACCGCATTCAGTTCACGCCCGACCTTATGCCTGCAGACATTACGGGAACCGACATCATCCAAGAATCGGGTGCTGGTGGTAAGCGCGAGTTTGAATTCATCAAAGGGCCAGTGTTTGCAAACATCGTGTTGGCGGATGAAATCAACCGTGCGCCTGCTAAGACGCAATCAGCGATGCTCGAGGCGATGCAGGAAAACAAAGTTTCGGTGATGGGTGAGACTTTCACGTTGAAACCACCATTTTTCGTTTTGGCGACACAAAACCCGATTGAGCAAGAAGGTACCTACCCGCTTCCAGAGGCGCAGCTCGACCGCTTCATGTTCCTAATTGAAGTGGAATACCCGTCTGCTGAGGAAGAAAAACGGATTGCTCGTGAAACCACGGGTAGCACCCGCGAAACTCTGAATCATTTGCTCGATGGAGAAAAGGTCATCGCATACCAGCAATTGGTTCGCCGAGTGCCCGTCCCAGAACACCTCTATGAGTATGCCGTCAATATCGTCCGCAAAACTCGTCCAGGTGAGCCTGAATCACCACAGTGGGTAAAAGACACCGTGGGCTGGGGCGCTGGACCGCGTGCCGTTCAGTATCTGATTCTTGGAGCCAAATCCCGCGCTGCACTAAGAGGGTCTTACATGGCATCTCTTGAAGACCTTGAAGCGGTTGCATCATCGGTGTTGACCCACCGAGTGATCACCAACTTCGCAGCCGAATCCCAAGGCATGACTTCGAAGAAAATCGTTGAGCGGCTGATCCAAGAGATGCGTGAAGAATGAAGCACGATTTTATCGATAACGAGCTTCTATCGCGTCTCGGCTCTTTGCCGATTGAATCACGCGTACCCATGATGGGTAATGTTGCAGGCAAGCACCGGTCACCCCACCGTGGCTCATCGGTGGAATTTGCCGAATACCGAAAGTATGTTGCTGGCGATGACACTCGTCGGCTCGACTGGAAAGTATACGCGCGCTCAGACCGGTTTTACATCAAGGAGTTTGAGGCAGATACCAATCTGCGTGCTTACTTCGTTGTAGATGCTTCGGGTTCGATGAATTTTTCAGGAGAAGGTGAATCAAAAATCAGCTACGCCCGTAAAATCGCGGCTTCGCTAGCATACTTGCTGGTCAATCAGGGTGATGCTGCTGGACTCTCGGTTTGCACCGATAAGCTGCATTTAGAAGTCCCGCCAAGTCGTCGAGCCGCGCACTTGGAACGGTTTTTCACCACCTTGGGGCAAGTTGAACCATCTGGTGAGACAGGTTTGATTGATGCGCTGCACACGATTGCTGAAAAAATTGGCCAGCGCGCCTTTGTGGTTATTTTATCTGACTTTTTCACCGACTCTGCGGAGTTGAGCGACGCTCTCCAGCACCTTCGTTATCGTAAGCACGATGTGGCAGCATTTCATTTGATGGACCCGCAGGAGATTGGTTTTGAGTTTGATCGACCGCATCGCTTTGTTGATTTGGAAGATGGTACAGCCTTGGTGGCTGAGCCAAACTTGATTGCGGAAGAATACAAAGAAGCGCTCCACGAATTTCTAACAACGACAAAAGCAAAATGCCATGATGCTGCTGCGGACTATCAACTGGTGACCACCGATACTCCGCTGGAACCATTATTGAGGGAGTTCCTCACCGCCCGCTTACCTAAGTCGAAGCACTAATTTCGAATGCTATTTCTCTCACCATTTTTCCTCTGGGGTTTGCTGGCTGCTTCAGCCCCAGTTGTGATCCATCTGATCAACAAGCGGAGGCACAAGACATTGCAGTGGGCAGCGATGCAGTTTTTGCTCAAAGCAACTCGTGAATCACGCGGCAAAAGAAAGCTGCGAAATATTCTAATTTTAACATGCCGGGCGCTTGCTATTGCGGCATTGGTAGCTGCTGCAGCCAAACCAATTGTCTCCGGCATGATGGGGTGGGGTGGTGGATCCATCGACACGGTGGTGTTGCTGCTCGACCGCTCTGCGTCGATGGAGTTGCGCGCTGGTGACGGACTCAAATCACGCCGTGAGCTAATTCTTGAGAAGGTGAGTGGAGCGATGAGTTCGTTAGGCGATCCTCGGTTGGTTTTAATTGATAGCGCATCGATGGAACCACAGGAGGTTCCATCGCCAGATGTGTTGGGACAAATCTCCGCCACTAGTGCGACAGATACAGCGGCGGATTTTCCGGCAATGTTGAATCGGGCTGCTGAGTTTCTAGCGGGATCGACAGGCCGATCCGAAATTTGGTTGGCGTCAGACTTGCAGGCATCCAACTGGAAGCCAAATGATGAGCGCTGGATTGCTGCGCAAGCGAGCTTATCGGCAATGGCAAAAACGCCATCGGTTCGTGTCTTGTCGCTGTCAGGGAGCACTGCCTCCAATACGAGTGTTCGTTTGGAACAAATTCGGCGTTCGGGCGATGAGTTGGTGCTGCAGTTGGAATTGATGCGATCAGGTGCAGCACGGGGCACAACCACAGTGCCTTTAACGACCAATGCCAATGGAGTTAAGACCACCGAGAATATTTCACTTCCCGGGCAATCGATCACCTTGCAAAAACGCATCGCGTTGCCTGCTGGTTTGGAATCTGGCTATGGTTGGGTTTCGGTTCCGGCGGATGGCAACTTGCGCGACAATGTTGCCTTTTTCGCCTTTGGGCCGGCGCGGTCAAGAGAGTCACTGGTGGTTTCCGAAGTAGGTGAAAGCGCCGATTACTTGGAGCTGTCGGCAGCACCTACTGGAATGGAGAATCTTCAAACATCGGTTGTTTCGCCTGCTCAGGCGGTCAATTCTATCGCACCAAATATAGCGGCAATCCTATGGGCTGCCCCACTGCCAAATGGGAGAACTGCAGAATCACTTGAGCAATACATCCGATCCGGTGGGCATGTTATGTTTTTCCCAAATGGGAAGAAGACAACATCTCCATTCATGGACTTTAGTTGGTCAGGCCCTCAAGAGTCGCCGAAGGGCCAGTTTTTCATCCTCAAGGACTGGAGCCGAGTGGACGGTCTGATGCGTGATGGCGTTGATGGCACATCCATTGCGGGTAAGAAATTGCTAGCGATTCGCCGACAAATGCCGGTTGGCGACCTCACTCCAATGGCGCGGTGGGAAGATGGCGAGCCGATGATGACAAGGCGCATCATCGATCGGGGGACTGCATGGATGGTCGGATCGATTCCTGACTACAAGTGGTCCAATTTGGGCGACGGTGATATTTTGCTGCCGGCAGTACAACGCGTGATTGCTCAGGGAGCGGATCGTTTTGACCGCTCATATTTGACGCCAGTCGGGTCTGAATCATCGATGGTAACGCGCTTAGAAAGCTGGAGCCGGGTGGATACATATGAAGATGCCATGCCTGTGAAATCATTGCATAAATCAGGCGTGTATGAATCGGGTGGCCAAGTGCTGGCATTGAATCGTCCAGCCGATGAAGATTCGATCGAGGTGTTGACGCGTGATGAGTTGAATCTAGCGTTGAACGATACTAGCTACACGCTTTTTGATCAGGCCGGCAAAGCGGATGAAGGGTCACTTTCCAAAGATGTCTGGCGCGCATTCATTATCGCGGTGCTTTTATTTTTCCTCGCTGAGGCGCTTTTGTGCCTACCAAAAAAATCGCGGTTCGATGCGATGCCTGCTCGAGCAGGTGCCTGACTTTAGATTTTACCTGATTACAACCTGTGCTTCATCTTAACCCTACACCCACCACACTGACTATCGGGATCATCGCATTGATTGTGATGGGTTTCCTTTCGGTGTTGTCTTGGAAACGCAGCCCTCACCGCAAGCGCACGGCCATCTTAGAAGTTATGCGCATGTTTGCGGTGGCCTTGGTGGTCTTGTTGCTTTGGCAGCCTGAATGGCTCACCACGGTGCACCCTGATGCGAAACCAAAAATTGCGATTTTGTGGGACGATTCAAAGTCGATGACGACTATTGATGCCGAGCTCCCTCCGGTTTTGTCGGATAAATCAGATGTTGTTTCTCGTGAGATGTGGGTCGAGCAGGCCTTGGCCTCGGACCTATGGAAACCGCTTGAGGCAGAGGGTGAAAACGTCGTTAGCATGATGCCATTTGCGACACCTGATCCAGAGCAGGCGGCAATTTCAGGAACGAATATTGAGGAGCCCTTATCCAATTTGCTTAAACAAGAAGGAAGTTTAAGGGCGGTGGTGATGTTCACAGATGGAGATTACAACTTGGGTCAACCACCTGTGGCGGCGGCTCAAAAAATGCGCCTTCGAAATGTCCCATTATTTCCCGTCCCTGTTGGTAGTGAGACGCGCCTTCCTGATCTCGATTTGATTTCGGTGATGGCCCCCAGTTATGGTGTTATTGGCGAAAAAGTTCAGATTCCCTTCACCATTCGTTCATCACTCAACCGCCAAGTTCGCACCAAGTTGATTCTCCGCGATGAGAGCGGCAAAGAGCAAACCAAAGATATTGTCCTTCCACCTAATGCGGAAACTTATGATTCCATTCTGTGGAAGTTAGAAAAAGAAGGTTCTGAGACATTGAAGATGTCCATTCCCGTTGCTGAAGGGGAGTTGGTTGCAAAAAACAATACCCGCGAATTTGTCATCTCAGGCAAACCAGAAAAGATCCGTGTGTTGATTGTCGAGTCTCGCCCACGTTGGGAGTATCGTTATTTGCGCAATGCGCTGTCGCGTGATCCAGGTGTCGAGTTGTCCTGCCTGTTGTTTCACCCAGAATTGGAAGTCGGTGGAGGACCTGATTACATCGATGAGTTCCCTGAAAAACTCGAAGATTTAGCAAAATATGATGTGGTTTTCCTCGGTGATGTTGGTGTTGCAAAAGACCAACTCACCAAAGAACAATGCACGTTGATTCGTGGTTTGGTGGAGAATCAGGCATCGGGCGTCGTCTTTATGCCGGGTGCTCTTGGGAATCAATTTTCCCTATTGGATACGGATTTGTCTGACCTGATGCCGGTGATATTGGATGATGACCAACAAAAAGGTCTCAGGGAGTCGATTGCTTCTCCGTTAACTCTAACATCAGAAGGTCGCGCGTCACTTTTGACGATGCTGGGTGAGAGTGAAGAAGAGAACCCCGCGATTTGGAAGCGTCTACCTGGTTTTTTCTGGCATGCTCCCGTTATCAAAGCAAAAGGCGGCACCGAAGTGCTCGCTGTTCATGGCAACCGCCGTGGTAAATTTGGACCGATCCCATTGCTCGTCACTAAGACGGCTGGTAGCGGTAAAGTGTTGTTCATGGGTATTGACTCTGCGTGGCGCTGGCGCCGCGGGGTGGAAGACCTCTATCATTACCGGTTCTGGGGACAAGTTGCCCGCTGGATGTCATATCAGAGAAATATGGCCTCAGGCCAACGAGTTCGCGTTTTCTTTAATCCTGAACGCCCGGAGCCTGGGTCAGTCGTCACTTTGAATGCCAATGCCTTTGAAGAGAACGGCGCGCCACTCAAAAAAGGTTCTGTGATGGTCGATCTCACATCGCCGGATGGACGCACACAGAGAATTGAGCTGCAGAAAAATAAATCAGAGTGGGGAGCATTCACTGGTCGATTTAAGGTGGACTTGCCCGGCGCGTGGACTGTCCGCGCAACGGTGCAGGGGGCTGAAGATGAGGCCTTGGAGACAACAATTTTGGCCCAAGGAGTTGAGGTTGAAAAAACCGGTCAACCGGCACGCCTTGATGTGTTGCGAGAAATGGCGAAGGTGTCAAAAGGCCGAGTCATTCAGCCGTCTCAGCTTGCGGAATTGATTGATGAGATTAACGCTCTGCCTGAACCCCGACCGTTGCAAACGCGCATGCCATTGTGGTCGAATTGGGGTACGTTGATTCTGCTTGTCGTGCTGCTCAGCTTATTCTGGGTCGGCCGGAAACTGAATGGTGCCTTTTAATCAAGCCGAGTCCTGCAGCTGGCTGTGGAAGATCAGATATTTGGCGGTCGGCGTGCGATGAATAGGTGTCTTAGTTGTGTGATATTTAAATTTCCCCTTGCCCCGCTATATTTCCCGCTGCAGGAACTGGTGACATGATAAATTTTCGGATTGCGAGCAGGTCGGTGTTTCTTTTGTTTGTGGCAGTGCTGCCATTGCAGGCTGAGGAAAAATCTCCGTGGGAACTGACTGGGGCGGCAGGGTTTGCTTTGGCTGATGGAAATTCTGATTCGCTAGCGTATTCGGTTCAATTGTTGGCCTCATATATGAAAGGCGGGCGAGAGGCATACCTAGGGCTCGATCATTTCTATGCTGAAAATAACAATATCCAGAGCACGGATAACCTGAAGGTCTTTGCTCAGTTTAACCGGGATCTTGATGAGCAATGGTATCTAAGTAGTTATTCTTCTGCCTTGCAGGACAATGTGGCGGATATTGATTATCGTGCCGATACCAGCGTCTTGTATGGTTATCGGGCAATCAAAACTGAGCGTGTGAAGCTCTCTTTTGAAGCGGGTCCAGGTTATGCTTGGGAGAAGCAAGGGAATGTCTCCGATGACTTCATGACCTTGCGGTTTTCACAACGCTACGAATACAAGTTCTCTGAATCGTCGAAATTATGGCAATCACTGGCATGGACGCCACGAGTGAATGATCTTTCAGATTCCCTACTTGAGTTGGATGCTGGGGTTGAGACACGAATGACGGATCGTGTTTCGCTTCGCACGTTTGTGCGTCACCGCATCGATTCCTCACCTGCTGCAGGGAACACCAAAGAAGATACGGCACTGATGGTTGGTTTGAGTTACGCGCTTGGCGGCATTTCAAATCCTAAAAAACCTGCAGGTGGCCGCCGCACCTTAATGAAGGTTAGCTCATCGGACCCCGTCACCAATATTGGAGGCTGGGATTCAACTGCAGCGATGGGGTTTTCCCTCAACAAAGGGAACTCGGATAAAATGGGTCTCAATGTCAGTTGGGATAGTGATTATAAAGACGAGGACCGAGAAATTGCCTATGAGTTGGATTACAATTACTCCGAAGACAATGGCCTTGCTTCGACGGATCGGCTGACATCACGCGCTCAATACAATCGATATGTCGATGAACGGACGTATCTTGGTGTTGCTGTAGCGTTTTTGAGAGATGATCTCTCAGATATTGCCTACCGCCTCACACCTGGGGTTTTGGCGGGTTATTCGGTCATCAAAGAGGATGCGACGCTACTGCAGTTTGAAGCAGGTCCTACCGTGACATTTGAAGAGACTGGAGATGACGCGGAAGAATATGCATCGGTCATGGTGGCTGAGCGGTTCAAACATCGCTTCAGTGACCGCCATTCGCTGGAACAATCGATTGTTGGGACGGCGGAAGCTCAGGACTTTGATAATTATACAATCGTCGCCTCTGTTTCATTCGATACCAAGTTGAGTGATCGCTTGATTTGGCGTTTGGGGTCTGAATACCAGTATGAAAACGAGCCGGCCAGGGGTCGTGAGCAGGGCGATCTTTTGGTCACTAGCTCGATTGCGGTGAAGTTTTGATGGGTGATCGCTTGATGCCTTCTTGATTCTCGTGAGGCAGCCGCTCAGACTGCCGTCCATGTCCGCCAAAGCACAAACTCCGATGATGGCCCAATACACGGCCATGAGGAAGTCGTTGCCGGATGACATCATCTTATTTTACCGGCTCGGGGACTTCTATGAGATGTTCTTCGAGGATGCTAAAAACGCGGCACCCATCATGAATGTCGCATTGACTAAGCGTGGTGGCACACCGATGTGTGGGGTGCCTTATCATGCGGCTCAAAGCTATATCGCTAGATTGTTGAAGGCTGGCATGAGAGTGGCGATTGCTGAGCAAACCTCTGAACCGCAACCTGGGAAATTGGTTGAGCGTGAAATTGCTCGAATTCTCTCACCAGGGTCGATTGATGATTTCACGCTCCTTGAAGATGCTCGCCCCAATTACCTCGCCGCGGTTTTTCGTAGTGGGAAAACTCTCGGCCTTGCCAGCGTGGATCACACGACCGGTGAGTTCACGATGGCGGAATACCAAGACAGCGGGCAGCTGATGGATGAGATTTCCCGAGTGTCTCCATCGGAGTTGCTGATCGCTGATAACCAAACGGAGGAGTTTGGTGCGATCACCAATTGCATGGCCTATGACGGGTATGCATTTTTGCCTGAGCATGCGATCCAACTTCTCAAAGACCATTACAACGTCCATTCATTGGATGGTTTCGGCTGCGCCGATTTGAATGCTGCAAGTGGAGCGGCGGGGGCGGTGCTGCATTATTTAATCCATCAACTGCGTCGTCCGTGTGATCACCTGCGCACACCACGTGTCCGCGATAACTCGGATTATGTTCTGATCGATGAAGCGTCACAACGCAATCTGGATTTGGTCGATTCGCGAGGTGGCAAGCAACACACTTTGCTAGGTGTGTTGGATAAAACGGCCACGCCGATGGGTGGTCGTTTATTGCGTGATTGGATATTGCACCCGCTGCGGGATCTAAAGACTCTGACGACTCGCCAAGATATCATTGAGTCATTTCTCAAGGAGCCGTTTTTGCTTTCCAAGTGCCGTGAGTCCTTGAAGGGGATTCGCGACATCGAACGCACGACCTCGCGCCTTTCACAAGGATCGGGTAATGCGCGTGATCTGCAATCGCTGGGTGTCTCTCTTTCGCATGTCCCTGCGCTCAAAGAGGATCTCGCGTCACTAATTACTGCTGACTGCGCATTGATCACCTTGCTCCACGATTTCACCGAGCTCACTACCTTGTTGGATTCGGCCTTGGTTGATGAACCACCTGGCAATTTACGCGATGGCGGGATTATTCGCGATGGCTGGTCAACTGAATTGGATGAGCTTCGCAATGCCTCACGTGATGGCAAAGACTGGATGTCTCGACTTCAAGAGGATGAACGCAAGCGGACTGGAATTGATTCATTGAAGATCAAATTCAATAACGTCTTTGGTTACTTCATTGAGGTGACCAAAACACACATTGCCAAAGTGCCGGACGATTACACTCGTAAGCAAACGATGGCGAATGCGGAGCGCTACATCACTCCGGCATTGAAAGAGGTGGAGAATAAAGTTCTGGGCGCGGAAGAACGATCGAAGAAATTAGAAGCGGAACTTTTCGCTGATCTCCGATCACAGGTGATCACTCACCTTTTAAGCCTCCAAGAGACCGCCGCTGCTGTGGCTGAGATCGATGTGCTATGTGCGCTGGCTGAGGTGGCGCAGTTGCACCGCCACTGTCGCCCGGTACTGAATGAAGGGAATGGTTTTTCTGTGACAAATGGTCGCCACCCAGTTTTGGAGCAAACACTCACCGACACCAAGTTTGTTCCCAACGATACGGACATCGATCCGGAGTTGGCCCGCTTGCAGATCCTGACCGGCCCAAACATGGCGGGTAAGTCGACTTACATCCGCCAGATTGCATTGATCTCCGTGATGGCGCAAATTGGCGCCTATGTTCCAGCTGATGAGGCAACGCTCGGTTTGGTGGACCGCATCTTCTGCCGGGTGGGTGCATCCGATGACTTATCACGTGGCCAATCCACCTTCATGGTTGAGATGATCGAGACTGCATTGATTTTGAATCATGCCACGGATCGCTCCTTGGTCATTCTTGATGAGATCGGTCGTGGCACCGCAACCTTTGATGGATTGTCGATTGCTTGGTCGGTGGCAGAGCATTTGCATGATGAGATTGGTTGCCGGACCTTGTTTGCGACGCACTATCACGAACTCACCGATCTCGAGAATACCAAGAGCGCTGTGGC
>Ga0136558_1001238_pt1 | contig 13269 bp, 9 predicted proteins | sample AntRauTorckE6833_FD_101391 | JGI IMG/M metagenome (GOLD analysis project Ga0136558, IMG submission 101391) | Saline lake microbial communities from Rauer Islands, Antarctica - Metagenome Torckler E6 #833 | ecosystem: Environmental > Aquatic > Non-marine Saline and Alkaline > Saline | place...
CAGCAGTTTCACCTGTCACCTCGTCGTGCCCTTCAATATCCCACGTGTACGACCGGACACCAGTATTCGTTGCACGTGATTTCGATCCATCTAACACGAATTCGTCTCGGGTTGTCGGACCGCCGCGCGTTACGATAACCGCAGTCAGGTCAGTATCTGGCTCAACACGAACGGTGACGGTTTCTGTGTCACCAACATCACGGTTCGTGTGTGTCGTAGCAGACACCGAGTATTCACCCGGACCCGGGAACGAATGCGTGACTGTTTCCCCACGGCCAATCACTTCCCCATCACCGAGTGTCCATTCGATCCGTGTAATGTCGGCATCCGTCGCTTCAGTGTTCTTAGCCGAGAATTCAACTAATTCATCGACGGTCACGACGTCAGGGAAGTCAATAACCGTGTCAACCGTCGGCTGATTAACCGAGACTGTCGCGGAATCACTTGCGGTTTCACCAGCATCGTTCTCAACTTCGATGCTTACCCGTGCATTTTCTGCGAGACCAGAATTGAACGTGACCTGTGCAGTCCGCTCACCGACGTGAGTAAGTGATGCGTCATTCACACCCCACCGACTGGAGAGACGGTCGTCAAACTCGACAGTGAATGATTCACTGTCCCCTCGAATAACGCTCTCAGGATGCTCAACGAGTTCAACTTCCGGGCGAACCCGAGCATTGACCGTCGCAACGGAAGTGTCCGTTTCACCGCCCGTGTTCGTGGCTGTAATCGTAACCGGGTATTCACCGGGTTCCGTGAAGATGTGCTCAACGACGATCGAGGAAGACTGCTCAATCGGGATGACCTCGTCACCGATTTTGAAGGTCGTACTGTCAATAGCCGAGTTTTCAGCGTCAATTGAACACCCAATTTCTGTCTTCTCATCAACGTACACACCGTCCGGCATATCAAGTTCAACGCTAATCCCGGTCGGCGTCTGAACCGTGATATCCTTTGACTCGTTGACCGTAATACCGGATTCTCCGGTTGCTGTCACTGAAATCGTGTGCTCGCCGTCGTGCTCGAACGTGTTAGAGAACGTTCGTCCTTTCCCGGCTGGAACGGAGTCAAGCTCCCACTGCAAACCAGTGATGGTTTCATTCCGGGCTCGGACCTCTGCTTTGTATTCAGTTGTCGCCCCGGGGGAAACGGTACTGTCACCAGAGATATCCAATTCAATCGTCGAGGGGTCAACGACCTCGACTTCCTCACTGTAGTGGTCTGTTTCTCCGGCATTATCAGTGGCTTCAACAGACACTGTGTAGATCCCCGGGAATTCGAACGTGTGCAAAACGGTCCTGCCTGTACCGGCTTTTGTCCCGCCGATGTACCAGTCAGATTCAGCGAGGTTTGCATCGTCAGCAACGATGACCTGGTAAAGGTATTCTTCACCAGCTGTGACTTGGTCCGGGGTTTCAATTCCCGTTACGATCGTCACGTCGTCGTCCTCTTCCATTTCAACGGAAACGTCACCGTCTTCATCGGTCTTTTGGGAGAATTCCTTTAGTGACCGGAGGACATCGCCAGGGTTGATATCGATTCCGTCGCGCTGAGCGTCTTTGATGAGCGTTTTAATGCGCTCCTGCTTGTCGGCGTTCTTCTCCCCCTCACTCGTGTAGATATTGATCGCTTCGGTAACAACGTCGTCCTTCGTCTCGATGAGCGTGTGCGGGTGACACAAGTCTTCCAGCGAACCGGTTTTGTCTTCCCCAACTGCCTGTTGTACCCCGCCGTGAAGTTCACGGAGTTTCGACTCGTGCATCGGGTAGATGACACCGTTTGCACTGAGACGGTCAGCGTATTCCGACAGAATCGTGTCGATTGGGATATCTGCGGAGTTAGCTGCATTCGTCACGACGGAGACTTTCGAATCAAGCGGTTCGTCTGAGTCTTCGAGGTACTCTACCGCTCGCTGGACATCGGGGTTAGATTCGTTTGGACTCATGAATTACCGTTAGTAGTAGTGAACTGCGTCTCTACGCTGACGTGAAACCAGTGTCACGCCGAATACAACCAAATCCTGTAGTGAACCTGGTTGAATGCGGTGGCCGGCTCGTGGCAGTCATGGTTTCACTTTTTCTGCGACTGCCCCGAGTACATCAGTTTCTTCGCTATCGTGGCTCTCAGCCCACTCAGGTCGTTCTAATTTGTCTGCACCGTCGATTTCGTTGGTGAGTTTCTCAACTAGTTCCGGAGTCGCTTCGTCTTCTTCTTCGATCAGATTTGCCGTGTGAACGACGTCCTGGTAGTTGATTTCCGGGGCCCCGTATTTCGTGTTGTCCTGCGGTTTCAGTACGAACCGGTCCGGTTTTATTTTCCGGTCCATGTACGCCGGGAACCATTCAACCGGGGACTGGCCAGGCGGTGTCTTGTAGACGATGGCAAGCACACAACGAATCCGAGTGCAACAGTCACACCACTGATCCAGATCGGGACGGCGTCGATCATCGCGCTAGGGAGAACCAGAACTAACGGGAGTGCTGCCAGAACCATCAGTTCGTCGAACGTCAGTCCGAAGATGACGGTTGTCTTCAGGATCTCCCCGGGGATGGGGACTGTTTGTTGAGCCATTGTACTATAGTGTGATTGGGGCTGTACTGACTTAAATATCTGCCTGCAAACGGTACACTGTCCTGTTGCAACCGCTCCACGGGATACATATCGAGGAATGAATCGCTACGTGAATTACCGGCGTGAAAAGGGAGGTGAGAGTGTTACTGCTTTGGAGTAAGGCGCTGGTAATGGTACGAGTAGACCACTACATCGTTTATTTTACACAGTTCCTTTAGTCTCTCATCGGACCACGTAACCCATGCACCGCCGAATGCACGGTCGAGATCCTCATGGAATGCAACTTCAACAACGCCGTCTGCAGCTGCATCATATGAATCTGGCATATCTACTGGCCAGTCATCAACGATTTCATTGAGTGTTCCATCAATTCCTTCGAGGGGGTACTCGTCTGCACGTGCGTTCTCGTGTACGTCCACGACAACCAGTTCACTCGGGTCTTCACCCCACGTTGACTGCTGGTACTTGTCGTAAACCCGGTCTCCGCTACTAATATCGTGCTTTAGTTGTTCTGTCATAGTACACTCACACCAGTACTGTGCACTAAGTGAACAGCCAGAATCCGCATAATAGTTCGCATCTTTACTTCGACACTGCTACAGAAACCGTACTACGGGAGAAGGTTACCTGGTGTCCTTCAGGTCCACGTCGCCATCGGCCCCATCAGACGGGTGGAATGCGTCGTGAGTCTCGAAGGTTGTACTCCCGCTTTCACTCCCGACAGCGTAGTCTTCCAGGGTTTCTTTGACGCTTGTCTTCCCCTCTGGCAGGTTAATGTCATTCGGTTCTCCGAGGGTGTTGTCTCCGCTCTCATTCGGATCGTACCCGTCAAGCCCTTCAGCGAAGTTCTCCGCAGTTGCGGATGCCTCCCCAACATCATCTGAATCAACATTGTCCATTGAGGACCCGTCACTCCCGGTATCCGGACCGCTGGTATCCGGCTCGAACCCGTCAAGCCCTTCAGCGAAGTTCTCAGCAGTGGAGGACGCTTCATCGAAGTCGTCCGCATTGAGGTCATCCATCGAGGCCTGATCTCCGGGGATTGGGTCACTACCACTGGCGTCCTGACCCTGGTTCCACGGCTGTTGCTTATCTGGATGCCCGATCGGTGATTCACGTGCGATACGACCCATCTCACCAACTGATGCCATCGCACCGTCCGTCATGAACACGCTCCCGTAGGCTTTCCCGCCTCGCTTGGCGATATTGGCACCCTTGGAAACAAGTCCAGAACCAGGGATTTTCCCGGCAGCTGCAGCGGCTCCGTGCTTGACGCTCCCTGCGGTTTCACTTGCAGTTTGGCGGATGGACTCGCCAGTCCCTTCACCGCCAACACGGTCAGCGACTCCATCGAACTTTTCACGACCTTTGTTCCCGATGTGTTCGGCTTTGTCACCGAAGGTGGTGGGTTCTGGCTCAGGGTTGTCCGGGGCGAATGTGGACACACCGCCGTCATCATCAAGAACGGTTCCTTGGTTCTCGGTCTGGATGACCGTGCTGCCGTCGCCAGTGGAAGTAACTGTTCCACCGGCTGCAGCACCAGCAGCGCCTCCTGCGGCACCGCCAGCGGCTGCACCTCCGAACCCACCGCCGCCACCGCCACCGCCGCCGGCACCGCCGCCGTAGACTTGCGGGCCAATGGGTGCGTCAGCAGACCGGCCCTGTCGCATCCGGCTGGAGGTCCCGCCGCCACCGCGCATCGAGATAACCATACCGAGCAGGCTCGTGGTCAGTGCGATGCAGAGCACGATTCCGCCGAACCATGCGAACATTTGCAAGAGAACCTTTGTGAATCCGGTTGGCGGGCCAGCGGACTCAGTGCCACCGGCTGTTTCCTCATTAATTTCATTGTCTTCGTTTACAAGTCCGTTCTCAACGTTTGAGTCCATAGACTCATCGTAATCCGTTAGACAGGAATCGTGCTCTGGTCCTTCACAGGTGGTGTCAATGAATCCGAGCTCACTATCGGTTCCCTGGCCAGCGATCGCTGAAGTTGTGGCTAAGACACCAGAGATGACGATTCCAAGGAGCAACAGCATCGCTGTAAGCTTAAAGACAAGCGATGTGATCTGCTTCCCGTACTTCATTGGGCCTATGTCCACGACCCATAGTGAGAGGAATAGCGGCATCATCGCCCACACGACGTAGACTAGCAGCATCCGCATGGCCAGGACGAGCCAGAACGCTGCGACTGTGAGGATGACACCGATTGCGAATTTCCATCCGAGAAGTGCAGCTGCGATGATTGTCCCTGCCAGTCCACCGAGGGCTGTGAGCCCTCCCATGAGAGAGTTCAGGCTGTCTTGTAGGAAGACGAGTGAATAGGACGAAGGGAAGATTTCTTTCCCTATTTCGTTCACGCCGATAACAGCAGCGCTGAACAGGTCCACGGTGACGATCCCGCCATCCTGCAACGTGTTTGGTCTTGCAGGGATAACGATTTCGGAGTTGAACATTGGGCCGGTGACGAGAAGTGCAATCCCGGCAACGAGTGTCCTTTCCATGAACCGGTAAATGTCTGCTTCTTCTTTCTCGGGGAACAGCATCTGTCCGAGGAAGAATGCAGAACCGGCAACTGGAAGGACCCACCAGAATATCTGTGCGAATCTCCACCAGACTTTCCGAAGTTCAGGGATCTGCCCTGGTGCTTTGAAGAACAGGAACTCGTACGTCCCTGCAGTGAAAAGAAATCCGAGGGTGCCGAAAATTGCGGCTGCAATAAGCGAGAACGTGTACTCGATGGCTGATTGGGCCACATCCATTAAGGTCTCCCCAAGACTGAGTGGAACGCCAACTATACCAAGCTGTGCAGGATCGACGCCAGCCATAGGGAGACTTGTGAGTGCCGCAATTATACTGAATGCGAGCAGCCGCTTTGATTGACCTGACGACAGGTAATCCTTGGACTTGTCTATGTCCATCGGTCAGTACACAAATGTACAACCCGACTTTATAAAAACATTCGCCCTGCAAACAGGTCTTTACTTCTGGAGTAAACTACCGGCTTCTTCGCATACAGAAAAATCACAACGTGGTCAAGAGTTAGATCCCGAGCTCTGCATCCCGCCACAGAAGGTACAGCAAGATCAGCGGCATGGCAAACAGAAGCTGGTACACTAAGTCGTACAGATGCCCGACTGCACCTGAACGCCGGACAGTCTTCTCAGCAGTGACAGAACCGTAGTAGTAGTCACGGTCGTCTTGGATAACCGTGGTAACATCATCACTTGGCACTTCGACTTGGATGTGACTGACCCCATCACCAACCGTCACTGTCGCCACACCGTTGGAATTGGTAGTTCTCACACCTTCTTCCTCTCCCCCGGCAATACGGAGGTCACGGCCTTCGAGTGGTTCCCCTCCAACACCGGTGACCTGAATACGGTACCGGTTCTCTGTATCTGACTGCCCGTACTCACTCATGTATTCGATGGACACGTCCGGTTGGACATACGGGATGACTTTGGTTTCACTATCTGCAATATGTCGTTGCGTCCCGTGAATACTGATGAGCGACGTCGCGGGACTCGGCGCGTTTTTGATTACGAACTTATTGTAGAGAACGGGTACTCCGCGCGTGAGGTTCACGTTCTCGCCCATGTCGTTCTGCTCAACGTCGACGTAATCACCTCTCCACCCGAACAGTTCGGGGTTGTAGTTACTCTCTGTTCCACTCGATGTAACTGATGGGCCTGTATTCTGGCTGTACAGGTAGACTCCCAACTGGTTCGGGAAATCAACCTCCTCATAGTACCCGTTATCTTGGACTCTGTACGCTGAATCGTACCGGGTTTTTGAGTAGGACTTCCAGTCGGTTTCGATGAACGTCGAGTCACCGAACATCATTAGCGACCACAGGTATGTCTCCGGGATTTGTTCTCCGGACACGTTCTGGCCTTCGTTGACCCCTAAGTAATCGACCTCAACGACGTTGTGATATCGGTCTTCTTGAACTTCGATGGCCACTTGATCAACGCGAACCGGATTGTTGTCCGTGATTAGTGCGTTTTGAGTGTCTTGGACGTCTACACGGTCTTCTCGTTCCCATTCCTTGTTCTGGAGTTCCCATCCACCGCGGTCAGTGTTGTTTTGCGAGTCCCAATGGTCCCAATACTCGTAGTCGTACGTCCGTTCTTCGCTTCCAGAGATGGATCCGGAAATGTCGCTTGAGACGCGTCCACTAATCGTTGTTGAGGTGCCGGAGCCAGCTGTACCGGAAACCGAGCCGCTACACCGCCCGGAAATCGTTCCGGAAACTCCAATCGTTTCTTCTGATTCGATATTGATTGTCCGGTCACCACCGAGCTCCTGCCATGTTCGCGTGACTGTTTTTGTTTTGTCCCCACTGACATAGTCACTACAGGAAGTACTTGCGTACCCGCTGATGGATTCTCCGGATGAGTTCTCTCCGTGATAGACGGTTGTACTCGCGTACGCGGACTCGCTTGTGCTAACAGATTTACTTGCCCTGACTGTCGTTGTTCGGGAGTCGTCTATCCGGTCACGACTGCGTTCCCAATTGTATTCGAAAATCCGGGCTATGATTTGGCCTTCGATTTGGAACGTGACATTACGGTTCAGTCGATCGTCGTAACTCATTCCAACCCCGCTTGCACCTCCTTCCAGCCCCATGGATACATTCCCACGATCGCCAATAATCTTCCCGTCGCGTACGACAGAGACATCTTCGATGTGGTAGGTGCGAGCTGTTTGTGTCTGCGTGTTGCTGGTCTCCTCAATATCATCGACTTCTACGTCCGGAAGCTCTGATTCATCAAATTTGAAATCGAGGTACGAGAACACGGTTCCCGAGTCACCTGCAAACATCGAGAATTCACCGTTCTCAGGACTTATCTTCGGGTCGTTCGCTGAGTCAATCCCAACAATCCCGACGTATCCCTCTTCGATCACGCCATCGTTTTTCGTTTGTCCTGTGTACGGTTCCAGGACCTTGGATTCATCCTTGTTGAACGGTGTTTTGAGTAACTGATGTTCACGATATTCACCAAGTCGAAATCCGTAGAATTCAACGATGGAACGGGACGTGTAGTACGGCATATCGACCATGCGCGCCCACTCTTCGGGGTTCTGGCTCTGTCCCTCACTCACAATCGTATCAATCGACTGAACATCCGACATGGCGTCTTGGTCCACGGTCACGTTCGCGGCAGTGCCATTACTGCTCCTTGAAATGTTTTCGTCGGTGTCTTCTGAGTAGAACACTCTGAGACCGTTCCCTGGAATCCCGTAGTCCGGCCCGTAATCCCTGTCCGAGGACGGCGTGTAAACTGTTGCTACCGTTGTCGGAACATCAATGACGGGTTCCCCGGTCGGGTTTTCCGAGTGCGTTGGGTAATCAGTCTTGTAGTCTTGCGTCTCATCGTGATGAACGTTGTCTTCACCAATCGTGTAACCGTCATGATCTGCGACTACTGGTGCTACAACGCTGGATATGAGAAGCAGAACCGCAAGAAAAGTCAACAGTTTAGGGGGGAGTTGCGTTTTCATCGTGAAGGCAAAGGTGAAAACCGAAACCGGTCGGAGTATTCACCGAATCGGATTAATTCGTTCCCGACTTTACGACCCGCTGCCGCCGTTCATGATCATGGACTCGAAGACGTTGACTGCGACCTGAATCACAGCAACACCAGCGAGACCGATGAACGTGTTACGGATACGCTTGCGGCCCTTCTCGTCCTGGTCCACGTTACTCCCTGCAGTCATGTACTGGAGGAAGCCGTATGCGCCGTTCGGGACAGCCACACCAAGGATGATGAGGCTGATGAAGTCACCGATGCTCTGCAGCATGTTGACGAGGTCGTCTTCGCTGGATTCAGACCCGAGGCCAGTCATGGACGCGATCGCCAGGACTGCAACGATGACTGCGCCGTGGACGAGGATCTCTCGTGGGGGGAGAGCAGTCACTGCTGCTTCCTTAACCGTCTCTCGGTCAGGGACGGAGGTCTGTGCCTTTTGCTTCATTGAGGCACTGGTGGGGACGGTGGTCTGTGCTTTCTGCTTTGCTGCTTCTATCATATCACCAGTTTACCGCCGGTTATGTAAAAAGGTTCGCCCCACCGGTGAACAGTTAACCCTGGAAGAATCGTGGACTTCCTCCCCGTATAACTAGCATATCGGGTTGAAAAGTACGGCTATACTGCTGTCTTCGTCGGGGATTATCCAAGTACGATCCGGACGGTACAGAGCCTATTATAACATCGTACCAAGAGTACCGCGTATCTGGACTGTCCTTGATTCCCCGTACACTACTACGTGCAAAAGAACCTCGTGACTTCCAACAGAAGTCTAACTGTTGTTTTCGACCGCTGTTTCGACGTCACTCCACTGAATCACGTCACCATCGCGCGCGAGCACCTGCTTCGCAGCACTGTTCACGATGAGTTCAAGGTCAGCTGCCACCGCACCGTTGGTCGCACCAGCCAGTTCTGCAATGCCGGTCTCCGACACCTCGTGCTTCCGATCGGCCAGCTGCGCGCGCAGGATTTCCTCACGTGCAGTGGCATCCGGTTTCCCGACGTGGATTTTCTTGTCGATCCGTCCGGAACGAATACCGGCATCATCGAGTGCATCGAGACGGTTTGTTGCCCCGATGAACACGATATTGTGGTCTTTGGTATCTTCCAAGTGGTTGAGGAACTCGTTCACAACCTTGTTGTCTTCTTCGTGTGCGCTCCCGCTTCCGGTACGGTTTTTCAACACGGAGTCAAGCTCGTCGAGGAAGACGACTGCACCGCCTTCCTGCGCAGCGACTCTCTTTGCCTCGGTGAACAGGCTGTTTACCTTGGTTGCGGACTCGTTGATCCACTTGCTCTGAACGTCAGCACCGCTCAGCATAGCGAATGGCAGCCCGAGTTCCGTGGCGAGCGCCTGTGCAGTGTAGGTCTTCCCCGTGCCAGGCGGGCCGTGGAACACGATGTTCGGTGCGGAGACACCGAGTTCTTCTGCCTTCTCCTGGTTTTCCAGTGGTTTGATTACTTCTGCACGGAGTTCGTTCTTCAGGTCTTCCATGCCGCCGATGTCGTCGAAGCTCACGTCCGTTTCAGACATCCAGTTGAACTCCATCTCGGAATCGTCCAACTGTGAGTTATCGTCTGCTGGTCCGGGGCCTTGACTGTTCGAGTCGTTGGCGTCCGAGTTCTGGACGTGGGGTGGTGACTGGTTCTGCCCCGGTGACGGGTCAGCAGGCCCTTGTCCTGGCGTGAATGCCGGGTTAACTCCGGCTTCTTTTGACCATCTCTCGGTTCGCTCTTTCACAACTTCGGGTTCCATCTGGTCACTCGCGGTGTCACCAGTCGGGATGGGGGCCGAGGCAGGGGTGTAGAGTTTGTAGTACACGTACGTGAACGGAACCGCGACTGCAGCGAGCGCAAGCGCAGATTCACCGGTTCCGGACGGAAGCGTTTCTCCGAACAGGTTGGTTCCGGAGAGCCACGTTCCACCGGATACGACGACCGCTGCAGCAGTACCAAGGAGCCCACCAGCTCCGATGAGAGTGTACTCTGTCCGGCCGCCGATCGTCGGTTTCCCGATTTTGTTGATTACTTCCAGGCTGACTAACAGGCTAATGATTGCACCCACGACTGTCGCACCAATGGCGAGTGCAGCCGTGACAAACCAGATGTTCTGGTTAATGAGTGGGTTGAGGGTCTGGCCGTACGCGGCGCTTTCGCCGATGAGGACCGCTGCGAAGCTGATGGCGACAGCGACGGCGAACGCGAGGGCTCCAGCGGTAATGCCCTTGGCACGAGTTACGGAACTACCAGAGTTCTGTGTCGGTGTATTGCTAGTCATCCTGGTCGAACTGGATTGGTTTTTGTGGGGTAGTAGCAGTGGCGAGACATGTTTGTTTGTTGTGGTGGACGGTGTCTCGCTGCGCCTTATGCGACCCCATATATACCCTTTGGAAATATTAGTTTATATACTTGGGGGATGATTCTGGCGTATTCCACAGTATAATGGGATGTACTGGACTTCAAAAAGAACGACACCGATTACGCGAGACTGCCCTGATCATCAGTGCCGTCTTCATCATCACTACCCCAACTCTCAGCCGCTCCACTAGACTCATCGCCATCATCAGTCTCGTTCTCAACATCCTCGTCGCCTTCGTCATCAGCTACTCCGTCGTCGTCCTCAACAGCCTCGTCACTCTCTACATCTCCATCGTCCACCTCGTCAGTAGTGGAAACGTCTTCCAGGGCGCTCTTGAGTTCCGGAAGTTCTGGAATGAGCTCGTCGACGCCGTCACGAACCTCACCCATAGCGTCGAGAGTATCCTCGACCTCTTCAATACGTTCTTCGAGATCGGTTTGCTGGCCATCATCGAACGCATCAGCCTTCTCACCCATGAGATACCACTTCCGGGCTTCCTGGAACGATTCCTCTGCTTCATCTACCTTGAGTGTAGACTGGAGCTGGTTTAGAACTCCGATAACGTTCCCACCATCAAGCTCCCACACAGCCTCAACATCGGGGAGTGCTTCTTCCGCGGTTTCGAGGTGCTCGTAAACATCCTCTTGGAGTTCATCGCTCGCTTCACTAAATAACGCGTCTGTATCGCTTACCATTGTACAGTGAACCATACACCTCACAGCACTATTAAAAGTCGGAATTCAGAACAGGAATTCCGGGGAATGGATAACCTCTTCCTGTTACAGACCTGCTTGCACTACCATCATCACCCACTCTTGGTAGTTGTATTCTCTGCGTCAACGGGATCCAATGCGTAGTCAAGTGCACCCGATACCGTTTGTACGTGAACGATTTTGATCCCGTCCACCTCGATACCGCTACTGGAGTGCGGAGCGACTAACACTTTTTTCCCATTGGCTGCCGCTGCTTGACCTTTTTTCTCCACGTAGTTCACAGAGACAACGCTCCCATCAGGCTCAACCTGCCCGGTGAGCACAACACTCTCATTCCGTTCATACCGCGGGTCCATCGAAGCAAGTTGCGTTGCAATCGCCAAACCGGCGCTTTCACCGCGAACATAATCCCACGCCTCCGGTGTGTCCAGTGTAATCGCCAACCCGTACGTCACTGGCTCGTATTCTGACTGTTTCACAGCCTCACGGGAATTCTGCAACGATTCCTGAAAGCTCGGGTCAACAACAGCACCAGACCCGTCAACGTACATTGAATCACCCGGCAACGGCTGGTACCTGTACTCAAACATGATGCCTTCACGCGTATCCGAGTCGTGTGCAAGAAGATACCCGGTCCGAATGTCAGCACTGGCAGTCCCGTTTGCAGAGTCACCGTTCGAAAGTTGCCCGACCCGTAGAAGGTGATCAGTTACAGTCTGAGTTTCATTTTCTACTACACCTACTCGGTCCTCAACGGCTGACACTGAGAAAAACAAGAACCCTGTCGCAACTAGATTCAACACCAACAGTATCGCAATGACAACGATACCTGCTCGTACTGTTCGAGACATTTACTTACAGTGAATAGGCCACTCGAATACTTGAACCCTTAGATTATTGAACGCGAGGTTCACCGTGTTTTGCACACATGCACGCGGCCGCAGAGATGTGGTATCCGACTGTTTATGTACACCGTCATAATAACCGTACGTACACATGCCGGATAGCAACGATGAGTCTATAGCTGAGGAGCTCGCCTCTCAACAACGCGAGATTTCAGTTGCTGAATTCTTCGAACAGAATCGACAGATGCTCGGGTTCGGGTCAAAAGCACGAGCGATGGTTACAGCAGTGAAAGAAGGAGTGGACAACTCAATTGACGCTGCTGAAGAAGCAGAGATTCTCCCCGACGTCTCTGTCACAATCACAGAAACTGACGACGGGTACTATTCACTCACCATCACCGACAATGGACCCGGCATTACGGAGGAACAAATCCCGAAGGTCTTCGGAAAGCTTCTGTACGGTTCCCGATTTGCGAAACGAGTTCAGAGTCGCGGCCAACAAGGAATCGGGATCAGTGCAGCTGTTCTCTACGGACAACTCACTACCGGAAAGCCTGCTGAAGTCACAAGTAAAACCGCTGAGAACGACGAAGGCGAGTACTTCAAAGTCGGTATTGACACCGATGAGAACGAACCAGTAATTCAAAATGCAGAGTCCAGAGAATGGCCGTACGAGCATGAAAGCGGGACGAGTATCACCATCTTCTTAGAAGCAAGTTTTCGTGCTCGTTCAAGTCTTCACAAGTACATCGAACACACCGCGATCGTCAACCCGCACGCGACTATCGCATTGGACGAGCCAAACCGAACGGTTGAGTACGAGCGTACAGTCAACAAACTCCCTGAGAAACCGGAAGAGATCAAACCACACCCGCACGGGATTGAATTCGGGACACTTCGCTCGCTCATCGAGGTCACGAAGTCAAACACGATTTCAGGGTTCTTACAGAGAGAATTCACGCGTGTTGGGCAAACGACTGCTGATGAAATCGTTCAGGCGTTCATGGATCGGGTAGATGGCCGGTACTGTGTCTGGCAGGTTCCAGATGCTGATGCGCGGATCCCGGTGACGCATATCATGTCGAACGACATCACATGGGAGCCTGACGAAGATGAAGAGGTAGAGACGACAACGCTGCAGGCGTACATCACGGACCACATCAACCGGAAACCTGCGGACGTGACAGAAGCATTCGCTAGCGGGGTCGTGGAAGCATTAGAAGAACAAGGGGAAGTTCCGTGGACAG
>Ga0136558_1001243_pt1 | contig 13234 bp, 12 predicted proteins | sample AntRauTorckE6833_FD_101391 | JGI IMG/M metagenome (GOLD analysis project Ga0136558, IMG submission 101391) | Saline lake microbial communities from Rauer Islands, Antarctica - Metagenome Torckler E6 #833 | ecosystem: Environmental > Aquatic > Non-marine Saline and Alkaline > Saline | place...
ATCGGACAGATCAGCCTCAATGCTGGCCGCGTTTATAACTCGCCCCAGTTTTTGCCTATGGTCGTATCTACAGTTAGCTTTATAGGTAATTTGATGACATTTTCCATAGTAATTTTCATAATTTGAGCAATATCTTCAGCCACGTCTTCCGAACACTCCACGATAAGTGAATCATGAATTTGGAGCAATATATCACAGTCTTTTCTCTCCAGCTTTTCAGCGACCTTTACCATAGCCAGCTTCATAATATCTGCGGCGCTGCCTTGGAATGGCATGTTTACAGCCGCGCGCATTGCACCTTCCCGGACCATGAAGTTACTGGAATGGACATCCGGTGTTGGCCGTCTGCGGCCAAGTAGGGTTTCGATATACCCATCCCTCTTTGCTTTTTCTCGGATTTTTTCTATGTATTCTTTGAGTTTTGGCCGGACTTCAAAGTATTTTTCAATGAAATGCTTGGCCTGCTCATGAGTCATGCCGGTAGCTTGAGCTAATCCATGCGGACCAAGACCATACATTACTCCAAAATTCACGACTTTGGCGTCCCGGCGCATATTTTTGGTAATATCTTGTGGCTCTCTACTATAAATTTGCGACGCGGTAGCTACATGGACGTCAACATCGCGGTTAAACATATCTATCAGCTCTTTGTCTTCTGAAAGATAAGCGGCCAGCCGGAGTTCTTGTTGAGAATAATCGGCGCTCACAAATTTTTTACCCTGACCCGCCACAAATGCAGTTCTAATTTCCCTGCCAAGTTCAGTCCTGACGGGTATGTTCTGCAAGTTCGGATCGGCACTGCTTAACCGGCCGGTCTGAGCAACGGTCAGGTTGTAGGTAGTGTGGACTCTTGAGTTTTCATCAGTCATTTCCGGAAGCGTATCAACGTAAGTGTTCTTGAGTTTTGTCACCTCCCGCCACTGGCTAATCAGGTCAATTATCGGGTGCAACCCGTTCAGTTTGGCGAGTTCGCTGGCTGCTGTTGAATAGCCGGTTTTGCCCTTTTTTATGCCCTGGGTTGGCAGACCAAGTTTTACGTACAAGACCTCGGCCAGCTGCTGGGGCGAACCGATGTTAACTTCCGCGTCGGCGTATCCGTAAATTTCCTGTTCAAGGTCGCTGACTTTGTCTTCTATCTGGTCGTTTATCCGCTCCAGATGAGATTTATCCAGCTTTATGCCAATGTATTCCATCTTGGCCAGCACCGAAACCAGCGGCCATTCTATTTTTTGAGCAACCTTGTTTAGCTTTTCTAATTTAGACAATTCTTTTTCTTGGCGTTCGTAGAGTTCGCGCACCGCTCCGGTAACTTCTGCCGCCCTCGCTATCAAACCTTCATCATCAATTTCATCCAGCGAGCTGCCGGAATAGCCCAAGTCCGCAGAAGAAAGCTCGTCCAGACTCTGAATCCGCCTGAGCGGGTTGAGCAAAAAGGCTCCGGTCATAACGTCATGTAAAACTTCCGGCAAGTCCGCTCCAAGTTCAATAAAAATCTTCAGAGTAGACTTGACGTCATAACCAACGACTTTTTTTATCTGACTGATTTTGGCTTTGACTAATTCGGAGTCCAGCTTATCAAGATTGAGCACATAAGTATTTTTTTCATCTACTCCAAGTATCAAAAACTTCGGTTTGCGGCCATGACTGCCCGACGCCCTGCCGTGTAAAACAATTGGCTAGACTGCTCAAGCTTCAGGTTTTTCAAGTCTTTATCATTTGCGATAACTATGTTTTTACCTACTTTAAAATCTCCCGACCCCGAAGAATTTTCCTCCTCCGCAACCTTCATTACATCTGGTAGCTGCCTGACTAGCGTTCTAAATTCCAGCTCCTCTAAAACTTTTTTGACTTCCATAGGATCACAATTAGCCATGTCTAATTTATCCAGCTCTAGCCCAACCGGCGCATCCGTCCATATCGCTGCCAGTTTTTTACTCAAATAAGCCGATTCACGACCTTCCTCCAATTTGCGCCGCACACTATCTTTAACCAGCCCCAGATTTTCATAAACCGCGTCCAGCGTCTTGAATTCCTTCAATAAATCCGTAGCACCCTTTTTACCTATTCCGGCAACTCCAGGAATATTATCCGAAGAGTCGCCCATTAGAGACTTTAGGTCTAAAAATTGGTCAACCATAATCCCATATTTTTTCTCAAAAGACTCAGGCGTAAATTCCTCGATGTTGCTAAGACCCTTTTTTAGCGCATAAACATGTGTGTGACTATTTACCAATTGCAAAGCATCCAGGTCGCTGGTAATCAGCATGGTTTCAATATCCTTATCCTTGGCCTGGACCGCTAATGCACCCATGATGTCGTCTGCCTCATAATCATCAAGTTCATAAAACGGCCAGCCAAAAGCATCTAGCAAGTTATGCAGTATCGGTATCTGAATCTTGAAATCCGGAGGAGCTGGCTTGCGGCCAGCTTTGTACTCCGGATACATCTCCAGGCGTTTCCTTATATTAGTCTTTGGCTTGTCCCAGGCAACAGCAACATAATCAGGTTTTAGTCTTTTTATAACTTCAAGCGCCATTACGGCAAATCCATATACTCCGCCTGTCGGCGTTCCGTCTTTTTTACTCAAATTAGGCATGGCATAGTAGCCACGATAAAAAACCGACTTCCCGTCGATAACTGCGAGTTTCTTCCTCTTTGTCATAGCTAACAGTATACTCTACACTTTATATTGCCCGGAAAAGTAGACGACTAGAAACGAATTGATCAATGCGAAATTATATAAAAAATCCTCAAATGGGATTGTGCCTATTCTGGTGCCAATAATCGCTTGGTCCCCGTAAATTATTATCGGCAGACTAGTTAACACCGAATTTGCCGCAAAGAACAGAACAATAGAAATAATCTGAAATACCCAAAATGATTTGGTATAAATCAAGCGGCCTTCGGCAAGCAACATCGAAACGCAAATAATCAAAGCCAAGCCAGCCGCAGACGTATAGCCATTGTCCACCCAGCCTAAAACCAACCAAGCTCCCAGCAAGCCGAGCAAAATTATTACTGTCCGTGCTAATTTTTTATTTACCAACTGCTTATTGAATTCCTGGCTGACAATCCCGAACACAAGCAGCATAACCAATGGTACGGAAACAAAAAATATTATTTCTTCTATTGCCAAGCGGCCGATATATAATCCGCTGACATACTTCCAATAAAAGCTCCAATGCCCTTCAATAACCGCCCAATAATCCCAGACTATGTAGGGCAAACTGACCAATCCGTAAGCCAACATCAATCTGGCCTTATCGAGGCGGCTGAACAGCTTTGAGTGCAGCTCCATACTGATAATCGCGCCAATGATGGCGTAGTTAAACAAAAGATAGGCCAGCTTAAACACGAACAAAATTCCTGGCCACAGCTGCTAATACCCGCGTCTTTGACGGCTTAACTTTCTTGGAATAAACCGCCATAGGGTCTTGGTCGATTTCATTGGCCGTCCAGTCGTACATGTCTACGGCAGTTTTAAGCGGGATAAGTTGGCGGCGCGGAATATGCTTGAAGCCTTTGGACGCCTCATCTTGCCAATCGCGGTAGCGGGCAATCTGGTAGCGGACAAATCGGCAGAATTTATCTTCGTTTTCGCTGGCTGTTTTATACCTGAGATCTTTTAAGCCGAATCTCTTTAAGTCCGACTGAGGGAAATAACATCGCCCAAGCTTTTCATCTTCATCAATATCTCGCACAAAATTTATCCACTGCATAGCCTTGCCCTGCGTCCGCGCATATTCCTGGAACTGTTTTTTATTAACCGGCACGTTTGCGTCTATTCCAAGTATCTTCGACATCATTAGCCCTATCACTTCTGCCGAACCATAAACATAACTTAGCGACTCGCTTAAGCGCTTAAACGGTTTTGGTTCTATGTCTGCCTTCATGGCCTCAAAAAAGTCTTCTACCCAAACTGCATCAAAGTCATATTTATGTAACAAATAGACTATATTCTTGAGCACTCTTGTATCTATCAAATCATTATCAACAATTTCAGTTTTGTAATTTTTATTGGCGGTCGCCTTTCTAAACCTTTTTTCGAGTTTGAGCAATTTCTTGGGATGAGCCGGACCGCCGTCAACATAGTCGTCCGCTACCCGGACAAAACTATAAAGCCGAAACACATCCTCCCGCACGGATTCTTCAAAAAACTTGCTGCTTATATAGTAGGTCGCACTGCTTTTTTTGAATATTTCCTGTTCTTCTTTCACATTATTTATCTTAACGTAAATACCTAACCCAAGAACAGAGGTAATATAGAAGTTCTAACATTCCGTAACAAAATTCTAATTAGTGATGTCGGGAATTTCCTCATGGATTTTTTCAATCCCGTCTAAAACATCCTGACTCAACTCAACTTCGCCCGCATCAATACAAACCTTCAACTGATCGAGGTTTGTCGCGCCAATAATTACAGACGATACAAAGGGTTGTTGACAAGCAAAAGCGATAGCCATTGTCGCCGGATCAAGATTATTTTCTTTTGCTAGTTCTACGTATCGCCTTATAGCTTCCTGAGCCTCGGGTGGATTATATCTGCCGCTATTTCTATCAAAAATTGTGAACCTCGCGCCTTCCGGCCTAGCCCCATCCAGGTACTTGCCGGTTAATACGCCCATATTCAGAACCGAATAAGCGAGTAGCGCTACATTTTCCCTCAAGCTGATTTCGGACAACCCAATTTCATATGTACGATTGGTCAGGCTGTATTGATTTTGAATAGAGACTATTTTGGGCAAAACTTTTTCACGAGCCAGCCGCAAATATTCATTCATTCCCCAAGGTGTCTCATTGGAAATTCCAATATGGCGAATCTTGCCTTCTTTTTGTAGTTCAGCTATCGCATCCAAGGTTTCTTCAATAGGAGTAGTTTGTTCATCTTTAATGTCTTGTACACCCCGTACGCCAAAAAAGTTTGTAGTCCTCTCAGGCCAGTGGACTTGGTAAAGATCAAGGTAGTCAGTCTGAAGCCGCTCTAGTGATCCATCTATAGCTCGCCTTATGTTATCGCGGTCAAGTCGCGGCGGACTGCTTTGTTTTCTAGTTTGCATAAGACTTGTTGGAGAAACTTTGCTGGCTATTATTAGATGGTCCCGCTTGCCACGTTTTTTCAGCCAGTTGCCAATGTAAGTTTCTGTTCTGCCCTGCTTGGATTTTTCTGGAAACACGGGGTACATTTCCGCCGAATCTAAAAACTTAATCCCACGCTCATCAACAGCATAATCCAGCTGCTCATGCGCTTCTTCTTCTGTATTTTGCTGCCCCCAGGTCATAGTGCCAAGAGTTATTATCGGTATCTCTAGTCCTGATTCTCCAAGTGATGTCGTCTTCATGATACCTCCCTTTTAAACAATAGTCCCCAGTATACAATATATGACAAAAATATTATGAGTTTGCCACTGCATTGGCTTCGTTAATGGTTCTTAGACTTTTTCAAAAAAGCTGAGTGGTCACTCAAGTGGCATCAGGACAGTCTATGCAATCATCAATCTGTTATTTAACAAGAAATATGATTTAAATCATATTTGAATCATATTTTTCTAAATTCTACTTATTTTGCACTGGAACTACGCATTTGAGTGCAGTTTGGGCTTTCTTACTGAAGCGCGAAGTGAAGCGTATTTGGTATACGCTGAAAGAGCACTGAAGTAAAAAGTACAAAATGTGCCAAGAGCGTAGTTTCCATCATTCATTTGCTCGTTCTATAATCCGTTTGGATGCAACTTTACCTGAAAGGACAACCATCGGCACTCCCGTACCAGGATTTGTGTACTGGCCGCAGTACCACAGATTTTTGACTCTTTTGCTCTCTATCCTGGGTCGAAAAACCGCGCTTTGGCTTAGCGTATGTGAAAGTCCGAACGCATTGCCTCGATAAGCATTGAATGTTTCTTCAAAATATTTTTGGGCCCGCCATTTTTTTACTACCAATTTGTTCCTGATGCTAAAATTCGTATGCCCTTCCAGCCGCTCAATTACGTTATTTACGGTTGATTTAATTTTTTTATCCGACGGCTGGCGGCCACCGGCAATCGGCACTAATACGAATATATTTTCGTGGCTCTTTGGTGCTACGCTGGCATCACTTTTTGACGGAACACTCACGTAAAACAATGGTTCGTGCGGCCACTGACGATTTTTGAAGATATCATCAAAATGCTTGTCCCAGTCTGTATCAAAAAATAGATTGTGATGAAGGAGTTTTGGTACCCGGGCTTTGACCCCTAAGAAAATTAATAATGCTGATGGCGACATAGTCTTGCTCTGCCAGTATTCGGCCGAATAAGCTCTATCTACTGAGGAGAGCAAGTTCATTTCAACAAACTGGTAGTCAGCATTGGCTACTACGCCGTCTATGGGATATTTTTTTCTGCCAACCATTACCGACGTAGCTAGGCTGGCATTAGTTTCTATGCGCGTAACTTCCTGTCCGTATTTGAAATTTACACCGGCTCCTTTAGCGACCGACTCAAATGCTCGGGCAAGTTCGCTAAACCCACCCATTGGGTAACTTACTCCAAGGCCCATGTCTGCATAGTTCAGCAAACTATATATTGCCGGAATATTTTCGGGACGTCCGCCCATGAATACCGCCATGAATTCCAGCATATGTCTGAGATCTTCGTCTTTGGTTACCCGCCCGATTCGCTGCCTGTAGGACATAGCCGTATTACTGCTAAGAAGCATTTTTAGCACTGCTGGATCGACCACATCTTTATAGCCCAACATCGGCTTATTGAGAACTTTTTGCCTGACCATCTGATAGTCTTTCTTTGACTTGGCAAAGAATTTTTCGAATTTTTTTACTGAGCTCGGATCTCTGTCTTTGAATAGCTTTCGGACGGCCGGATAGGAACGGACCTTAAAACTGTCTTTATTGGTAATCACTTGGTAAGCTGGGTCTAATTTTTTTAAACTAAAAAAGTCGGTCGGCTGCTTGCCAAAATCTGAAAAAAATTCTTCGAAGACATCCGGCATCATGTACCAGCTCGGTCCCATGTCAAAAGTAAACCCCTTGGTATTGATAACCTGCGCCCTGCCCCCTGGTCGACGATTTTTCTCAAACACAGTCACCTCAAAACCAGCATCGGCTAGATACGCAGCCGCGCTCATACCACCAAATCCCGCCCCTATGACCGCGATGCGGAGTTTTTTGTTCTTGCTCATGCTAATTTTTGCGATCCGCCAATCTCTTTGTTAACTCATCCAAAAATTCTATACCCTCAATCGGCCAATAAGGCATCATGTTCTCTAAGGCTTTCTCTGCCATATGTTCGGCTTTGGCAGCTTCCTGCTTGGAGTAATCCAGCGAGCCACTCTCAATAATTATTTGTTTGCATCTTTCAAAATCTGTTTTTGACAAATTCTGTTTACCCAGACACTCGCGCAAAAAATATCCGTCTGCCTTGGAAGAATTTTCAACAGCTTTTATAACCAACAATGTCTGCTTGCCCTCTTTTATGTCATCAAGCGGACTCTTACCGCTCTCTAGTTCATTGCTAAAAGTACCAAGCATGTCATCGCTTATCTGGAACAATCTGCCAGCATGCATTGCGAATTCTGCCACAGCTTCCAATTCATCTTCCCCGGCTCCGGCTAGAATCATGCCCATTTTTAGGGGATTCAAAAATGTATAGTGGGCAGTTTTCCATTCGTAAACTTTGTCTACTTGCCCGGCTTTTACTTCGGCGATAACCTCGTTAAAAACATCATTGAACTGGCCGTGCGCCGTGACGACCATTGATTTATTCAAGCTGTCTATGCCTTTTAGTCTCAAGCTTTCGTCGACTTCAAGATTTGCCATAATCGATTGCGCCGAGTGGGCCCCAAGCAGTGCGACGTTCATAGCGATAGACTCTCCGAAGTGCAAGCTGTCATCTGCCAAATGATTTTTGTGATGATAATCCTTAAGAATGTAGTGGACAGTCGGTCCACCCCGGCGAGTGGTTGAACGGTCATTAATATCATCCATTATCAGGATATAGACGTGAATTATTTCTATCGCCCGGGCTGCCTTTATAATCATCTGGTTGTCTTTGCCCCCCGACATCTCATAGGCCAGCATTGTCATTGCCCCCCGCAGGCGCTTGCCTCCTCTTGAAAGCATGTCAACAAACGCGTCAACCGCGATGCGTGAATTAACCCCGTAATTAAGCAAAGTCTGCTTTTGCAATGACCTTGAATATTGCGCTAAGTCATCATCGATTAGTTTTTTATAGCCAAGCAACTTTTGGCTGAATACATCATTCTCTTCTTGTTTTGTTTTTTCTGAGCGCATAAATTAATTATATCTTGTCATCTACAGTAAATCCGAGTTTTTTCTCTGAGTAGTTTTTGAAATCATCAATATAGTCACCGTTGTTGTCCAAGAATATGTCAGATTTTTCTTTTACTCCACTCATATTCAACGTCGCTTCATCACCAACCGGATGCATTTCTCTTTCTTGCTCAGCTAAAAATTCTTCGTAAGTTTTGTCGTCTTCGCCTGCCCTGCCCCTAGCATGGGCATTTTTTGTAATTCGCTGGTATCGGACTTTTGGATCCGCATCTACCCAAATCATTTTCCCGCCAAGTTCATGAATTCTATCCGCCTCGCCTGGGTGTCGTAGTGAACCCACTATCATGCCATCAAATTCATCCTCGTGGGCTTTGTAGTATTCATAAGCCTTGTCTACGATTGCCGCCATGCCATGCTCTCTACGCCATTCAGCACTAAGACTGCTTTTATGGAGCCTGTCTATTGGCAGACCACGTTTTTGAAGCTCCTCGGCAAGCATTGCGGAAGCAGACCCAAAAAAGAATTTGTGCCTCTCCCCCAACATTTCCGCCAAAATATCTTTGCCAGCTCCATTAGTTCCACTAAGTCCAAATATTTTCACTTCTTGATTGTAGCAGAAATAATTGCTACTCACATCTGTTGTTGTGAGATAATAATATTATGAAATTCGCAGCTTTTATATTAAATCTGCCCTACACGCTAGTAGGGATGTTGCTGGCAATCTCTACGATACTCAAGAAAATAACACTCAACCGACAATATCTAGCGATTATTTTTAGTACGAATTCTGTCTGGTGGTTTACCAAAAATGCCAGAGCCTTAACCATTGGCCATGTTGTTGTGCTCACAAAAAAACAAGAAAGGAATGACTTAGAACACGAGCTAATCCACGTCCAGCAAAAAATAAGACAACCTTTCATTCAGCCGTTGCTGTATACCATAGAAAACCTAAGACATGGTTACCAAAATAATAAATACGAGATTGAAGCATATTCTAAATCAAACAGTAGATACTACTCAAAATAGCAAAATCGAACAAGCCAGTCGAGTAGCGCATTAATCTAAAAAGGGAAGCGGAAATAATTGGTATTTTTCCCATCTGGTAAGGGTCCAAGGGTCCGACCCTTGGGTTTCCAAGAATTTCGTGATTCGGGTCGTGGCTACTTGGCCGCAGAAATTTTTTCGTACGTTTTTTGGAGTTTTTTATCAAGGGTTTTTAGCCGCTCGCTGGAACTACTGGCGCGAATTGCCAGGTGGCAATCAACAAAATCAAGACCAGCTTCTTTATAAAGCTCAATACTCTGCTCTGCGACTAGTTCATCATAACTAAACTGTGAAAATTCCAGTAAGTTCTGGAGTGCGCCGGCAGCCGCGTCGCGGGCAAACCCCATCTGGCGTAAGACGTAAAACACTTCAGCAATAACAGCGGTAGCCACAATACAAGCACCGGCAGTCTCATTATCTATCAGCCGTTTGGCTTTTTTGAGCAGCGACTTGTCATCTTGCAAGATCAGACGTAGCAGAATATTAGTGTCAACGTGCGCTTTTGTCATACTTGTCCAGCAGATACGGGCCGATTAGTTTTTCTCGTTCCGTAAGCGGGTCACTAAAAGTTGGCTCGCCTAATCCCGCCCGAATCTCTTTCAGCGATTTAGGGCGTCCAATGACAATCTCGCCTTTTTTATTAAGAGTAATATGCGCACGTCCCCCTGCTTCCAAATTAAGTTTGTCGCGAAACTCCTTAGGAATAGTCACCTGCCCTTTACTGGTAATAGAATGTGTGTAAATCATAGTAATACTTACTGTAGCATAGTATTACTTAAATGTAAATGGTATTACCAAAATCTTCTTTATAAGTAAACTAAATGCTTTGATTAATCTTAATCACGATACCTTTTAGTTAAACTTGGCATAGTATAGTATGGAATCATTTCAAAGCTAGTTTAGAAATGAGTTCTACGGTGAAAATACAAAACATTCAGCAAATTAGTAATTTCCCCATCTGGTAAGGGTCCGACCCTTGGGTCTTGGGTTTATGCTAGCAGATAGCAAAGCTACTTTGGCAGCAGCATCTGACGCGGATAGCTTGTACGATGAAATTAATCCCGGCAATAGTTTAACCGGACAAATAATTTTTGGCATACCTAAAGGTCAATCACCTATAAGCGCCGAACTTCATGACTCAGCGTTTAGTAGTGGTATAAAAGTAAACTTACAGTAGCAACATTTACCCTTCAGGGGTACGAACCTGTAGGGAAAAATATTGCAAGAGCCAAAAAACTGATGGATTTACTCCGTCAGTTTTTTATCCGCTTCGGGTGGAGAGCAGCCGGAGTTTGGATTCACTCCAAACCCCGCGCGATGAGAGGTGAGAAATGCCAGTGGCATTTTGCAAGGCAACCTTCTCTTGAAAACTTGTTTTCAAAGATGAAGTTGTGGGCTCGCAGAATGTGAGGTATCACCTCCTCTCATTTACTTTATATATTCATGTAGCTTACGTGAGTCTTTGTGCTTCCGCAGCTTAGCCAGCGCCTTAGCCTCAATCTGCCGAATACGCTCCCGCGTAACGGAAAATTCCTGGCCGACTTCTTCCAGGGTGTGGCTCTTGCCGTCTTCCAGGCCAAAACGTAGTTTTAGAATCTTTTGTTCGCGCTCGGTAAGACTCCCCAGCATGTCCTTGACGTGCTCTTTCAAGAGCTGGTTAGTCGCGGACTCTTCTGGGCTGATTGTGTCTTCATCCTCGATGAAGTCGGCAAGGACAGAGTCTTCCTCGTCATCGCGTACGCTGGCATCAAGGCTTGAAATATCTTGCTTGATCTTCATGATATGCTCGACTTTTTCGACATCGATTTCCATCTCTTTGGAAATTTCTTCATGGGTAGGCTCGCGGTTGAGCTCTTGGGTCAGTCGACGCTGGGTTCTGAGCAACTTATTGATAGTCTCTACCATGTGGACCGGAATACGGATAGTCCTGGCTTGGTCGGCGATAGCACGGGTAATCGCCTGTCTGATCCACCAAGTAGCGTATGTAGAGAACTTGAAGCCTTTATCCGGATCGAACTTCTCTACTGCTCTGAGCAGTACAGTGTTGCCTTCTTGAATTAAGTCCAACAAATCAAGACCTCGTCCAACGTAGCGCTTAGCAATAGAAACCACTAAACGCATGTTGGCCTCTGCCATTTCATCTTTGGCCTTTTTTTCGCCGGATTTTACTCTTTGAGCAAGGGCTAATTCTTCTTCCGCGGTTAAAAGTGGAATCTTACCTATCTCTCTAAGATAAAGTCTGACTGAGTCATCAGCTATATCATCGAGGTAAGATTTGTCGCTTATTTTAATTTCCTGGCTGCCGTCTTCCTCGTCGTCATCGGCTTCAACTTCGCCCTTTTTGCCTTTTTTGGTTCCGCCAGTAACAATCGGTACGTTAGAATCAGCCAGTGAGGTATAAAATTCATCTAGAATATCGACGTTGTCAGGGGTATCCGGGATTGAATCAAAGATTGCTTTTTGATCAATTTTCCCGTCTCGTTTAGCCTGTTCTAGTAATTCTTTTCGGGCTTTAGAATATGTAGGGTCTGCACTTTGATCTTCGTTAGGCACTATTACTCCTCCTTCGAGTTGCGCTATTTCACGTTATTCATTTAGCAATTAGCGGGAAAATAAAAATGGCAAATTGTATAAATGCTAAATTAACGTGAAATGTAAGTGTTAGTTGTTTAAATTCTTTTCAGTAGCTCGTCAAGCTCTTTGGCTTTTTTGAGCAATTTTTCATAATCCGCGTCGCTTGCCGTTTTCATGGCTTCGCTAAGAGGTCGTTTTTGACTTTTTACGTATTGCTCTATCAATTTAGCCTGCAACCGAGCGGCTTCATTACGAAGTTCTACTAACTCGAGACCCTGATAAAGCTCTTCATACTGTAATTGGAGTATTCTAACATAATCGCGCAACTCTCTCAAATCTGCTTCCGTCTCAAAATCCCCGTTAAAGCCGGGATTTTCAATGATAAATTTTAGAAATTGCTTTGAGTTTTCATCCAGCATCATCGATTGGCTGAGCGGTTTTAGATAAGTTCTGAGCGGCGGCTGTTTTAGCGAGATAGCTAGTAGTCTGTTTTGGCTTTTCAGGCGCTCGACGCGCTCTTTTGTATCAGCCTTAGCTGTGTTTTTGGGACGACGCAGAGACGACCTGTCTGATGATTTATTTTGGTCTAACTTCTGTCTGACAATTTGTTTATCTGAACCTACCTTGTCTGCGACCAAACTTACGTAGTGATCCTGCTCAACTCGGTCAGATATTTTCTTGATTACGCTCAGCACTATGTCGGTAAACTGCCTCTTGCCTAAGGCACTTGATAGATCGAGCTGGCTCCCGTAATAATTTATCAGCCAATCCAGGGCATAGTCCGGCTTTTCAATCACTTCCTGCCAAGCTTTTTGGTCCTTTTTGATTAAATCGTCTGGGTCTTTTCCTTCGGGCAATGTAATTATCTTTAGACTTACGTCTACTTTACTGGCTATGGGTATGGCTCTTTCGGCCGCTGATAGCCCTGCTTTATCTTGATCAAATGCCAGGCGAACATCGCTAGTGAAGCGTTTGAATACTTTCATCTGCATCTCGGTCAATGCTGTCCCAGCCGTAGCGACCGTCTGATCAACACCCGCTTGGTGGCTGGCGACTACGTCCATATTTCCTTCAACTACAACCACATAGCCCGTTTTTCTAATAGCTGCTTTGGCCAGATGAAGCCCATAAACGTGCCTGCCTTTGTCATACAAGATTGACTGGGGTGTGTTCAAATATTTGGGAGCGTTTGGTCTATCGTCTAGTAACCTGGCTGTGAAACCGACAATCCTACCCTGCGTATCTGAAAGAGGAATTTGAATCCGGCCAATAAACATATCTCCAACTCCACGGTAACGCCGCGTTACCAAGCCGGCTTTTTGGATTTCTTCC
>Ga0136558_1001244_pt1 | contig 13234 bp, 14 predicted proteins | sample AntRauTorckE6833_FD_101391 | JGI IMG/M metagenome (GOLD analysis project Ga0136558, IMG submission 101391) | Saline lake microbial communities from Rauer Islands, Antarctica - Metagenome Torckler E6 #833 | ecosystem: Environmental > Aquatic > Non-marine Saline and Alkaline > Saline | place...
GGTTGACAATTTCTTTAAACCGGCTGCTCGGACTGCAGGAATGTCAGAAAACATAGCTAACTACGCATGGTGGTTAGATGTTGAAACTATGAACTCATGGCAGCAGGAATATGAAGCTGATGGAGCACAGGATCCTGAAGGATTGGCCAAAAACACTGCAACACTTGAAGGTATGGCGGCGTTTTATCAATCCCAAAATGCTAAGAAGGTAGGGATATATTCGACTGGTTATCAGTGGGGCCGGATAGCTGGAACTACTGTCGGCAATTCTGACAAGGGACTGAACCTAAGAGGGTTGGACAGTTGGCTGGCTGGAGCTTTTGATGAGGCGCAAGCGCGAAGTCGTTGTACGCCCGATGGTGGATTAACACCTGGCAGCACAGTTTCGCTCGTTCAGTTTGTTAAAAAGAATCTCGACCACAACGTATCTTGTCTCTAGATACCCCTGGCGCCACCACTGTTGATGTGGTATAATCTACGAAAAGTAACAAGCGCTTGGCTGAATACTTAAAATCAGCTAAGCGCTTTATTAGTGGAAAGTATGAACTCAATCTATGTCCTTAATCAAACTTCAGACTATTTTGATGACATGCTTCGCCGGTTTTGCTTCGCGACGTATCAGTATATGTCTTGTCACAAAACCAACAAATCATATACAGCAAAATAGCCTTCACGTAATAAATTAAGGATATAGAATGAGTTCAATGCAAGACCCCAGTAAAATTAGAAATATCGCGATTATCGCTCATGTTGATCATGGCAAGACCACGCTCGTTGACGGGCTATTGAAGCAGTCTCAAACTTTCAGAGACAATCAGGCAGAAATGAGCCAAGAACTTATTATGGATTCTGGCGATCAAGAAAAAGAGCGCGGCATTACAATTACCGCTAAAGTGACCGCCGTACAGCACGGCGATTACAGGGTGAATATTATTGATACCCCGGGACATGCTGACTTTTCTGGCGAGGTTGAGCGGACTCTTAATATGGCTGATGGTTGTGTCCTCGTTGTTGATGCCCAGGAAGGGCCAATGCCACAAACTAAGTTTGTATTGTCCAAGGCGCTCGCCGCAGAACTAAAACCCATCGTAATTATTAACAAGATAGATAAGCAAGCAAGTAGAATTAAAGAGGTAGAGGACGAGTTGGCCGATCTGTTCTTGGAGCTCGCTGTGCACGAAGACCAACTTCACTATCCAATTTATTATGCAATCGCGCGTGAAGGTAAGGCATGGGAGTCGATACCTGATAGCACAGACGTGGACGCAGATTTAGAAAGCATTTTTGAAGCTGTTATTACCCATGTACCAGCGCCTCAGATCGACAGTGATCAACCATTCCAGATGCTTGTGACTGCTCTTGCTTGGGATAACTTCAAAGGTAAGTACGCCATCGGAAAAATTACTCGTGGCAAAATAAGCAGCGGTGACCCTGTGATGTTGTGCCAAAAAGATGGCAGCCAAAAGAAGTCCAAAATTGATGCAGTATATATGAGTCAAGGCGTAAGTCGCTTTGAAGTGAAGCAGGCAGTCGCCGGTGATATTGTGCAATTGACGGGCGTGTCGGATGCGCAGATTGGTGAAACAATTTGTGACGTAGACCACCCAGAAGCACTTCCGGTGATCGAGCTTGAAGCGCCGACACTAAAGATCTACCTTGGCCCAAACACCAGCCCAGCGAAGGGTAAGGAAGGTGAATACACCACAAGTAGACAGATAGGTGAGCGACTCAAAAAAGAATTAGAAACCAACGTCGGTTTACGTGTAGAGGAAGATGGAATTGGCTTTAATGTGTCAGGTCGTGGCGAGCTGCACCTAAGTGTATTGATAGAAACGATGCGCCGCGAAGGCTATGAATTTGAAGTAGGACGACCGCAAGTAGTTTTGCGAATTGTCGATGGTAAAGAAGAAGAGCCTCTTGAAGAAGTGCTGATCGAAGTGCCCGCCGAACATGTAGGTACAGTGCAAATGGAGCTTGGTAAGCGTCGAGCGACGCTAAAAGAACAATTTGCAAGCCCGAAAGGGGTAACGAAACTCGTGTATGAATTGCCAACACGTGCGGTATTGGGGCTACGTAATATCTTGATTACACAGACCAAGGGCACAGTAATTATGAACTCGCTTGTCGTTGGATATCAGGCAAAGAGCGCGTCACTTGAACAGCTGCGTAGCGGTGTACTGATTGCGTACGAAGCCGGTACGACAACTCCATATGCACTCCAGATGGCAGAAGACCGCGGCACGACGTTCATTGGTCCAGGAGAGACAGTCTATGCTGGACAAATTGTGGGGCTTAACAAGCGTCAAGAAGATATGGAAATGAATGTGTGTAAGGCTAAGCACCTCACCAACATGCGTAGCTCATCTAGCGACGGTGTTGTTCAGCTGACTCCTCCAACTATTCTCAGCCTCGAAGAGTGTCTAGATTTCATTGAAAAAGATGAGCTACTGGAAGTGACGCCGAAGTCACTGCGTCTTCGTAAGCGCGAACTCGATCCAAATAAACGCAAGCGTCTAGCTAAAAACTGAGTACTTACACACGGACTATAAGTTTCGGATAACGCTTAAGGCTGATTTTTCTTGTATACTTACGTATATATGAAAAAGACAGCCACGGTTATTATAGGCGTAGTGCTAATTTTGGCTGCGGGTCTGTACGTATTCCGGGCTGAAATTGAAAAGCTATTTCTCCGCCCTACAGAATCTAGTCTAGAAGAAGGCATAACAGAGACAAGTTCTAGTCGTGAAGTTACAATCATTGCTGAAAACCTTTCAGTTCCGTGGGAAGTTGTACTGTTGGATGAAGAAGATTATTTGATCACAGAGCGCCCCGGTACGCTCAAGCGAATTGGTAGTAATGGCCAAGTCTTTGAAATAGAAGGGGTTGAGGAAACGAGCGAAGGCGGTCTGCTAGGGTTGGCATTGCACCCGGATTTTTCAGAAAACAACTACATTTATCTGTATGCAACTACACGAAAAAACGGCGAGTTGAAGAATCAGATTTCACGCTATAGCTACGCCGATGATCAGCTGAGTGAGCCTACGCGTATATTAGATGACATCCCTGCATCAGCAATCCATGACGGAGGACGAATCGCATTTGGTCCAGACGGACTTCTGTACGCAACAACTGGGGACGCCGGGCTGCCTGAGTTAGCTCAAGATACAGCCTCTTTGGCAGGTAAAATTTTACGCATGACCGATCAAGGCGAGATACCGAACGACAACCCTTTTGATAACTACACCTACAGCTATGGCCATCGCAATCCACAAGGTCTGGCATGGGACGATGAGGAACGACTATGGTCGAGTGAGCATGGTCCTTCGGGTGCAGAGTCTGGTAACGATGAAATTAATCTAATTGAAAAGGGTGCAAATTATGGTTGGCCAGTGATTCGTGGACAAGAAACCTCACCAGACATGAAAACGCCGATTGCGGAATCAGGCACCGAAGAAACCTGGGCACCTGCCGGTCTCGCCTACAGTCAAGGATCGCTTTTCTTTACGGGTTTGCGGGGGCAAACACTCTACGAGGCAGTTATCGACGGCGAAAATCTGTCGTTGAAAGCCCATTTGAAAGAAGAATATGGCAGACTTCGAGCAGTTGTTGCAGACGATGACTTTTTGTTGGTCACGACTTCTAATACAGATGGTCGTGGCGACCCACGGACTGGAGATGATAAGGTTTTGAAATTCCCCAGAGGGATATTTTAGGTATGGAACTACAATGTAAGAAAAATGGGAGTGGTGCACCGGTGGTGTTACTTCACGGCATGGCAACATCATCAAGCTATTGGAACAAGGTTGTTGACCAATTACCAGATCACGAAGTATTACGGATGGATTTGCTTGGATTTGGAAAGTCACCAAAACCAAAAGACAGTACGTATGATTATGCGGCGCACGTCGGGGCTGTTGCCGAAACGATAAAGTCACTTAATTTCCCTCGTCCATTTACATTGGTCGGTCATTCCATGGGCGCATTAATAGCATTACGCTATGCAACTCTTTACCCTAGTCAGATAAAAAACGTGCTTCTGGTAAGCACCCCGGTTTACATGTCGCCATCAGAAGCAAAGCGTGGTGTTACACAAGACTCTAAACTTAAAGAAAAGTTGTACTACGGACTTGCTTCGCGACTGGTTTGCGAGGTGGTCTGCAAAATACCTAAACCGTTGGCGAAACGACTCGTTCGCTTTCATATTAACGATGACGATACGCGCATTACTGAAGATATCGTCGACCATACGTATCGATCCTACAGTAAGAGTTTAGAGAATATCATCGAGCACCAGACAACGGCACAAGACCTCTGGAAGGTGTCTGCGCCTGTAGAATTTTTGTACGGCAAGCAAGACGAACAGATCGCCCTAAAGAACGCCAAGTATATTGCAGATAAGCAAGCTGTGCCGTTTGTAGAGGTTGAGGGTAGTCACGCGCTCCCTCTCGAGGACCCGGAAGTAGTCGCAGGGCGTATAATTGCATTAGCGCAAGCAAAAGGCTCAAAAATATGACAGAGCTAAAAACGATGAAAAACGATACGAGCGTCGATGACTATATAGACAAAATTGAAAACGAAGAAAAGCGCAAGGACGCACAGGAATTGGTCGCTATTTTTACAGCTGCTACCAATGAGCTCCCAAAAATGTGGGGGACGAGCATTATAGGGTTCGGTGAGTACAGCTACAAACGCTCCGACGACAAAAAACTGAATTGGATGAGTTCTGGGTTCAGTCCGCGGGCGCAAAGCCTGACACTGTATATTATGTCAGGATTTGACGAATACGCAGCGCAAAGTGGCTATAATCCCAAGCCGCTGCTTAACAAACTAGGTTCTTATAAAACAGGTAAATCGTGTTTGTATATAAAAAAACTGCAAGACGTCGACGAGTCTGTTTTAAAAGATTTAATAGAACAGTCACACGAGCACATCAATAAAAGCCACAAGTCTTCTTGACCGCACCACAAGACTCGCCTAGGCTGATAGTACGATGAACAAAAAAGGCACAAAATTACGAATATTTAGAAAAGCTTACGATGTCCAACCTGAGGATGTCAAAGCTGCCAGGTCATATATTGCTTCGTATTGGGAAAAACTTGTTCGCAATAATCCGAAAGATGTCGATAGTCTCATTGGTTTGCCGAATAAATACATAGTGCCCGCTCATGAAGAAGGGCGAGAGTTTGATTTTAATGAGATGTATTACTGGGATACTTATTTTATTGCCCAGGGGTTATTGGATGAGGAACATAAAGATCTTGTCGTGGGCATGGTAGAGAATCTTCTGTACATGCTCAACAAGTTTAAGATTATCCCGAATGCATCCAGAACGTATCTAATGGGTCGTAGCCAGCCACCCCTGTTAACCAGTTTGATATGGGATGTATATGACGCATTTGCTATGAGTGAAAAGTGGCTAGACAAGGCTATAGCGACAGCAGAAATAGAATACGCAGTGGTATGGATGGGTACGACAAAGCCAAATGTGCGTCAGGTTCATAAAGGCTTGAGCCGTTACTTTGATATTAATTATCTACACAATCTTGCAGAAGCAGAAAGTGGCTGGGACATGACGCAGCGATTTAACCGTAGATGCTTAGATTTTCTGCCAGTTGATCTCAATGCTTTGCTCTACAAATACGAGACCGATTTTGCACGCTACTATCGGATGAAAAAAGACACTCGTACGGCTGCAAAATGGGACGTGACAGCAGAGGCGCGGCTAAAAACCATGAACAAGCTGATGTATTCAGAATTTAGGGACTGGTATTACGATTACAACTTTGCCAAAGAAAAGCGCGGTGGGGTGACATCACTCGCAGGCTTTTATCCCATGTGGGCTGGAATGGTCAGCGATGCGCAAGCTAAGGACATGGTCAAGGCCTTGAAGCGCTTTGAGAACAGGGGTGGGCTTGCAACCACGGAGGTGCAACCACTCAATCAATACATGCCAGGCGCTATGCCAACGCAGTGGGCGTACCCAAACGGCTGGGCACCCTTGCAGTATATTGTCGTAAAAGGGTTAGAGCGCTATGGATTCCATGAGGATGCAGAGCGTATCGCGAAGAAATGGCTACATGCAAATATCCGTTGGCATGAAACACACGGTGTATTCCTAGAAAAATATAACGTCGTACAGCCTGACAAGCCGCCGGTGAAGGGTGTCTACCCAACCCAGACGGGGTTTGGCTGGACGAATGCGGTATTCGAAAGATTTTGCAAGGATTACGTTGATGGTAAATGAAATGCGTTCTTGTGCCGATAAGCTGGTGTTCGATACCCGGAAACAGGCTGAAGCCAGCGCTACGACGTTAAAATGGCAACGTGGAGTACGCTTAAAGGCCTACATGTGTACGGAGTGTGAACTGTGGCATTTATCAAGTGAGTATTCGTAAGTTTGTTAGAAACCAAGTATAATAACAGGCATGAATACGGTCAGTTTAAGAAACAGACTAATGACAATGCCCAAGTAGGGCTAGGCTATTTCTTTTTCATGACGACAACTATACACTGCTACCGAGTAGCAAAGGATTAAAATGAAGTATTACGTTACAACCTCTATTCCATATGTAAATGCAAAGCCACATATTGGTCATGCCCTTGAATTTATAATGGCTGATACGCTTGCGCGTTATGCCAGGCAACAGAACAAGCCAGTCATATTTTCTATTGGCACTGATGAGCATGGTGGCAAAATTGCAGAATCAGCTGAAAAAGAGGGCGTAGATCCCAAGGAGTTTACCGACAAAGTGAGTGAAACGTTCCGCGAACTAGCGAAATCACTCGAACTCAGCAACGATCGGTTTATTCGAACAACCGACAAGGGGCATGAGCAGAGGGCTGCTGTAATATGGAAAGCGCTTTCTAAAGACATCTACAAAGATACGTACGAAGGCCTGTATTGCACTGGCTGCGAGGCTTTCGTGACTGAAGCAGTCGCCAAAGAAAACAATCAGATCTGCCCGCATCACAATAAGCCGTACGAAAAGATAAAAGAAGACAACTATTTTTTCAAACTCAGTAACTATACTGATAAAATTCAAAAAACTATTGAAGACGGTAGTTTCAAGATAATTCCGGCTAGCAAAAAACACGAGATCCTAAACCTTATAAAAGACGGATTGGATGACGTCAGTATCAGTCGACCGAAAGAAAAAATAAGTTGGGGCATTCCGGTGCCGAACGATTCAAATCAAGTAATGTATGTATGGTTTGAAGCGCTCATGAATTACATTACGGTACTTGGGTACCCAGAACACGATGATTTTAAGAACTTCTGGCCAGCCAATGTGCAAGTTGTTGGTAAGGATATTTTGCGATTCCACGCAGCTATTTGGCCTGGAATGCTAATGGCGCTTGATCTGCCATTGCCAGGTGTGCTGTATGTGCACGGATTTGTTAATGCAAAGGGTGGGGTCAAGATGAGTAAAAGTCTTGGAAATGTTGTTGCTCCTGAAGACATCTTGAAAGAATACAGCGCCGACGCATTTCGTTATTATTTTTTGCGTCATATCCCAAGTTACGGTGATGGAGAGTTTAGCTGGGAAAAACTAGAAGAAACCTACAATAACGAACTCGCTAACGAACTCGGAAATGCGGTGCAACGTACCATGGCGATGATCATGCGCTATCAAGACGGCATAATTGGCAATGTACCGCCAGCCGAACACGATGTCGCTCAATACAGGCGCGCACTTGAAGAATGCCGTTTTGACAGAGCGCTTGACGAAGTCTGGACGCAGGTTCGTGGATTGAACCAGTATATTGAAGAGCAAAAACCCTGGGCAATCCACAAAGAAGGTGACAGTGAACACCTAAGAGAAGTGCTCGCCTATCAGGTGAGCTGCTTGCTTGAGATCGCAGATTTATTAGAGCCTTTCATGCCAATTACGAGCAAAAAGATTCAACGCATGTTCGAGGAAGGCGTGATTCGCCAATTGGATGGAACGCTCTTTCCGAAGAAAGAAGTTCCTACGAGCGAAGATGCCTAAGTTTTTCGACTCACATTGTCATATACACGAAGCCAGCAATGTCGCGGATGATGGTGGAGTGGCGGGAGTGTGGCAAAAGGGTGGGTTTACTTCCACGGATCAGCTCATAAATGAGTCGATTGAGGCGGGAGTGACGCACCTTCTTTGTGTGGGTTGTAGCCTTGAGGATAGTCGTATGGCGATAGAGCTGGCTCAAAAAAACGCCCATTGCTTCGCGAGCATCGGCATTCACCCACATGAAGCAAAAGTGCACCGCACAGAAGCGATAAAAAGCGAATTTGCATCACTCGCCACCCAAGATCGCGTAGTGGCAGTGGGAGAGTGCGGCCTCGATTACTTTTACGACCATTCACCGAAGTCTGCACAAATAGAAATGCTGGAGTTTCAGTTAGATATTGCTCAGCAGCACGGATTGCCCCTCGTGTTTCATGTACGAGAGGCCTTTGAAGATTTTTGGCCGATTTTCGACAATTTCAAGCACCTAAGAGGCGTATTGCATAGTTTTACGTCAAATAGAGCGGTCTTGGACAAAGCACTATCAAGAGGGCTGTACGTGGGCCTGAACGGCATAATGACTTTTACGAAAAATAGTGATCAGATAGATATGGCTCGTTCAGTGCCATTGTCAAAATTACTACTCGAAACTGACGCACCTTTCTTGACGCCAACCCCTTATCGTGGTACAATCTGCCAGCCTAAACATGTTGTTGTGACAGCAGAGTACTTATCAGACTTGAGAGATGAATTTCTTGAGGAGATAGCTGCGGCCACAACACAGAATGCGAAGGAGTTATTTAGGATATAATGAACAATTTTGAAATCGAAAGACAATTATCGGTCCCCGAGTACCTTAACCTTAGGTTCACTGAGGTTGTTAAGGGTGTCGAAAACATTGCCGTATCGCGCGAACGGGGATATGGCGATAGGCCAAACGACGGATTTACCGAACATGTTGCCCGTTTAGACCCCGCTCGACAAGACTATGTAGCTGCACCGCAGATAGACGTACCCAAGGAAGCTGAAGTTACGTCACAAATTAACGAAGACGAAGAAGATGCTCGCAGACTTGTTAATAGCGTCTTTTCTGCAGATACTGGCGCCCAGTCGTTCTCAGCCACGACAACTCCCGAAAAAATTATAAATGTTACTTTTGATGAAATTTTTACCGAAAATCCAGACCTAGCATCTGATACGTTTGATTTGCAGGGATAGTCATGTTGAATAAAATCGTAAAAGGTATCACAAAATCAAGAGATGAGCAGCGCCGAGCTGAGCTGCTAAGAAAACTGATGCGAAAAGAAGCCGAGATTGGTGGACAGCTCTTTGGTCCTGTAGCAAAAGGTGGACGCAGAGAGTTCTTCTGTCTTGATGAGCACACCTGGGTCTGGCACGAAGAGTGGGTTGATAAACAAGCTGTTCGTCAAGTAAAAACTACTCGATATGATGTTCGCCCAGATCGGATTTTGAAATCGCAAAACGGTCACTATTCACACGTTGAAAAAGATGAAGTTATTCGACTTCATGAAGCAGCTAAAATATATAGAGATCGCGTCCGCGAAGAAGTCTATTCAGGCGTTTAATTTCCAAGGTGTAAGCTAGTAGCATGGATCCAATCTATCTCGATTACGCAGCTGCTACGCCCGTATCAAAGTCTGTCATGACTGCGATGGCACCGTATTTTACCGAAAAGTTCTATAATCCATCGGCTTTATATTTATCTGCTCAATCTGTGGGCAAAGATCTCTCGGCTGCAAGAGAAACCGTTGCAAAAACGCTTGGTGCCCGAGGTAGCGAGATTATTTTCACTGCTGGTGGCACAGAAGCCAATAACCTTGCAATCCACGGACTGCTACAGCTGCACCCGCAAGCTAAAGTCTTGGTTTCCGCGATCGAGCATGATTCTGTACTTGCCCCCGCACATACATGGAACCGTACCTTACTCGGCGTTGACAGTGATGGGCGAATTGACTTAGTTGATCTCAAAAAGTCAATTGACGACTCGACGTTGTTGATTTCGGTAGGCTACGTAAACAATGAAATAGGTACCGTGCAACCACTTCAAAAGATTCGTGAAATTATCACGCAAGTGCTCGCCGATAGACGGGCAAGAAGTATCGACCTACCACTGTTTTTGCACACGGATGCCTGCCAAGCGGGCAATTATTTGTCGCTGAATGTGCACAAACTAGGCGTTGATATGATGACAATTAATGGTGGTAAGCTCTACGGTCCAAAACAATCGGGGGCGCTGTACGTTCGAGCTGGGATCGACTTAAAACCACTTATTTCTGGCGGAGGTCAAGAGTTTTCAAAGCGTAGCGGGACAGAGAATGTCGCGTTTGCTATCGGGCTAGCTATGGCTCTAGAGGTAGCTCAGTCAAAACGCCACACAGAAACCACCCGAATTACTACACTTCAAGGCTATTTTATTGACCGACTCAAACAACTAGGTGTGTGCATAAACGGGTCAGAATCACAGCGTATTGCTAATAATGTGCACATTAGGTTTGATGGCAAAGACAACGAACGGCTTATGATGGAGCTCGATGAGCGGAGAATAATGGCAGCTGTTGGTTCGGCATGTAGTGCCAGCAAAGATACGCCATCTCATGTGCTTCGAGCAATTGGTCTGAGTGAAACAGAGGCGAGGTCTAGTTTGCGGTTTACTCTCGGGCAAGGCACTACAAAAGAGCAGATCGACTATGTCTGCGATCAATTGTACGATCTTCGGTAGGGTTTATTTGCGTTAGGGGTGCTACGTTAGGTATACTTAAACATAAGTACAATAATGCCTATGAAGATAAAAATAAAAACACTCTTCACACCACAGCGACTCTTTTCTTTATTGGGGTTAGTTCTGCTCATGATGTTGAGTGCTCGAGTTGATGTTGCTTTTGCGCAAGCGGTGACACAAGGCTACGCCTCCGATGCTACCTTGCAACGAGGTATGATCGTCAAAATCGACGAAGAAGACACGACGAAAGTCGAGGCGGTCACACAAGAGACTGCCGAAGGAGCTTATGGGGTCGTAGTGAACCCTAATGACGCACCCGCCACTCTTTCAACAGAGAGCCAACAAGTGTTCGTCGCTTCTGCCGGCAAATATCAAATTTTAGTAAATGACCAGAATGGCCCGATTAACGCTGGCGATTATATCGTCGTATCTTCAATTAGCGGTATAGGAATGAAAGTTGATCAGATACAACCGATCGTTGTTGCTCGTGCACTAGAGTCTTTCAGTGGTTCTGGCGAGAGAATTGGTTCTGCGCAAGTTGGAGAAGATAGTGTGAATATTGGACGGATTCTTGCTGACGTGAGTGTATCTGGCAATCCACTCCAAAAACCGCCAGTGCAGCGCTTACCAGACGTTTTGCGCAGAATTGCTGAGGATGTTGCCCAAAAGCCAATTAGTATGGTGCGACTCTATCTGAGCCTGGCAATATTGACAGTGAGTACGGTGCTTGCCGGAAGCTTGCTATATAGCGGTATTCGCAGTGCGATCACCTCTATCGGGCGAAATCCGCTCAGCAAGAAGTCTATCTTCAGGGGAATGTTCCAAGTAATCATTGTCGGACTGATTATTTTCATTGTTGGTATTTTTGGGGTATATTTATTACTAAGGTTATAAGCAAAAGCGCATTGGTGGGTATTGAGTGAGCATTGCGGTATTAATACTACTGTTAACAACAATAACAATCGGTACAGGTGCATTTATCTGGTTTATTTTGTATGGTTCAAAAAAACCCAAAAACAAACTTACCGGTACTGAAGAAATGACTTCTCAAGCAGTCGAAGATGTTGAGCACATCTTCAACGACGAGTTTCGTGAAGAGCTTCGAAATCGTGGCCGACTTCATTTTGAAAAAATATTGGGTGAGAATGCCATGTTCTTACAACAAGATCTTCGGCTAACCACTTCTCAGTTAAACGAATACATGAAAGGCGAGATTACTCAGAAGCTTCAAGAGGAATTTGAAAAGTACGAAGAATCAATCACCGACGCTAAAGAACTGGCCGTAGAGGCAATCAACAAAACGCAGACAGCTATTGAAGAACAGCGAAAACTAATGAGCCAACAGATTCAGCAAGAAATCGCAAACGAACGAGAGCGACTAATAAAGCGATTCGAGGATAATATGGCTGAAATCATAAATCATTATGTATTAGCAGCTATCGGGGATCAAATTGACCTAAATGATCAGCTAGAATTTATTCTCAGTGATCTTGAGGCAAATAAGGAAGCAATTGTACGCGACATAACGGGTGGAGCGTAGTCAAATGGAGCAGAAGAACAGCCAGCCTGCACTTCAGCTACCAATTGCGGTGGTGAGTAAAGTCGATGTTGGACGCCTTATCAGGGAGCTGGATGTACTCGACAACTTTCTAGGCTCTGCAGAGGCTCGCCAGCCAGGAGCGCCAACGCAGCTTCCAAAAACAAGCCGATTACTCGATGATTTTTTCGAGATCAATAAGCTCAACGCACTGCAATCAGACGACAGGACGACATCGTCACATTTTTTACACGGAGTACATAAAGATGCTCCGACGATTCATTTTAGCTTTAGTGCAGATCCGGCTCCTCTGTTTACGAAACGTCTCATCACATGGCTGAGGCAAAATATTCATCCGCTTGTGTTGTTGCAGGTTGGATTGCAACCAACGATTGGTGCAGGAGCAGTGGTTCGAACCACTAACATGTATTTCGATTTGAGCTTGCGACAGCGCTTCGATGAAAGTAAAGACGTAGTAATGCGGGCTATGAGAGCGGCATTAAAGTCCGAAGGTGCGGCGCCACTACCAACGAGCGCAATTGAGACACCTGATACTGCACCAACAGAGGTCGTTGCAGCGCCTGCTGTCGAACGAGAGGTGAGCGCATGAATTCTGGCAATCAGCACTTTGACCGACTCGTAGAATCGGGGCAGCCAATTGGTGAAGTTATTGCAGTTGACCAGTTTCTCATAAAAGCCAAGGGTCTGCAGCCCTGCGCAATCCACGCATTAATTATGTTTGAGGATGGCAGTAAGGGGTTTGTGAATCAGGTATTTGAAGATCACGTTGTGATTCTTCACCTCGGTGATATTCGGCTTCATGTGGGCATAGTGGCTGTTTTACAGCACCAAGAGCTGGTTTGTAAGGTTGGAAAAGATTTTATTGGCCGCGTCATCACCGTAAACGGTGAACCGCTTGACGGTAAGGGTCCGATTGCTGCAGATAAAGTATGGCCAGTCTTCAATAAGGCA
>Ga0136558_1001253_pt1 | contig 13182 bp, 16 predicted proteins | sample AntRauTorckE6833_FD_101391 | JGI IMG/M metagenome (GOLD analysis project Ga0136558, IMG submission 101391) | Saline lake microbial communities from Rauer Islands, Antarctica - Metagenome Torckler E6 #833 | ecosystem: Environmental > Aquatic > Non-marine Saline and Alkaline > Saline | place...
AATGGGTGCCATTCAGCCATTTCTTTAAACCCTCTTAACCTGGAGGCTGTCTAGCTCTACCGGAGTTTCTCGGCCGAACATATTAACAAGCACTTTGAGCTTGCCTTTAGCCTCATCCACTTCGTTAATAGCACCGTCGAATCCCTTAAATGGCCCGTCAATGATATTAACGACCTCGCCAACATTGAAGTCGATCTTATGTTTTGGCTCCTCACGACCCATGCGCTTCATGATTTTTTCCATTTCCTCATCGTCAATAGGAGTAGGTTCAGAACCAGAGCCAACGAATCCAGTTACAGACGGAGTGTTTCGTACTATATACCAAGCATCTTCGCTCATTTTCATCTCAACCATAACGTACCCTTGAAAAATTCTTTTTTCAACAACGCGGCGTTTACCGTTCTTTACCTCAATCATTTTCTCTTTCGGAACAACAATTTGATAAATTTTGTCGTTCATGTCGAGACTTTCTGAGCGCTGACGGATACTCTCGGCTACTTTTTCTTCATAACCGCTATAGGTGTGGATCGCGTACCACTGTTTCTGTGAATCGTATCTTTTCTTCATCTTCTTATAACTCCTTATTGTAGGCTTAACCTAGCAACACCTCTCTAAATACTTTGTTTAATCCATAATCTAACACCCATACAAGCCCACCAATGACCAATGCAAAGACAACAACTGCGAATGTCATTTTGGTTGTTTCGCGTGCGTTTGGCCACGCAACTTGTTTGATCTCATTCCATGAGTTGGTGATGTATTTCGGCAAGAAACGAACTCTCTTGCCCAGAAAACGTCCAAGTTTATTGTCAGGGAGTTTAAAAAGATGGATCTCTTTTTTGCCGGCCTTAGATGCGGCACTAAAAGGCTTCCTTGCAGCACCAGCTACTTTAGTAACCCGTCGCTTTTTAACTGGTTCCTGTTCTTTACGTACCGTAATTTCGCGCAATGATTCAGGCTGATTCTTTATACGTCGTGGCTTCTTTTTATCTGTCACCTTGTTTGGCTCCCTTAACTTAAAAAACCTACCGTAGTGGTAGGTGTTCGTTGTCAATAGTACTCTAGCATCACAATAGCGTCAATATTAATTAAATGTTTGGTATAGTTGTACCTAAGTATGATGCTTATGTTTTGGAGCGCTATTATTTTAGAGATGTTGGTTGTGTGGGTGCCACAGCTATGGAAACGTCGCGTATACGCAATTTCTATTATTCTAGTACTTCTTGGCTTTTGGGTCGGAACTGTTATAACTCAAGATCCTTCAAAACTACTTTTGCTGATAACTGCTGTTGTCGCATTCCGAGCAATGAACCTCTTAAAGGCGACTAACTCGTCTATTCATCCGAAATACTTGCGCAATGTCGTACGCAGAACATCTTCCGTTTTGATAACCTTATCGGTTGTACTTTTAGGAATTAACGCTTTAGTGCAACTCCAGTATCTATCTGACCTGTTGTTGCCGTGGGGATTGCTGCAGTTTGTAATTGCTGCGCTGCTACTGGCAGTCACTTCAAAAAATTTACAGAAAACTCGCCACCACAATAGTCATCATTACTATAGTGATAAAGAACTGCCCACTGTTACCGTTGCAATCCCCGCTAGGAATGAGACCAGTGACTTGGCGTCGTGTTTAAGGACTGTCTTGGGTAGTGATTACCCAAAGCTTGAAGTGCTTGTACTCGATGACTGCTCTCAAGACAGAACTGCCGAGGTCATTAAAGACTTTGCGCACGATGGCGTAAGGTTTATTTCTGGAAAGCCCCCGAAAGATCGTTGGCTGGCTAAAAATCAGGCTTACGAGGAGCTGACACATCATGCGAGCGGAGAGATTATATTATTCTGCGGTGTTGATGTCAGATTTGGCCCGCAGGCGATTCGCTCACTTGTGACCTCTATGAAAACGAAAGACAGAAAAATGATGAGTGTTATGCCTTTTAGAGTGGGTGGAGGTGTCAATACTTCTCTCATTCAACCGCTCAGATATTGGTGGGAAATTGCTTTACCCCGCAGAGCATTCAATCGACCACCGGTTCTTAGCACCTGCTGGTTGATTGACAGAAGATCTTTACTAGGTCTTGGCGCCTTTGCTGGCGTGAGCCACAACATTATCCCGGAACGTTACTTTGCGAGGGAGCTCGTAAAAAAAGATAGTTATGCGTTTATTCGATCGGATGAGCGACTGGATATACGAACTGTAAAACCCATAGAAGAGCAAATAGCTACCGCAATCAGAACTCGTTATCCTCAGCTGAAAAAACGGCCCGAAAACGTCTTATTTGTTACGTTTCTAGAACTGGCTTTCATTGGCGCACCGTTTATATTCGCCATTACTGTCTTTTGGACTGGTCTTACCCCAGTTTCTTTACTTGGACTACTTTCGCTAGGACTTCTAACAGTGACTCATTATTTGATCATGTCAGCGAGCAATCCGATGCATAGCATCATTGCTCTTTTCAATATTCCATTTGCCCTGGTCACTGAAGTCGTATTGACCGTTGCTTCAATGGTGCGTTACGAGTTCGGGACAGTCAATTGGAAAGGGCGTAATGTCTGTATACCCACGATGCACGTCGTAAAACATCTACCAAAGGTTAAGTAGTCTTTGAGGGCTGAAGATTGGGCACGTAGATTGTAAACGTCGAACCTTTATCAATAACAGAGTGTAGATCAATCTCAGCATGTAGTAAGCGCGCTAGCTTCATCGTGACATAAAGCCCCAGTCCAGTGCCCTTATTCGCACGTGTTCTAAAATCTTCGCTTCTGAAGAATTTATCAAAGACTTTCTCTTTGTCGGCCTTACTGATACCGATGCCGGTATCGGTGACGTAAAATTCTACTCCTTCACCTTTTTTCCGAGCGCCGATTGTAACGCTGCCTTTTTCTGTGTATTTAATGGCATTTGTGATGAAGTTTTGGAGAATCTCTCTTGTATACAGACGACCCGATTGTAGTAATTCCAAGTTTGGATCCTGCTCAATTTTAAGTTCTAGGCCTTTTGCTGAAACGTCAGCCGTGTAGCCATCCTTAAGATCTTGGATGAGATCATGGACATTTATTGTCTCCACGTCTAGCGTGAGCTTCCCGCGCTCGGCTCTGGATAACGTAGATAAGTCATTGATAAGTCCGGCTAAAAATGTAATTTGAGTGTGCGCTTGATTGACCGCTTGGGTGAGCAGTGGATCGGATATTTTTGCCTTTTCTAACAAAAATTCCATATTGCCAATGTTGCCTTCCGCAATGGCAATGGGCGTTCTCAATTCGTGACTCACTACACTTATGAATTCATCGCGTTCTTCTTCGAGTGATTTTTCATGGGTTATGTCCCGAAGCAACACAACATATCCGCGCATGCCGTCTTTCCCGAAACCTAGCCGCACCGGAGCGATACTTAGAAACACATTAATTGCGTCATCCTTTGTATATACGATTCTCCAATCACGGTTACTGAATGGTGTTTTTATGTCTTTGATGACTTTTTTAATATCTATTTTCTGATTATTTTTATCGACAAGATGTAGGAATGCATCAATTGGCTTCCCCGCCATAGTTGCGTTCACGTCAAGCACATTCAGCGCCGCTCCATTGCTGATGGCGACGTCAAGTTTACTATCAATGGCAATTACGCCGTCAGCCATGCTATTAATAAGGCTCGTCAGTCGTTCGCGTTCAAGTTCTGCGCTTTGTAGTTCGTGTTCGGGCGTTGTTTGCTCGTCCAGCATAAGCACCATTATGACATAGGACTCGCAATAATTAGCTTATTTGCGCCCGATAATTTTTAATTTGTTTCCTGAGAGATTGAACGTCGGCGACATATTTATTCATTTCGTCCCAAAAGGGTCGGCCGTGAGCCATTACCCTCGTATGCGTTAGCTCGTGAAGAATCACATAATCAATAAGTTCCCACGGCAGCTGCATGAGGTAGACGTTTAAAACTATCTCTTTGCTTTGATTGCAACTGCCCCATCGGCTTTTCATAGGCCTCGTCTTTGCGCTTTTATACTCAAACCCGTGTGTCTGAGCTAGCGTTTTTATGCGCTGTGTAAGTAGTTGATCGGCTTGCAGCTTAAGCGCTCGTACTGCCCCTCTTTTCGCGGCTAATTGTGCGTCGTGACTTTGTGAGCTGATATCTCTTGGCAATTTTACAGAAATAGTGTTGTTGACCAGTCTCACATTCGGTTTTTTTATTGAGTCCACAGTGGTGAAATCAAGCAAGTGCGTTTTCCCGACGCGTTGCCCCGCAGTAAGTAATTGTGGAGATTTTTGGTGCTGCGCAACCCAGTCTTTCTTTGTTTCCAAAAAATCTAAACCTGCTTTGTAGGGGAGCCATCGGGGTAGCGTTACTCGAACTCCTCCGATACCATCCAGGCTTATGCGAACAGATTTTGCACCTTTGCGTTTATAAAGCCTTACGTCTCCTATACCATCGACAACGAGCTGCTTGGTAGCCATTAACGGATAATAATATTACGGCGGGAATTATCAAACCTGCCGGCTAAAGGATTTGGAATATGGTTTACAAGATCAGGTCGCGCTATTTTAGACGCAGCAAGACTAGGATCTAGAAGTCCTAGATCGTAAAATCGCTTCATGGCCATTTTAGATTGTGTGCCATAGGTGTGTTTCCCGCTTAATACCACATAATCCTCCGATTGATTCGGGTTCTGCATAAAGTGAGTGATCGAACTAAATGTTTGTCGGTCGAGGGGTACAGAATATTTGTCATCTGCCCTCCGTCGATCCCTTTTATTAGCCCGCTGGAAAGCTGTTTCCTGATCGATCTGCAACCAGATAAGTACTGGTGCTGCTTTATGCTTCCTTGCAAGATCGCGCAGTAAACGTCGATGGCTGAATCTGAGGGCGTTCGTATCAAACACCACGCTCACACCAGCTTTCAAAAATTCTTCTGTCATATACCGCATAAGATGCTGCAAGATTTGGTTTTCTTGCTTGTCGAATCTGGGCTGCTCAAACACTTCATTTCGGATTCTATCGTCATGAATATGTGCTGCAGACAATTCTTCGCACAATTGGCGCGCAAAATAGGTCTTGCCCGCGCCAGGGTAACCATACAGTAATATCAAGCTAGGTTTAGAAAGTCCTAATTTGCTCATCAACCTATTGTATAACAGATCAGCAACTATATTAAAAGTAATCTAACGATATGACAAATTTTCACAACTGTATAAAAGCTAAAAAATCGGGTATACTTTCACATCGTACAACATAAACAATTATAGGGGTGTAGCTCAGTTGGTAGAGCACTGGTCTCCAAAACCAGGTGTCGCAGGTTCAAGTCCTGTCACCCCTGCCAAAATTAAGAATCCGACCACTGTGTCGGGTTTTTAATTTTGTTTGAGTTCTGAGGACTTGAACCGATAGGCGTAAGTAGTCGGTGGCTGCTTACGTTTTCCCTGCTTGGCCGAACGAGGAACGCATTCCGAGAGAGCAAATATGGCAAGTCCTGTCACCCCTGCCAAGCATAAGCGTTATCAAAGTTATAAGTAGAAATTACTTCACGCTGCTATGATTATACAATGAAAAATCTGGTAAAAATTTTATCTTTTATTATTTCAATATTATTTTTATATTTAGTTATAGTAGAAGGCTGGGATAACTGGACTTGGGGTTTAGTGATTTTTCCACTGGTAGGTATATGTTTCAATACTAATGTTATTATAGTAAATAATTTATTTAAGACGTTATTGACCTTTGTTCTAGCTTTAGGCGTAGTTTATGCAGTATTCGTTATTGTTAGTATTTTTCATACAGTAGTATAATTGCACTGGGATATATAACTGCAATCAAAATGGTTAGACAATAATCGCATGGGTGAAGACAAGCAACGAAGCAATACGGAACTTTGGTCGGGATGCGACAATATTCCAGCAGCTTTTGAGGCAGCAGGAATTCCAAAAGATATCTCCCTCATGCGTTTCTTGAACATGGGAAGGGTGATCGTCAAGAATGACCCAGCACTAGTTAAGGTGTTTGGGCAAGAAACAGTAGATCGTTACGAAGCTCTGCTCGCAGATTTAGATTAATTAATGCGAAATATACATTGTAACGCCAGCTATTATTGACAGAAGTCTGTTTGTGCGCTATAATATAATGATGGAGTATATCGGTCCTATCGAGCGTGAACATGTCTTTTCTGAACTTGCTAAAATTTCCGACAAAGGGGTAAGGCACCCGGATCAGTTAGACGATTCAGATCCGGAAACTGCACAAGCTTTTCAGTTATTCTTTGGATATGCTAAGCAACGTCAGGACTATGCCAAAAGCATTGGCACTCAAGAAGCCGAGCTTGAGACTAGTCTCGACTTATCTACAGTCCGGACCGATGCTGGGTTTAATGATCCAGAGTATATTGATGAAGTAGTGAATGATTGGCTTGCTCAAGACGAACAGAAAGCGCTAAACAATGATTTAGAAGAGTTAGCGGTTAAAATACGAAACAAAACTATTGAATTAAAAAGTAAAATCGGAGAGTAATGCTGGTAGTTGAAGTTTTAAAATGCTTCTACTAAGGTCTGTGAGATAAACAGACAAGAGAACAGGGTGTTTTTATATTTGCTATAATTTCATACATGCAGGGAAAAATAGAAATTGTTACAGGGCCGATGTTTAGTGGAAAATCAGCTGAGCTGCTGGTAGCATCGCGGAATCTAGCTAATGAAAACTTACGGGTCGGCTTATACCAAAGCGTCCAGAATACCCGTGACGACGGAATAAAATCACGCAACGGAGATTGTTTGCCTGCCGTGAAGATTAAAAGCCTGAGAGAAATCGCAAGTGATGAACACGATGCCATTATTATCGATGAACTGCACTTTTTCAGTGATGTTGCTAGCGAAGTAAAGTGGCTGCAAAAGACGAGACAAATTGGCAAGGTTGTGGTTGCTGGTGTGCTCGACTATGACTTTAGCGGTAAAGAAATGCCGATATATTCCGCAATTCGACAAATAGGCCCGGATACCGAAAGAAAATTGACTGCCCGTTGCGATGAAATAGCGGACTGCGTCATGCCGGCAGAGTACAGTGCGAGACTGCTCAATGGCCAGCAACTCCTTGAAGGACCACGAATTTTAGTCGATGGAGTAAAGGCTACTTACTCGCCACGCTGCAAAGACCATTACTTGCCAATTACGCAACTTATTTCAGAAGCAGTGTAAGTGTTAAATATCTGTAAAATATTTCACTAAACGGTTGTGCTTGTCGCCTTATATAAGTATACTGGTGGGGAACAGAAATAACAGGTAGAGAAACACATATGAAAATACTTATGTTGGGTTGGGAATTACCGCCTCATAATAGTGGAGGTTTGGGGGTCGCGTGCTATCAGATGTGTAAAGCGCTCTCGAAAAATGGTGCTGACATTGAGTTTATCCTTCCCTACTCCGCAGAGCACAATATAGATTTTATGAAAATTCGTGCAGCCTATCCTGCTGACGTGAAGGAGGTTATCAAGGCTGGTATCGCATACGATAGTTATAAGTTCCTCTACAAAGATGGCGCAGTGAAGTGGAAAAATATTATAGATTTTCACCAAGCATACGAAGAGTCTATCGACAGCATTGTGGAAACGTCAGAGTTTGATATTATCCACGCTCACGATTGGTTGACGTTCCGTGCTGCTTTACGAGCAAAAGAACGCACAAACAAACCTTTGCTACTACACGTCCACTCTGTTGAGTCAGATCGTGCCGGTGGCAACAAGGGCAACCCATTTGTTCATGAAATTGAGCGCATGTCATTACTCCTCGCTGATCGAGTAATAGCAGTCAGCAACCACACCAAGAAAGCAATTATCCGGGACTACCAGATCCCAGCCGATAAAATCAGCGTAGTTCACAATAGCATCGATAAAGAAATCCTAGAGCCGCTTGATTCGGAAAACTCTTATCGGTACCTAGAAGCAATGAAGAAAAATGGTTACCGAGTTGTCGTCAATATTGGCCGGCTCACGATCCAAAAAAACCTCACTAACTTGCTCAAAGCTGCTCAGAAAGTGGTTGAAAAAGCCCCCAAAACCATATTCCTTATTGTTGGCAGCGGAGAACTAGAGCAAGAGCTAATCGAGGAGACAGCAGCGCTAGGTATTAGCCGTAATGTCGTCTTTACTGGCTTTCAGCGCGGTAAACGCTGGAGAGACGCCTATGCGATTGGTGATCTTTTTGTCATGCCGTCAATCTCTGAACCGTTTGGACTAACGCCGTTGGAAGCTATTGGGTACGGTACTCCTTCACTCATTAGCTATCAATCAGGCGTTTCAGAGGTTATTAAAAACTGTCTGAAAGTTGATTTTTGGGATGTTGATGAAATGGCGAATCAAATTGCTGCAGTCGTAAAGAGTGATGCTCTCCGGGACGAACTCCATGCAAACTCTCTCAAGGAGTACGATCTAATTAGCTGGAAAAAAGCGGCGGATCAACTATTTGAAGTCTACGATCAACATATGATTTCAGAAGGTGCGATGGCATGAAGAAAGCGATTGTCCTCTACTTGCACGTTCATCAACCCTACCGCATCCGTCACTATACTATTTTTGACAGTGGGGTTCAGCATGATTACTTTAATGCTCCCTATGATGACAGGCGGAGTAATGAGCAAATTCTGCATAAAGTAGCGGAAAAATCATACATAGAAACTAACCGCGTACTAAAAGAAATGCTAGAAAAACATCCTGAATTCTGTGTCAGCATGTCGATTACCGGAACTGTTCTAGAACAACTGCAGACATGGTCACCGCGCGCGCTTCATTCGTTCCAGGATCTCATTGCTACGGGTAGAGTTGAGATTGTTGGTGAAACATATCACCATAGCCTGGCTTTCTTCTATTCGCTATCGGAATTTGAGATGCAGGTCAATATGCACAAGGCTAAGGTGCAAGAGCTTTTCGGGCAGACTCCAACTGCATTCAGAAATACTGAGCTAAGCTATAACAACGACCTTGCCTACTGGGCAGATCGGGCAGGTTATCAAGCAATTTTAGCCGAAGGGTGGGATCCAGTACTCGGTTGGCGTAGTCCAAATTTTGTCTACAAACCAACCTATACTAATCAGATCAAACTTCTGATGAAAAATTATAAACTCAGTGATGATATTGCCTTTCGTTTTAGTAACAGAGACTGGGCTGAGTGGCCACTTACAGCGCACAAATTTTCACATTGGTTAAATGAAACTGGTGATGCGACAAACTTCAATCTGTTCATGGACTACGAGACTTTCGGTGAACACCAGTGGGGTGATAGTGGAATTTTCGAATTCTTAAAGCACCTTCCGCAAGAATGGTTAAAGAACGAAGATCATACGTTCATGACAGTATCTCAGGCCGCTTCATCGTTTAATCCTGTGGATGTAGTCGATACACCTCATACAACTACCTGGGCAGATACAGAACGTGACCTAAGCGCATGGCTGGGCAATCCTATGCAGCAAGAATCTATCGGTGCTATTTACGAACTACAAGATGCTGTCATAAAGTCTGGAGATCTTGCACTTATTGAAGATTGGCGAAAGTTACAAACTTCGGATCACTTCTATTACATGTGTACTAAGTGGTTTAATGACGGCGATATTCATGCCTACTTCAGCCCCTACGAAACGCCGTATGAAGCACACATTAATTTCATGAACGCTTACCACGATTTAAAATATCGCCTAGATGCAATGGGGTTTGACGTATGAGCAGACACGTCGTACTCGGGAACGGATCGCTTACTGCTGGCATCGATAAGTTCGGACTAATACACGACTTTTATTACCCCTATGTGGGACTTGAAAATCTTACGAATGCGCGCAACAGCCATCACAAGATTGGAGTGTGGGTTGATGGCACGTTTAGCTGGGTTGACGACGGAAGCTGGCGGATTGAGGTTAATTTCCGCGATGATGCTCTCATTGCTCACGTAATGCTACACAATGACGAGCTGGGTATCAAAATCCACACTGAAGATTTTGTTGATCCAGAACTCGATGTCCTTTGCAGGAAAATAACCATCCTCAACACCAAGGACACAGAGCGTGAATGTAGACTATTTATGCATCAGATTTTCCAGATATCCAGAAGCGGGAGAGCCGATACCGCACTTTATGTACCCGACAATCATTACATTTTTGATTACAAGGGCAGGACATGCTTAATTGCCGCGGGTGTCGATCAAGACGGCGCAGGGTTCGATCAGTACGCTGTGGGCAACTACGGTATTGAAGGCAAAGAAGGCACATTCAAAGACGCAGAAGACGGTGAACTCTCAGGTAGTGCTGTTGAGCATGGAGGAGTTGACTCTGTAATTCGATTCTCTAAACGGATTGCTGGACACGCTAGCCACAGTTTTGATTACTGGGTAGCGGCCGGAGAATCTCAATCTGACGCAGAGGCGATTCATACCCAAATTAAAAGTGAAGGTATATCTGCAAGAAAGGAAGTAACTCTCCGTTATTGGAAAGAGTGGCTAGGCCCAGCCAATAAAAAACTCCAAGACTTAGCACCGAACTATCAAACAGCCGCCAAAAAGTCTCTCATGACTATTAAGGCACATATTGACCATGAAGGCGGTGTAATAGCATCTTGCGATTCAGATATTTATAACTACGGTCGTGACTACTATAGCTATGTGTGGCCGCGCGATGGCGCCTATGCTCTCTGGCCACTGATACGACTGGGCTACGTTGATGAAGCAAAACAATTCTTCAGATTTTGCCAAAACATTTTGACCAATGACGGATATCTTATGCACAAATATCAGCCGGATAAAGCCGTTGGCAGTACTTGGCATCCATTGGTGCAAAATCATCATCGTGAACTTGCCATACAGGAGGACGAAACAGCGATAGTGATCTACATGCTTGGAGAATACTTAGAGCATTCACATGACCTTGAATTCGTCTCCTCGTTATACGATTCATTAATAAAACCTGCTGCAGATTTTATGGCCAGCTTCATTGACGAAGAAACCGGCTTACCACATGCGAGCTATGACTTGTGGGAAGAAAAATTCTTAACCACGACTTACACGACTGCGGTGGTTATTCAAGCACTTCTTACTGCTGCAGATATTGCACAGAAGTTTAATAAAAGCGAAGATGCTTCGGCTTGGTCTGATGCAGCACACATCATACAGGGTGGTATCCAGTCTCTCTTCTCTCCTGAGCGACAACATTACCGAAAGGGTCTATTATTACATCCGGATAAATCTTTAGGGTTCGACGATACTCTGGATGTCTCTAGTCTTTACGGTATATTCATGTTTACCCCAATAAAAGAAGAGGTTGATAGAATAACCGCAACACTTGATGCCGTGGAAAGTAAGTTATTAGATAAAAGCCCAAGTGGCGGATTGCCTAGGTATGAACACGATGCATATTTTGCATCTGATCCGCCTTTTATGGGCAATCCTTGGTTTGTTACGACACTTTGGATCGCACAGCTTTACTTACGCTTAAATTCATATGATAAAGCTATAAAATACATAGACTGGACACTTGATCATACTTTGCCAAGTGGGATTTTGTCCGAACAGATCAATCCAAATGATGGGAATATAAAAAGCGTGACTCCTCTAGTATGGAGTCACGCTGAGCTCGTCAATGTCTTGCTTGACGTAGCACTTGGTCAAAAGCAATAAGCCACTTGGCAATTGAAGCTATTTTCTAGGTTTTACTTCGTTTCGGCCGAGGTTTTTCTTTGTCTCGACATACAATACGTGCTTTCGTAGAACCGGATCATACTTTTTTAGTTCCAGTTTTTCTGGAGTATTCATCGTGTTCTTTACAGTGTAATAGTGCCGTTGTCCGGTCTCTTCGCTTACAAGTCCGATGACCTTTCTTTTGTCGCCTTTTTTAGCCATAGTTTTCCTCTTGAGATTTAATAAAAAGTCAGCGCTTAGCGTAACAGATATGAGAGTAAATGTCTACTGGAGCCATCTCCGGGATTTGAACCCGGGACCCCCGCCTTACCATGGCGATGCTCTACCCCTGAGCTAAGATGGCGTAACACCGTATAAACATACCAGAAAATATGTGTTCTGTTAACAGTTACTTACTATGCAGCAATACTTTCTTCTATGATAGCTGCTTGGAAAGGTATCTCAATTTGACCTTCACATTCTTGAGCAGTAGATACTTCAGTTTCTTTTATGACCGTAGATAATGCTAAAGTAGCCAAGAAAATAGGCTTTACGGACTTCCCTGCAGCTCGAATATAATTCATTTCATTATTAAGGCTATCGTTGTGATTCATTTTTAGAGCAAATCCTGCAAGGTTAGCCGGTAATTGCCATACTAGATTGTCTTTATCTTGCAGTGCATAATCAGCCTTTAAAAGAGCTGAGTCTTCATCAGCCGCTCTTACGCCCAAAACAGCTCCACTTTCTGCACTGACCTCATACCAGTTTTGTTCTTTTTCGGGGATACGCATGACACACCTCTTTTTTATTTCACTTAATCTTATGACTTAGTATAGGACTAAAGCTTATTCTTCGCCAGGGATTATATTATCCACTGAGTCTACTGCTATTTCGTCACTCTGGATTTCTGCTGAAGGAGGCCTACATTCAGTATTTACATATTTCATTAAGGTACACGGTAGTAAACGAACTTCAAACTAACCTAAACCAGGACTTACTTGTCAAAATTGCCGTCTAGCCAATCATTTGCTAAAAAGATAGCCCGTTCACGCTCTTCGTCAGTTAATAGTGAAAAACGGAGTTCTTTTTCTTCTTCAAATGCTTGGACACCTTCGGCGTCTGGTCCCCAAATTGTAGCTTCTCTATGATAGTGAGCTATGCTATGCCATGCCGCTTCAATAAGTGCATCACGGGGCAAAATGTCTAGCTCGTTTTTAGCAGCCAACATGGCTCTACCTAAATTTTTGGCTTTAGCCACTGTTTCTTCGGGAGAAAGCTCGGCAGATAACGTATCTTGTTCTTCCTCGGTATCGCCTCTTTCAAGAAGCGAATAACCTCCAGATGAAAGCACACGTCCCCAGTCGGAAGTTGATAATCCCAAAAAACCTTTCTTTGCTTCACTCATATTAGTTAGTATATTCCCAAACCTAAAATCTACAAGCATAGGCAAAACACCAAACAAGATTCAAACCTATTGTAAGGATATAAAATTATGCCAAATAAAAAGAGATTGAAATTGACTTCAATCTCTATCTGTAATTTCACTCTGGTACAC
>Ga0136558_1001259_pt1 | contig 13138 bp, 4 predicted proteins | sample AntRauTorckE6833_FD_101391 | JGI IMG/M metagenome (GOLD analysis project Ga0136558, IMG submission 101391) | Saline lake microbial communities from Rauer Islands, Antarctica - Metagenome Torckler E6 #833 | ecosystem: Environmental > Aquatic > Non-marine Saline and Alkaline > Saline | place...
AACGCACGTTTATTTAATGAAACAGAACAGCGAAATGCAGAGCTGGCTGTCATTAATAGCGTGCAGGAGGGCCTGGTTGCTGAAATGGATATGCAAGGGATTTATGACCTTGTAGGTGATCGAATTCGTGACCTCTTTGATGCCCAGGTAACGGCAATTATAATTTTTGACCTGGATGAAAAAATGGAAGAATTCAGGTACCTGTTTGAGGACGGTGACCGTCTTTATCCAAGCAAGCGCCCCTTCGACAAGTTCAGAGAAAAAATTATCGAAGATCGTAAAGTCCTTTTATTTAATGAGAATGCCGTAGAAAAGTTATCCGAGATAAACGGTGAGCCGCAAAAGGCCGTGCCGGGAACCAGAGTCGCGCAATCTGTTCTATATGTACCGTTGCTTTTGGGTAAAAATGTTCAGGGTTATGTTACACTGCAAAACCTGGACCGCGAACACGCGTTCAGTGAGTCGGATGTTCGTCTGTTAAATACACTTGCAAATTCCATGAGTGTAGCCCTTGAGAATGCGCGACTCTTTAATGAATCAGAACAGCGAAATGCAGAACTGGGAGTAATCAACAGCGTGCAGCAGGGTCTGGTGGCTGAAATGGATATGCAGGGGATCTATGAGTTAGTGGGTGAGCGGGTCCGGGATCTTTTTGATGCACAGGTTACCGCAATTGTAACATTCGATTTTGAACAAAAAATGGAGAATTTTGCCTATCTGTTTGAAGATGGTGGACGCCTCTATCCAAATCCGCGGCCTTACGATAATGTCAGGGAAAAAATTATCAATGAGAAAAAAACACTCCTGTTGAATGAGAATGCTGCCGAGCAAATGTCCAAAATCAATAAAAAACCTTTTAAACCGGTTCCGGGTACTCAAACCGCCAAGGCAGTTTTATATGTTCCGATGGTTGTCGGTGATTCTGTGCGGGGATATGTAACCCTGCAAAACCTGGATCGCGATCATGCGTTTACTCATTCGGATGTCAGGTTGCTCGAAACACTGGTAAACAGTATGAGCGTTGCGTTGGAAAATGCCCGGCTCTTTAATGAAACTACGCGGCTGCTAGCCATTACCGAACAGCGTAATGCCGAGCTTGCTGTTATTAACAGCGTACAGGATGGATTGGTTAAAGAGATGGATATGCAGGCTATTTACGAGCTGGTTGGAAATCGAATTTGTGAAGTTTTAAACACACAAACACTGTTAATCAGGACTTTTGATCATGAAAAACAAGCTGAAAACTGGGAATATGCCATCGAAAACGGTGAACGGCTTGAAGTTGAACCCCGGCCATTTATTTGGGCTAACAAATATCTGATTAAAGAGAAAAAACCAATCCTGATCAACAATGATTATATCGAAACGGCAAAAAAATATGGTGATAAAGATAGTGGTGTTACAAAAGGTTTGCCCCCAAAATCTGCCATCTTTGTTCCGATGGTTGTCGGGGATGTTGTTGTAGGGTCTGTGAGTCTTCAAAATGTGATAGAAGAAAATGCTTTTAGTGAAAGTGACCTTCAGCTCATTACTACCCTCACAAACAGTATGAGCGTTGCAGTTGAAAACGCACGCCTTTTCAATGAAACCTCCCGTCTTCTTTCAGAAACCGAACAGCGTGCTACAGAATTGCAAACCGTTAATAGTATTAGCCAGGCGCTTGTTTCTCAGCTTGATTTTGATGCTTTGATCAATCTCGTTGGAGAATCGATGAAAGAAACATTTAAGGCCGATATCGTTTACGTTGCAATGTATAATGAAGCTGAAGATTTGATCCATTTTCCATATGAGTATGGAGATAAAAATGAACCGCGAAAGTTTGGAGATGGATTCACTGAGAGGATCATCACTAATAACGAACCCTTACTGATAAACAAAGGTATTAAGGAAATTCGCGCACAGTTAAAATCAAAACGGATCGGGCGTGTTACTTCCTCATTTCTTGGTGTTCCCGTTCAAATTGGTAAAAAACCTATTGGGGTAATCAGTGTTCAAAGTACTGAAGAAGAGAACAGGTTTCATGATAATGACTTGCGCCTGCTCTCGACAATTGCCGCCAACGTAAGTGTGGCGATGCAAAATGCTGATGCTTATGAAAAACTGAAGTCTGCATTGGATGATCTGAAAGCCGCCCAGGAGCAGCTTGTACAGCAAGAAAAACTTGCCAGCCTGGGACAGCTCACCGCAGGTATCGCCCACGAAATTAAAAACCCACTCAATTTTGTGACCAATTTTTCAGATCTGTCCATTGAATTAATAGAAGAAGCACGTGAAGAAATCAGTCGACTTTCTTCTGATGGTAAGTTAGATTTTGAAGATTTAAAGGCAATATTAACCGATATTGACGCTAACCAACAGAAAATTTTTGAACACGGAACGCGGGCAGACAGTATTGTAAAATCGATGTTGCAACATAGTCGGGGTGGCAGCGGAATAATGGAGCCTACTGACTTGAATAAAATGATCAATGAATTTGTAAATCTTGCATTTCATGGGATGCGTGCCAGTAAAAACTCTTTCAACGTAGACATTGAGTTTGATCTGGATGATTCTATTGGAAAAATCCCCTTGATCGCAGAAGATTTTAGCCGGGTGATTCTGAATTTGTGTAACAATTCATTTGATGCAATGAGGGAGAAGAAGGGGGTGACCGTCGAAGGTCAGGGTACTACGGATTATGATCCGAAATTAACGGTTATAACAAGAACTGAAAACGGATCTGTCTTAATCGAAGTGAAAGATAACGGGCCCGGAATTCCGGATGAGATTAAAGACAAAATTCTGCAACCGTTTTTTACGACAAAAAAAGGAACCGAAGGTACCGGTCTGGGGCTATCTATCACAAATGATATTATAAAAGCTCACGGAGGGTTCATGGAAATTAAAAGTGAAAAAGGTGGCACCCGTATGATGATTAAACTGACTAATCAGAAATGAACCGTCAATGAATATGAATAAAACCGACCAAGAATTAGCTGCAAAACTTAAGCAGCGTGAATCCGAACTGGCAGTCATCAACAGCGTACAAAGCGGCCTTGTGGCCGAAATGGACTTGCAGGGGATTTATGACTTGGTGGGTGATCAGATAAGAATTCTTTTTGATGCACAGGTTGCTGCTATCTGTACCTTTAACCATGAAAATCGCACTGAAACATTTCAGTATCTGTATGAAAATGGCGAGCGTTTTTATCCTGATATTAGGCCGATCGATAAACTGCGCAGACATTTGATTCAATCCCAAAAACTGCTCTGGATTAACGAGAATGCTAATGAAATGATAGCTTCAATCATTGGCGGAGTAGCTCCGGGACCTGTTCCCGGTACACAAGAGCCAAAATCTTTACTATATGTGCCTCTGCTTTTAGGCCGTTCCATTCGTGGTTATGTAACTCTGCAAAACCTCGATCGTGAACATGCTTTTAGTGAATCGGATGTACAACTTTTAAATACCCTTGCCAATAGTATGAGTGTGGCTCTTGAAAATGCAAGGCTCTTTAATGAATCAGAACAACGAAATGCAGAACTTGCTGTAATCAACAGTGTTCAGGAGGGATTGGTAGCTGAAATGGATATGCAGGGAATTTTCGACCTGGTTGGCGATCGTATCCAGGAAATTTTCGATGCGCAGGCTGTCGGAATTCACACCTTCGACCACGATCAGGGCATCTACCGGTTCGACTACTTGTTCGAGGACGGCCAGAGGTATTATCCCCCGCCAACTGAGATCGATGTCATACGGAGGAGGATCATTGAAAATCGAACCGTGTGGGTAATCAACGAGGACACCCAACGCATCTTCACAGAGATCACTGGCGTGACAGCAGCGGCTAACGCACCCGGGACCAAGCCTGCGCAGTCGCTTGTGTTTGTTCCAATGTTGGTCGGAGAGACAGTTCGTGGTTATGTAACCCTCCAAGATGTTGATCGCGAACATGCCTTCAGCGAATCCGACGTTCAGCTTCTGGCAACGCTGACAAACAGTATGACGATCGCACTGGAGAACGCTCGACTCTTCGACGAGACGAACCGGCTGCTGACCGAAACAGAACAGCGTGCGGCTGAAATGCAAACTGTAAATAACATCAGCCGGGCGTTGGTTTCACAGCTAGAACTCGATAAACTTATCGAACTGGTTGGCAATCAGATGAAAGATACGTTTAAAGCAGATATCGTTTACCTTGCCCTTTATGATACTGAATCAGAAATGCTTCACTTTCCTTACACATATGGCGAGACAATTCACTCAAGACCTTTTGGAAATAATATTACCGAAAAAATAATAAAAAATAGAAAACCGCTTCTTGTAAATCAGGAACTTGAAAAAACATACGAACAACTTAAACTTGAAAAAAAAGGGGATTGGGTTGAATCATTCATGGGGGTACCCATTATCGCGGGTAAGGAGTCGATCGGTGTAATCAGTGTACAAAGCAAAAATACAAGTACCCGATTTAATGAATATGACCAGCGCCTGCTTACCACAATTGCCGCGAATGTAGGTGTGGCCATTCAAAATGCAGAGGCATATCAAAAATTGCAGTCTGCTTTAACAAATCTGAGAGCCGCCCAGGAACAGCTCGTACAGCAGGAAAAACTTTCCAGCCTGGGACAGCTCACTGCAGGCATCGCCCATGAAATTAAAAACCCACTCAATTTTGTGACCAATTTTTCGGATGTAAGTCTCGAAATGATCGATGAAGCCTTAGAAGAATTACAGAAAATCGGCAAGAACGAACACGCTGCAGAAACAGTAGCCATCCTGGCCGACATCAAGTCGAACTTAACCAAAATTCACGAACACGGCACCCGGGCCGATGGTATTGTAAAATCGATGCTTCAACATTCACGTGGTGGATCTGGCAAAATGGAGCCAGTCGATTTGAATGTTATGATTAAAGAATATGTAAACCTTTCCTATCATGGAATGCGAGCTGGAAAAAATCCGATCAATGTAGATATCGATCTTCAGCTGGATGACTCAATATGTGAAGTTCCACTGATAGCTGAAGATTTTTCGCGTGTGATTTTAAATCTGTGTAATAATGGGTTTGATGCCATGAAGGAAAAGCTGTCATCCCAACAGCCGTCGGGAGATCAGACATCAGCTCCCTATCTGCCCAAATTAACGGCACGAACCAAATCAGACGGCAATACCATCACCATTGAATTCGAAGACAACGGCCCGGGGATTCCGGACGAGATCAAAGACAAAATTCTGCAGCCTTTTTTTACCACGAAGAAAGGGACACAGGGTACCGGTTTAGGACTGTCCATTACCAACGATATTATTAAAGCACACAGAGGTATTTTAGAGATTAAAAGCGAAAAAAATGGTACTATCATGACTATTAAACAAATTTACCATTCATGAAATCAAATCAAACAGATAAAAGCGGTTCTTCTGATATTGAAAAAAAACTGGAATTGCGCGAAGCAGAAATTGCCGTTGTAAACAGTATCCAACAAAGCATTCTCGCCAATAAAGAGATGCAAGAGATTTACGATTTGGTTGGTGAAAAAATTCGTGAACTTTTTGATGCTCAGGTTGTTGGACTCTGTACATTCAACCTCGAAAACCAATCCGAACAGTTTCATTATCTATTTGAGGATAATCAACTGCATAATATCCCTCCACGCCCTATCGACAATCTTCGCAATCGATTAATTGAGACCGGAGAAGTGATTCTGATCAACGAAAATGTCTATGATGCCTGGAAAGAAATCACCGGTGAAGACCCGAAGGTAGCTGAGGGTACAAAACCTACAAAATCTGCTTTGTACGTACCAATGGCTGCAGGTAATACGGTTTTCGGCTATCTCACATTGCAAAATCTTGATCGCGAACACGCCTTTAGCAATTCGGATGTCAGCCTGCTCAGCACCATGGCGAACAGTATCAGCATGGCACTTGTAAACGCTCGTCTGTTTAACGAAACTGAACAGCGGAATGCAGAACTGGCGGTCATCAACAGCGTACAGCAGGCCATTGCCGCCGAGTTGGATATCCAGGGGATCTACGATCTGGTAGGCAACCAGATCCGGGATATATTTGACGCACAGGTTGTACTGATCGCTACATTCGACCATGCAAACAGACAAGAAATTTTTAAGTATGCCATGGAAGCGGGTAAAAGACATTACTCAGAACCACGGCCATATGATAAAATTCGGCAGCGCCTGATCAACAGCAAAAAACTGATAAATATACCGGAGAAAGCGGCCGAAGCATTCATGACCATTACCGGGGAAGCCGCAAAATCAGCGCCCGGAACCGTATTCCCCCAATCGATGGTGTATGTCCCGCTAATGGTGGGTGATGAAGTAAAGGGATATGTGAGCCTTCAGAACCTGGATCGGGAACACGCGTTTGGTGAATTCGATATCCGTTTGCTGGGTACTCTTGCTAACAGCATGAGTGTGGCCCTCGAAAACGCCCGTTTGTTCAACGAAACCGAACAGCGCAACGTGGAACTGGCTGTTATTAACAGTGTACAGGAAGGCCTGGTAGCAGAAATGGATATGCAGGGCATCTATGACCTGGTAGGTGAAAAAATCAGGACCGTTTTTGATGCACAGGTAACGGCATTGTGCATGTTCGATCTGGAGTCTAAAACTGAAATCTGGAAATATGTATTTGAAGATGGTGATCGGGTCTATCCACCACCGCGTCCGTATGATAAAGTTCGGGAAAAACTGATAATCGAGAAAAAAACTCTGTTTTTAAATGAAAACGCCGCTAAGGCAATGTCTGAAATCAATGGACAACAATTAAATGCCATACCAGGAACCGGACTTCCGCAATCGGTTATATTTGTACCCCTTATGGTGGGCGATAGCGTACGGGGATATGTAACCCTGCAAAACATTGACAAAAACCACGCATTTAAAGAGTCGGATGTGCGCTTGCTCAATACTCTTGTTAACAGCATGAGTGTGGCCCTCGAAAATGCTCGCCTCTTCAGCGAATCGGAACAACGGAATGCCGAATTGGCCGTCATCAACAGCATCCAGAAAGGATTAGTGGCTGAGATGGATATGCAGGGCATCTATGACTTGGTTGGAGATCGAATCCGTGAAGTTTTTGATGCTCAGGTCACAGCAATCGCCATTTTTGACCAGACGGAAACACTCGAAGATTTTAAATACCTCTTTGAGGATGGACAGCGCTATTATCCCAATGCCAGACCCTACGATAAGGTACGAGAAAAGTTAATTATCGATCCTAAAATGCTTGTCATCAATGAAAATGCAGCGCAAGCATTTTCTGAAATTACCGGCAAACCCCAAACGGCTGTACCCGGAACCCGGCAGGCACTTTCTGCCGTATTTGTTCCGATGATTGTCGGAGAAACCGTTCGAGGATATGTGTCGCTGCAAAACCTCGATCGTGAGCACGCTTTCAGTGAGTCGGATGTGCGTTTGCTCGCCACCCTCACCAATAGCATGAGCGTAGCACTTGAAAATGCCCGTCTGTTTAATGAAACCACACGATTGTTGGCTGAAACGGAAAGACGGAATGCTGAACTGGCTGTAATTAACAGTATTCAGGAGGGACTTGTGCGTGAAATGGATATGCAAGCCATCTACCGCCTGGTTGGCAATCGTATCTCGGAAGTACTCAATATACAAGCACTGGTGATCCGAACGTTCGACCATGAAAATCAGCTCGAAATTTGGGAATATGCCATGGAGAACGGAAAATTGTTTGATGTAGACCCGCGGCCGTATATCTGGGCAAATAAACACCTGATCAAATCGAAAGAAGCTCTGCTTATCAACGAAGAATATGTCGAAACAGCCAAAAAATATGGCGATAAAGATAAGGGTGTAAGCACCGGACTTCCTCCAAAATCAGCTATTTTTGTTCCTATGATCGTTGGAGATAAAGTAATGGGCTCTATCAGCTTGCAGAATGTTGAAAAAGAACACGCATTTAGTGATTCTGATCTTCGCCTGCTCAATACAATTACCAACAGTATGAGTGTGGCTCTGGAAAATGCTCGGTTGTTTAACGAAACCACCCGGTTGCTGGGCGAAACTGAACAGCGCGCTGTCGAAATGCAGACGGTGAATAATATAAGTAGGGCTCTGGTCTCACACCTGGAGTTTGATTCTCTGATTAATCTTATCGGGGAGCAGATGAAGGAGACATTTAAGGCAGATATTGTCTACCTGGCGATGCACGACCGACCGTCGGATATGCTGCACTTTCCCTACTATTTTGGAGATAAAAGCGAATCCCGTCCGTTTGGAAATGGAATTACTGAGAAAATTATCCTGAAAAAAGAACCTATTCTCATTAACGAAGATCTGAGCGATGCGTATGAAAAAATGAAGATGGAAAAAAAGGGGAAATGGGTGCACTCGTTTCTGGGAGTGCCTATTGTGATTGGAGATCATGCCATCGGGGTTATCAGTGTACAAAGCATGAAACCGGAAACCCAGTTTTCCGAATACGACCAACGTTTGCTTACCACTATTGCCTCTAATGTAGGGGTTGCCATGCAGAACGCTGAAGCCTATCAGAAGCTGCAGGAAGCACTGGCCGATCTGCAGGCTCTGCAAGACCAGCTTATCCAGCAGGAAAAACTGGCCTCACTTGGTCAGCTCACCGCCGGTATTGCCCACGAAATAAAGAACCCGCTCAACTTCGTCAATAACTTTTCCGGTGTTTCCATCGAAATACTGGATGAAGTGATTACAGAACTGAAGAATCCGGATTCGAAAAACGTGACACCCGCCACCATTACACGAGCTCTTGAGGATCTGCAGGATATTCGAAAGAACCTGACCAAAATTGTTGATCACGGTACTCGTGCGGATAGCATCGTAAAATCCATGCTTCAGCACAGTCGGGGGAGTAATGGCAAGATGGAACCAACACTTGTCAACCCTCTCATTAAGGAGTATGTAAACCTTGCCTTCCACGGAATGCGGGCCGGGAAAAAACCGATTAATGTGGATATTGACCTTCAGCTGGATGAAAAGATTGGAGAGTTACCACTGATTGCCGAAGATTTTTCCAGAGTGATTTTGAATCTGTGTAACAATGCGTTTGATGCGATGAGGGATGAAAGTGAGAAAGTAGATGACAGTAGTAAAAAATATACTCCCAAATTAACGGTCCGGACCAAATCAGACAGTAAAACCATCACCCTCGAAATTGAAGATAACGGGCCGGGAATTCCGGAGAAGCTAAAGGATAAAATTTTGCAGCCGTTTTTTACGACTAAAAAGGGTACGGAAGGAACCGGTTTAGGGCTTTCCATCACAAACGATATTATCAAAGCACACGGCGGTAGTTTGGATATCAAAACAGAAGAAGGAAATGGCAGTTTGTTTATTATTTCGCTTCCAAATGCCTGATCAATCATCATGATAAAAGAAATTAATGTTGACGAGAAGTTAAAACAGCGCGAAGCTGAATTGGATCTGATTAGCCGGGTGCAAAAAGGACTGCTGGAAAAAAAAGAGATCCGGGAGATCTACGAGCTGATTGGGGAACGGCTCAGGGAACTGTTTAAGGCTCAGGTTACCGGGATCTATACCTTCGATCATGATTCAAGACAGGAACATTTTCAATATCTGTATGAGGACGGTGAACGGCTCTATCCCGAATCCCGGCCGCTGAACAAAATCAGAAAATGGATCATACATCATGCAGATACCCTGCTTGTTAATGATAATGCCAATCAAAAAATTGAAGAGATTACCGGAGCCGTTCATGAAGCAGTACCCGGTACACGATTACCAAAATCTCTCGTTTTTGTCCCTCTGAATGTAAATAATGTAGTTACCGGTTGTCTGAGCCTGCAGAATCTGGACAGAGAAAACGCTTTTCAGGAATCTGATGTACAGTTATTAATGACTCTGGCCAACAGTATCAGTATTGCCCTTGAAAATGCCCGGCTCTTTAATGAAACGGAACAGCGAAATGCGGAACTGGCGGTGATTAACAGCATTCAGAAGGGCCTGGTGGCTGAAATGGACCTTCAGGGAATATATGATCTGGTTGGAGATAAAATCCGCGATCTGTTCGATTCACAGGTTACGGGAATTGCAGAATTTGATCATGATTCCCGGGAAGAGAAATTCCACTATATGTATGAAGATGGCGAGCGTTTCTACCCGGCCCCCAGATTATACGACGGGATTAGAAAAACACTCATCACAACAAAAAAATTGATTCACATCAATGAAAATGCCATTAATGAAATGGGAAAATATGGTGCCAATAAAAAACCCATACCCGGCACCCAATTCCCGAAATCGATGGTATATGTTCCACTCATCATCGGGAATACCGTAAAGGGATATGTCACTCTTCAAAATCTGGATCGTGAGCATGCATTTAGTGACTCTGATGTGCGTTTGCTAAGCACACTCGCCAATAGCATGAGTGTTGCCCTGGAGAACGCCCGGCTGTTTAACGAAACCAACCGCCTGCTGGATGAAACCGAACAACGAAACGCAGAACTGGCTGTCATCAATAGCGTACAGGAAGGGTTGGTGCGAGAGATGGATATGGAGGCTATTTACAGCCTGGTGGGGAACCGCATATGTGAGGTATTAAAAACACAAACCATGCTAATCCGTACGTTTGACCATGATTCTGAACTTGAAACCTGGGAATATGCCGTTGAAAACGGTGAACGGTTGTACATGGATCCCCGTCCGTTTATTTGGGCAAACAGACATTTGATTAAATCAAAAGAACCTCTACTGATCAATGAAAATTATGTAGATACGGCAGAGAAATACGGTGGTTCCGGTGTATCAAAGGGGCTCCCTCCAAAATCAGCGGTATTTGTTCCAATGATTGTAGGTGATGTAGTTAAAGGTTCCATCAGCCTGCAAAATGTTGAAAAGGAATACGCCTTTACCGATTCCGATCTGCGCCTGCTTACTACTCTTACCAACAGTATGAGTGTGGCCCTGGAAAATGCTCGGTTGTTTAATGAAACCACGCGATTATTGGCTGAAACCGAACAGCGTGCAACCGAAATGCAGACCGTCAATAACATCAGCCGGGCTATGGTCTCTCAGCTTGAATTTGATTCACTCATTCATCTGGTTGGTGAACAGATGAAGGAGACGTTTCAAGCCGATATTGTCTACATCGCACTGTATGACCGTCAATCGGACAGAATTTATTTTCCGTACGAATATGGTGATAAAAATGAACCGCGAAAATTTGGTGACGGATTTACAGAGCGAATCATTAGCAGCAATGAACCGATTCTCATCAATAAAGATCTTGCCGAAATTCGTGAACAAATGAAGGCCAAACAGATCGGCCGGGTTACTTCCTCATTTTTGGGAGTTCCCATTCAGACCGGCGATGAACCCAATGGGGTGATCAGTGTGCAGAGCACCGAAGAAGAAAACCGGTTTGATGAAAATGATTTACGGCTGCTCAATACGATTGCTGCCAATGTAAGTGTGGCTATGCAAAATGCAGAGGCTTACCGGAAACTGATGCTGGCTCTGGATGATCTGAAATCTGCTCAGGATCAACTCATTCAGCAAGAAAAGTTGGCCTCTCTCGGTCAGCTCACCGCAGGCATCGCCCATGAAATTAAGAATCCACTTAATTTTGTGAATAATTTTTCGGAATTGAGTATTGAAATGGTTGAGGAGGCGAGAGTGGAGCTGTCAGCTCTCAACGGTCAGCTGTCAACGAAAGAAACTAAGCAAATAGAGGTAACTCTCGAAATTTTAGATGATATCGAAACCAACCTCCGCAAAATCCACGAACATGGGTCGCGTGCCGACGGTATCGTGAAATCGATGTTGCAGCACTCACGCGGTGGTTCCGGGAAAATGGAACCAACAAATTTAAATGCTGTCATAAAAGAATATGTAAACCTCTCTTTCCACGGTATGAGGGCCGCAAAGGAACCAATTAATGTCGATATTGAATTACAGCTGGATGAATCGATCGGTAACGTTGACCTGGTTACTGAAGACTTCTCAAGAGTGATTGTAAATTTATGTAATAATGCGTTTGATGCGATGAGGGAAAAGAGGCAAAATGGAGCTAACAAAGGGCAAAAGTATCTTCCAAAGTTAACTGCACGCACATATACAACAGATAGAAATGTGATTATCGAACTGGAAGATAATGGACCGGGAATTCCTCAAGCTATCAAGGACAAGATCTTACAGCCGTTTTTTACGACAAAAAAAGGAAAAGAAGGAACCGGCCTGGGGCTCTCCATTACCAATGATATTATAAAAGCACACAGAGGAGAATTGGAGATTACATCAGAACAGGATAAATTTACTAAATTTAAAATCATATTGGGTAAATAGTTTTTGTTTATCCATATTGCCAAACGAGAAGATTAATAGGACTGATTAACAAACATAAAACGCATGAAAATTCTTGTTGTAGACGATGAAAAAGATGTAGAAATGCTATTCAGGCAAAAATTCCGAAAAGAAGTCAGATCCGGAGTTATTGAGTTTGAATTTGCCTTTTCCGGAAATGAAGCTCTTGACGTTTTAAGAAGTAAAAAACCGCCGGAGGTCGTCTATATTTTTTCAGATATCAATATGCCTGGAATGTCCGGATTAGACCTCTTGGATTCTGTGAAAGATGAATTTCCACAAATCCAGGTAAGTATGATTTCTGCCTATGGGGATGATGATAATTATCGAAAAGCAATCGCTTCTGGAGCCTCTGAGTTTTTCACAAAACCGATTGATTTCGATTCACTAAAAGAAGAAATCTCTAAAATGATCAATAACTAAAAATCAAAACCACCCATGAATACCATTCAAAAGATTTTAGTTGTCGATGATGAACCTGATCTTCAGATGCTGATGCTTCAAAAATTCAGATCCAAAGTCAGGAACAAAGAGTATGAATTTCTTTTTGCAGAAGATGGATCTGAAGCGTTAGAAACCGTTGCAAAACATGGCGATCTTTCTCTTATACTGAGCGACATCAACATGCCTAAAATGGATGGTCTCACACTTTTAAATGAATTACAGCAATTAAACAGGGCGGATCTGAAAACGGTCATGGTTTCTGCTTACGGGGATATGGAAAATATCCGTACGGCCATGAATCGAGGCGCCTACGATTTTGTAACCAAACCGATCGATTTCAAAGATCTTGAAATGACAATCG
>Ga0136558_1001271_pt1 | contig 13081 bp, 8 predicted proteins | sample AntRauTorckE6833_FD_101391 | JGI IMG/M metagenome (GOLD analysis project Ga0136558, IMG submission 101391) | Saline lake microbial communities from Rauer Islands, Antarctica - Metagenome Torckler E6 #833 | ecosystem: Environmental > Aquatic > Non-marine Saline and Alkaline > Saline | place...
AGTCACCAAACCTTACACGGATGAGGAATGGAACGCGGTCGACCAAGTCGGCCAATTGGTCGACGACAAGCTAAACGCCGGCGATGTGAGGCTCACCATGGGCGGCGAACCTACCTTTGTTTCCATCGATGACATGGAGGGAGCCGAGTGGAATACCAGTGCTGATGGCGAGGCCAAAAGAGAGCGCGCGATCGACTTGACTGGGCGATTTCGCGATTCGTTTGCACCGGGTGGATTGATCTGGTTTGGCGAAGGGAAATGGTATCCAGGCGAACCCATCCCACGCTGGGCCTATGGCCTTTTCTGGCGCAAAGACGGCTACCCCATGTGGCGCTCCAGAACCACGCTAGGGGATCCAGCCAAACCGGGAAGCTATGGATTTGATGAACCCAAAATCCTTGCAGAGGCAGTCGCCGAGGAACTCGGAATCCAAAAGGACTGCGTGACCCCAGCCTTGGAGGATATCGAATACTACCGTTGGAGAGCGAGCACCCTCCCTCACTCTGAGAAGGTCGAAGATGCGAGCGATGATGACTCGCTCGAGCGCAAGACCATTGCGATGCTTGAGAAGCGAGGGCTGGATGTGCCAACGGGATACGTGCTGCCCCTTTTTCACAGTAAGAAAGTGGGGCGTTGGGCCGGATCACGATGGAAGATGAAGCGCGGTGCTCTCTACATGATTCCGGGCGCCTCAGCGATGGGCTTCCGCCTGCCACTCGATTCCATACGCAAGGCGACCAAGGACGACATCCTTGAAGAGCGCTCCCCCATGGAGTTGAACTTACCACCGCTCGCTTCCGACCCCCTCGAAGGCTACGAGGAAGCAAGTGATGAAACCGAGGATAGTGACTGGGTCCCAAGGACCGCTCTACCAATTGAAAATCGTGAGGGACGGCTGCACGTCTTCTTTCCTCCTACCGGAACCTTGGAACCTTACCTCGAACTCCTTGCCGCTGTAGAACAAGCTGTCGAGAAAACGAATTTGCAGGTGATCATCGAAGGCTACGAGCCACCGAACGATCCACGTATCGAGAGCATGAAAGTCACTCCAGATCCTGGGGTGATCGAAGTCAACATTCACCCCTCGGCATCCTGGAGAGAACTCGTGGAGCGCACCGAGACTCTTTACGAAGATGCGCGGCAGGCACGTTTGGGTGCAGAGAAATTCATGCTGGATGGTCGACACACCGGCACCGGCGGCGGCAACCATGTGGTGATGGGCGGGGCGACTCCTGCCGACAGTCCGTTCCTGCGTCGCCCTGACGTCCTCGCCAGCCTGATCGCCTTTTGGCAGCATCACCCTGGCTTGTCGTATCTCTTCTCCGGATTATTCATTGGCCCAACGAGTCAGGCACCACGTGTCGACGAAGCCCGCGACGACCGCTTGTTCGAGCTCGATATCGCGCTCAATACTCTCCATGAGGGAGTGGATGAGCCAGGAATGATTGATCGCACACTGCGCCACTTACTCACCGATCTAACTGGTAACACGCACCGCGCTGAGTTCTGCATCGACAAACTCTGCTCGCCGGATTCGAAGACCGGTCAGCTTGGTCTGTTAGAGCTGCGCGCGTTTGAAATGCCGCCGCACCGCCACATGGCACTGGTGCAGTCGCTGCTCGTTCGTTCCATTGTAGCTCGTTGTTGGGAAAAGCCCTACCGTCATCGCCTCGTTCGTTGGGGCACGACTCTGCACGACAAGTACCTCCTTCCTCACTGGGTTTGGGAGGACATTCGGGACGTCTGCGAAGATCTTGCGCAGGCAGGCATCCCATTCCAACAGGAATGGCTCGCGTCCTTCTTTGAGTTTCGTTTCCCGCGGGTGGGCACGGTCACTCATTTCGGCGTCGAGCTTGAGCTTCGCGCCGCCTTGGAGCCTTGGCACGTCCTTGGTGAAGAATCCACCAGCCAAGGCACCGCTCGCTTCGTCGACTCCTCCGTCGAACGATTGCAAGTCAAGGTGAAGGGTCTTACGGAAGGAAAACACATTCTCACCTGCAATGGCCGTCGCCTGCCCTTAGTCCCAACTGGAGTCCGTGAAGAATGGGTTGGCGGGGTACGCTTCAAAGCGTGGGACCCACCTTCGGCGCTACATCCTTCCATTCCTGCACAAACACGTTTTGTCTTCGATATCATTGATATTCGAAACCGGAAGTCGCTGGGCGGCTGCGTCTATCACGTGGGGCACCCCGGTGGTCGAAACTACGAAACCTTCCCAGTCAACGCTCGTGAAGCCGAGTCCCGAAGACTTTCGCGATTTTGGGATAACGGGCATACTGCTGGCGCAATCACCGCGGCAGCCGTGGCGGGTCCATCGATTGGTGCCTTCGAGAGTGTCGCTGGCGGGGAGACCGTCGAACACATCCCTCAAGAGAAATTCAACATGGAGTTCCCCAACACGCTCGATCTAAGGGCCGCCACCCAGAGTTACCGGCCTTGATGTCCTGAAGAGCGCTCGAATTCCTGACCAAATGGCAATAAAAACCATTCATCAATATTAGCGAAACTTATGTTTCATTTGTATCAACATGAGGTCTACGGTGGCGAATGAGTTCGAAGAACGCAGCCAACAGCGCCCTTGATCGGGACTGGGCCTCAGCCCTTGCCTATAAGGCGCAAGGAAAGCGGCGTGATGAGGCTCTTTCGGATGACGGAGTGGTCGAACCCGCCTGGAGTGACCTCTTTGAATCCATCAACCGACACGGCTCTCAAGGACTATCCGACTGGCGGCAAGAGGCCGCACGTGTCTCACGAGAGCGTGGCTTGGCATACCGCCCGGAGAGCATTGAGGAAGACCACGAGGAGGGCTGGACCCTCGACCCGATTCCTTGGTTGATTTCTTCGGAGCGCTGGAGCGGCTTGGAAGCTGGAGTCGCTCAACGGATGCGGCTGTTTAGCGCCTTTCTTGCCGATCTCTATGGTCCCCGCAAAACCTTAAAAGAGCGCCTATTTCCGGCTGAAATCCTTTTGAGCAATCGAGGCTTCCTCCGTGCGCTCCACAATATCCCTCCCAGCAAGAGCGTCATTGGACTCGGGCTTTCGGCCTTCGATGTCGCACGTGACTCGGCGGGCCAAACCTTTGTCGTCAATGACCGTTTCGATTCCCCCTACGGCCTAGGCTTGGCCTTGGAGAACCGTACAGTCGTCAATAAAGTCCTGCCACATCTTTTTGGGCGCTGCGGTGTGCGCCGTATCGGCCAATTCATCACCGACTGGTTCGACTATCTCGGTCAATGTGCGCCCTCCGGTTCCCGCGCACCGCAAGTCGTCATTCTCGACGCTTCGGGACAAGGCGAAGACACCGAGCTGGGGTTTTTGGCCAACTACTGCGGCATCACTCGCGTGCATCCTTCTGACCTAACGGTGCGGGATGGCAGAGTGTGGATTAAAGCACTCCGAGGACTTGTGCCGGTGGATGTGATCTGGAAGACCATGGCGGGCCGCGATCTGGATTCTCTGGAGTCTGAGAACAACTTCGCTCAGGGAGTTGCCGGAGTCTTCGAAGCCATTCGCGGCGGCGGCGTGGCAGTGGCAAGTCACCCAGGCTGCGAAGTACTACAATCCCCAGGCTTCTACCCATACCTACCCAGTATTTGTCGTGCCCTTTTAGGCGAGGAGCTACTGATCCCGCCAGTCGCCACTTGGTGGTGTGGGAAGCCAGAGGCGCTATCCCATGTGATTAAAAACATCCAATCGATGGTGATCAAGCCAGCGGGGCATCACAGCGACTTCCCCACGAGTTATGGAAGCCGAATGAGCGCCGCCCAACTACAGGAGATGAAAGATCGCATCCTCGCCAATCCCACCCAATTCGTGGGGCAGGAAGAACTGGCGATTTCCACCGTGCCGACCTCCACTTCTAACGGAATCGTTCCGCGGGGAGCGGTTTTGAGAATATTCGCTTTTAGTGACCTTGAAGAAACGGCACACATCATGCCCGGTGGACTTGCCCGAGTCAGCACGGCTGAAGGGGTTGTCATTTCCACCCGCGAATGTGGGGAGTCCAAGGACGTTTGGGTTCGTTCATCAAGTGAGCAGAAACCCTTCAGCATTGCATCGGCAATCCGGCACACACATTTAATCACCCCTGACATCGTTCCTAGCCGGACAGGTGAGAATCTGTTTTGGACCGGGCGCTATGCGGAGCGCACGGATGTCATCTCCCGCTTCGCGGGGAGGATTGTCGACGTCAGGATGCAGAGCTTCGCCCAAGGATTTGGACTGGGGAAACGCCACGAAGAGCTCTTAATCGAAGCCCTTTTTGAGATCTTTGACTGCACAGCCTTACTCAAAGACGTCAAAGATGCCGACTCCCGCTTGAACCTCGTTCTACGAGACGCCAGCTGCCCCGTTGGCGTTTCCTACAATCTGGGCCGCTTCTTTGCGGCCACCCAAACGGCGCGGGAAGAATGGTCACCGGCCAGCACACAGGCGATCAGTGCCTGCTATGAGAGTTGGCATCCAGTATTGCAGAGTCCGGACGAGATCACTCAATTTCGACCGAAGCTGGAGAGCCTGCAGTTGAATTTCGCGGCCTTCCTCGGACTCAATCTCGACAGTATGACCCGCGATGAAGGATGGGCCTTGCTGGATGCTGGCCGCAGACTGGAGCGGACTTCCAACGTCTGCGGACTCCTGCGTTTCCTGTTAAAGGCAGACCTAAAAGGGGACATGAGCCCGCTGATCTGTGAGTCGATTCTGTATTTCTTGGACAGTGTCCGTACCTTTCAAAGCCGTTTCCATGAGGCTCCATCCACGCCATTGACCGTGCGGCTTCTGCTCGGGGAATCCGATTATCCACGCTCGGTCATGTGCCTGATGATTCGACTCAAGAACGTCCTACTAAAGCTTCCAAGCCCCGGTCACCACGATCACCCGCGCGATCTGATCGACCCGTGGCTTGAGAGCCTGAGCCGATTTGTTCAGGACTTAGAAGATGAGGCATTCGACCGGGAGAAAGCGATCGAGTTTGTGGACGAAATGCATCAGTTCCTGCAACAGCTCTCAGATGCACTCACCGTTTCCTACTTCAGCCACGCCAAAAAAAAGGTATGAGTACTATCCACTACCGCGTCAGGCATCGCACCGCCTATGTTTATTCTGGGCGCATTGACCTCTGCCATAGCCATGCCCATCTCGCGCCTCGCGAAGATGAAAGCCAGGAAATCCTGTCTCATCACCTTGAGGTCAGCCCGGCTCCTCATTTTCAAGTCGCACGGACTGACTACTTTGGCAACGGCACCAACTACTTTGCCATTCAGGGGTCACATGGATCGCTCGACGTCATCTCTACCTTCACGGTCAAGAAGTCGGACCTCATCCCGGTATTACCCAACAGCAATGAGGCTTGGGATCGACCTTGGGACCGCGTGATGATGGTCGAGATTGATCCCGACGGGCTCTGCCTTGGCAATTACCTGCTGCCAACCCCACCTTGCCCTTCACTCAGCGACCTAGACGATTTCCTGAAACCCAGTCTTCGCCCCGGGCGCGAGATCATGGAATTGTCCAACGAATTGATGCAGCGGATCTTCACTGAGTTTAGCTACGTCTCTGGAGCCACTGACAATTCGACCCCCTTACAGACCGTCCTCGATCAGAAGAAGGGAGTTTGCCAAGACTTCGCTCACGTCATGATTGCAGCACTGCGCCGCATCAACATTCCGGCCCGCTATGTCAGCGGCTACCTCGAGACCGTCCCTCTGCCGGGCAAGGAGAAGCTACAGGGTGCAGACGCGAGTCATGCTTGGCTAGAAGTCTACACGACTGCTACCGGATGGATTGGATTCGACCCCACCAACAACAAGATCCCCGGCCATCAGCACATCAAAGTTGCTCACGGACGCGACTACTTCGATGTGCGCCCTCTGCGGGGTACCTTCATCGGAAGTGGCAAGCAGGAGCTGATCGTGGAAGTCGACGTCGAGCGCCTTTAGCGTCAACGCAATCTTCCCAACCTGAAAAACGACACTGAGCATGGCCACCGACAGCGAACCTTCGCAATCCAATGCCGGGCTCAGCGCTACATTAACCAACAACTCTTCGACTTTAGGAGCATCCATCAATGATCGGGCATCCTCAATACTACCCAGCGTAGGCTCCCTCAAGGGCATCGATAAGTGCGGAATAATGAACATCCCATACTTGGCTTGAGCGAACCAGTCGATGCGTTGCTTGTAGGCTTCGAGGGATTCGTCGGTTAGAGTTGGGTTTCTGCCTTAAGGGCAGTTGACTAGAGGCTGACGAGCGGGGTCAGTCCAATGAGACAGGTGAGTTTGGCCAGACGGAGGTGCATGTTCAGTTCTTGTGTTAGAGTGCGAGTAATAGTCTCAATTGAAACTTTGAGAGATCTATGGCGAAATCCATATTCACACGTTGATATCACGCCACGCGGTCCTAATGACTCACTTCAACCTTCTTGCCTTTGGTCTGGCCGATGGTTTCTAAGAGCTCTTCGAACCAGACGAGGTCGATGTCGAAGGGCTTGCCACCTTTGATGCGGTCAAACTCGATGGCGCGCAGCTTGTTGTCCTGGTCTTCGTCGTGCCCAATCACGCCACCTTCGCGGCGTAAGGCGCATTCGACGGCAAGGTCAGCGCAGCCTTTGATGAGGCGCTGGTCAGCAGCATTGGCTGCGGCGGCACGGCTATAATAACCACTTTTTTGAACGAGAGCTTTTTCAGCGCCGAGGCGTTCGGCAAATTCTTTGGCGAAGTAGGCGCCTGGATTGACCGTATCCAATTTGACATGGCCAAACGCGTCACGAACGACGGTCTCCCCTGCCGCTTCCATCTGCTTGATGATGTCTTCCACGCCCGCGCCTTCGGAAATGAAAATATTCACGTTGTCATGCTCGTCCATCAACTTGGTCAAACGTTTGGCTTCAGCATCAAAATCGACTGCCATTTCCGGGATATAGACAGCGTACACCGAGAGGCGTTCTTTTGAAAGCCCGAGCTCCGGCACCCATGGTTGGACTTCGAGATTATCCTGATAATATTTAGCGGTAGCGGCGGTGAGCCAGCCACAGCTCCGACCCATCACTTCGTGGACGATGAGCATGCGCGGGTTGGCATTGTGCTCGGCAACCACGTTGGAAAAGTAACACGCACCTTCTTCGGCGGCGGTCCAAGCACCAAGACTCTGATGGATGGGAAAGACATCGTTGTCGATGGTCTTGGGTAAGCCAATCACGGTGAGGTCGTAGTCGTTGTTCTTGAGGAACGCCGCGAGATCAGCAGCGGCGGTATTGGTGTCATCTCCACCAATGGTATGAAGCACGTCGACTCCATCTTTGATGAGTTGATCAGCGGCGACTTTTTGCGGGTCTTCCCCTTCTTTGACCAAACCACGTTTCACACAATCTTTAACGTTGGTTAATTTCACACGGCTGTTGCCGATCGGACTACCACCGTATTGGTGAAAGATGTCTGCCTTGGCACGAATCTCATCTGTGACCTTTATGCTGTCGCCCAATAGTAAACCTTTGTAACCGCTGCGGTAGCAGATGATTTCAATCGATGGGTCAATTTCCGTGTAACGGCCGAGCAGTGCTCCGATGGCGCTGGAGAGACATGGGGCAAGGCCTCCGGCGGTGAGAATGGCGACTTTCTTTGGTTTTGTTGACATGATGATGAGTGCGAGTTGATTGAATGAACAGGGTTTCAGTAATGGCAGCCATGCTTTCAATCAAGGCTTTAACGGTAGTATATGCAGTTCGCCTATGTTTTTAAGGATAAGAAATCAGTGATGAGAAAGTATAGTTGCAAGAGCCATATTTTAATTAACTGTTAGACGCATTAACTACTCATTGATGCGGCTATCCAGTTGGAACACCTGACCTGATGTGTGTGGAAGATCATCGTGAAGAATACGAATGAACTTCGCTACTTCCCCGCATTCATTAAAGCGCTCTAAAGTGTGAAGTTTTCGTACTTCATCGCGTCTTTTTTGCGAAACGTTTTTTGTCATTTTTGTTTCAAGGAAGCCGGGTAAAATTGCATTCACGCGAATGTTGTACGATCCGTATCGTACTGCCAGATCTTTAGTAAGACCGATGAGTGCTGCTTTCGCTGCCGCATAAGACGTTTGTCCAATGGGTGGAGATATCGCAGAGAAGCTTGAAATGAAAATGATGTGGCCATGCCCTGAATCTTTCATTTTCTCCAACGTCGATTCCGCACATCGCATGGCTCCTACATAGTTCGTGTTCCAAACCTCATCCCAATCGGATTCCGACATCTTAATCAATGGTTGATCACGGGTGATCCCTGCGTTGCAGATTAGCAGATCCACTTCGCGGGAATTAAAATAGTCGCTGATGGATTCCGATGAAGTGACATCCAGAGCAGCACGGCCTGGCGCATCGACCACAAATGAGGCGTTTTTGAGCTCTGTGGAGATCACAGAAGCCAAATTCCCCTCCCCGCCTGTAATAACGGCATATTTGTGCTGCTGACTCATCTACGCGCAGCATGATCTGAAACCGTCGGATTCGACAAGAATCGAGGTGAAATTCCCTCAAATCCCCTTCTTTTCTTCTTTTCCAACAAGCTGTTAATTCCCTGTGAATAACTGGGGAGCGCTTGGTGATAATCGATGGAGATTCCACCAAATGTCGCTGCAGTGTCGTAGAACTCAGACATATTCGCAGCCTATTTTTCCCGTGGAACACCCTATATCATGCGGTGGAACTGCTGTTATTTGGGCTTATTCACACTATGAAGAAGAATATCTTATAAGTTCAAAAATAAATTACTCATCTAAAGAACTCATGAAAAAGCCCCATGAGCTTGGAATTGCTCATGAGGCTTGTTGATTGAGTTGCCATTGGCTTTTAAAGGCCTACAGGAGCATCAGAGCGGGCTGCTCGATGAGTTTGCGGACTTCATTGAGGAATTCAGCACCGATGGCTCCATCGACGACCCTGTGGTCACATGAGAGACCGAGGTTCATCCGAAGGCCTGGGACAATTTCACCATCTTTAACGACTGGTTTTTCGATGGCTGCACCTACGCTGAGGATGGCAGCTTGTGGTGGGTTAACGATGGCATCGAATGATTCAATTCCCCATGCTCCAAGATTTGAGACGGTGATCGTTCCGTTATCAAATTCGTTTGGCTGAAGTTTTTTGTCTTTAGCGCGTTGAGCAAAGTCTTTGACGGATTTGGAAATTTGGAGGAGTGACTTGTTTTGTGCCTCTTTGATGACGGGTGTCACCAAGCCGTCTTCAACAGCGATCGCGACGGACAAACCAACATTGGCAAATTTAACGATGTGGTCACCGCCGAAGGATGCATTGATGTTCGGTACCAATTGTGCGGCGTTGATCACGGCTTTTAGCACGAAATCATTCACGGAGTATTTGTTGCCGTGAGTTTTCTCTGCCTGTGCGTTGATTTGTTTACGCAGGCTCATCAATGGAGCTGCGTCAACATCGACATGCAGATAGAAATGTGGGATGGTTGTTTTTGAGATCAGCAAGCGCGAGGCGATTACTTTGCGCATTCCGCTGAGTTGGATTTTTTCGTCAGCGTCACTTGAAACGGGTTGGATTGCTTCAGCCTGAGCTTGTGCTGGTGTGGATTGCTTGGCTTTCGACTTGATCGATTTTGTCAGGGCATCAGCTGCATTTGCGTCGTTTGATTTTGTAGATCCACTTGATGCGGCATCCACGTCTTTACGAACAATGCGACCGGCAGGTCCTGATCCTTTTAAACCTGAGAGATCCACACCTTTTTCAGCAGCAACCTTACGTGCAAGGGGTGAAGCCTTGATTCGATCTCCACCTTCGCTTGTAGGTGCTGGCGGTGCTGAGGTATCTTCAGATGCTGCTTCTTCTTTGTCTGATGATTCTTCTTCAGATGATTCATCTTTGTCTGACGATGATTCTTCGTCCGACGATGGTGCTTCAGTGGTAGATTCGTTGTCTGATGATGATGCAGCATTTCCGTCTCCATCAATCACAGCGAGTGTTGCGCCGATGGGGGCTTTTTCGCCTTCTTGCACAAGTATGTCAGTGATGGATCCATCATCGAATGCTTCCATTTCCATGGTTGCTTTATCGGTTTCGATATCCGCAAGGATGTCACCAATTTCAATTTCATCGCCGACAGCTTTGTGCCATTTGACGACAGTTCCCTCGGTCATGGTATCCGAGAGTTTGGGCATTTCGATATTCACAGACATAATAGAGATGGGAAGTCAGGGAAGGATGGTAGAAAGCTGGCCGATTTCCAGCCCTTTTTCACAACAGCGATAAAACAAAAAAGCACGAGGAGGATTCGGCTCCATCGCGCTTTAATTGATTTGGCACCATCAGTTAAAATAAACAGCAGCAACTGGAGCTAAGAAACGCGGCTGCGGTGATGAGGGTGATGAAGATCAAGCGTGTCATAAATTTAGTGGGTGATTATGCGATGGTGAGAACTTGTTCCACAATCCGTTTTGGGTTTGGAAGTTGTTCATTTTCAATGTGTGGCGAATAAATGGCAGGAGCGTCAATTGAACAAACACGCTTGATTGGTGCGTCGAGATAATCGAATGCGTGATCTTGAATCAGCGTTGAAACCATGGCTGAAACACCACCAAATGGCTTCGATTCGTCCACTAGAACCACGCGGTTGGTTTTTTTGACGGTTTTGAGGATCGCTTCCTGGTCGAGTGGGCGGATCGATCTCAAGTCCAACACTTCGGCATCGATGCCATGTTCTTCTTTAAGAATTTCAGCAGCAGCAAGCGCCTGAAGCACGGATCGGCCGTGAGCAATCAATGAGAGGTCACTGCCTTCACGTTTGACTTCCGCTTTACCTAACGGAATCGTAAAATCACCGTCGGCAGGATCTGGCACTTCACCTTTGTTTCCGTAGAGCAAAGTGTTCTCCATGATATAGACAGGGTCGTTGTCGCGAATGGCGGATTTGATCAATCCTTTTGCATCAGCCGGTGTGGCGGGTGCGCATACTTTCAATCCAGGAAACGCTGCAAACAATCCTTCCGGAACGTGTGAGTGAGTCGCACCAACATTGGTGCCACCATTGGCTGGTCCCCGGACAACAATCGGGCAGCTACAAAGACCACCTGACATATACCTAACACATGCTGCGTTGTTGACGAGTTGGTCGAAAGCAACAGAGTGGAAAGACCAGAACATTAACTCCATGACTGGACGAACACCCAGCATGGAAGCACCGATGCCCATGCCGATGAAACCAGCTTCAGAGATCGGTGTATCGACGATTCGTTTGTCGCCCCATTTTTTCCAAAGTCCTTCTGTAACCTTGTATGCGCCGTTGTATTGAGCGACTTCTTCACCCATTACGACGACTTTAGAATCGCGTTCGAGCTCCTCATCGAGACCTTCGCGTATGGCTTCACGGTAGCTTATTATGCGTGACATGTAATAAATTGATTAGGGAGTTGAAAGAGGGGTGGAGTAGAAATGTTAGAAATTAGTCGTTAAAGAAGTGGCGGCCAATTTTTGATGCGTCCGTATCATTATCAGTCTCCCAATAAACATCGGTGCTAATGTCTGCAACAGTTGGGGCGGGGGACTCTTCAGCGAATTTAACAGATTCAGCAGCTTCATCTGCAGCAGCTTTTGTGATCTCTTTAATTTGATCTTCTGTGACTACACCTTCGTCGATGAGCTTGCGCTTAAAGACATTAATCGGGTCATGGTTTTGTTTGTAGTTTTCGATCTCTTCAGGAGTGCGGTATTTCTTGTGGTTCGCATCCGCAATACTATGTCCATAGTACCGGTAAGTATCGATTTCAATCACCGTAGGTTTGTGCTCCTTACGAGCACGCTCCATGGCGATGTGTGTCTTCGCGCGGACCTCATAAAGATCGGATCCATCAATCACATCCCATGCCATTCCGTAGGCTTCAGCACGTTGTGCGAGACAGCCTTCAAATGATGATGAGCGTTGCTGCGAAGTGCCCATGGAATAGCCATTGTTTTCGATGACATAGACTACAGGAATTTCGAACAACTGAGCGAGGTTGAGTGATTCATGGTAAACTCCTTGATTGACCGCTCCATCACCGAGGAAGCAGAGGGCGCAGCCTTCATGCTCGAGGTATTTGAGTCCGTAGGCCAATCCGAGGCCGAGTGGCGTTTGGCCGGCAACGATTCCGTGTCCGCCCCAGAAGTTTTTATCCGGTGCGAAGAAGTGCATTGAGCCACCTTTGCCTTTGGAGCAACCGGTTTGTTTGCCGTACATTTCCGCCATGCATTCATTCATGCTCATGCCTACAGCTAGTGCGTGTCCATGGTCGCGGTAAGCGGTGATGTAGTGATCGTGTTCACCGCCGAGAGAAACTGTGCCAACGGCGATGGCTTCTTGACCAATGTAGAGGTGAAGAAAGCCACCAATTTTTCCGGATTGGTAGTATTTCAATCCGACCTGTTCAAATCGGCGGATTCGGATCATTTGGGTGAGCAGCTCAATCTTGCGCTCAGGTGTGAGCGATTGATTGATGGGCGAGCTCGCGAAGTCGAGGGAGGATGTTTCAGCGCTAGTCATATGGGCGGCAAGGTATTGAGTCAGTCTCGTTGGACCACGGTCTTAAAACGGTTCGGTCACTTATGCCAAGCTTTGGCTTGAAGAAGTTTCCGCAATTTTTGGCATTCGCAGGCGTGCGGTCATGAAAACTGCGGTAAATAGGAAATTGGCGGCAGCGAGATTGCGTAAGAAGACCCATGATGGAAGAGCATCTCCGGGGGCACCGAGCCAGAGTGACTGCCAGAGGCCTGCCATGGATTTTACGTAACGTGGGTCGGCGAGCCATGCCACACCACTGGTCAGGATGTGAAAGATGGCGGCTCCAGCGATGGATCCAAGTAGCATGGTGAGCATGCCTTTTTCGGAGAGTAATTTACCTAGGAAAAAGATCAGCGTGAAGGCTGCTAAGGTCGTTGCAAATAATGAGATGCTACCAGTGTGGCCGACCCCCAATGGGTAGGTGATCGCCCAGATGCCAATTGGCAATGCGAGGCCACGCCAACCGGGTGCCAATAGAGCACCGCAGAAGAAGACCGCGGCGAGTGGCTGGAAGTTGGGTAAGGCATATGGCAGCA
>Ga0136558_1001272_pt1 | contig 13070 bp, 12 predicted proteins | sample AntRauTorckE6833_FD_101391 | JGI IMG/M metagenome (GOLD analysis project Ga0136558, IMG submission 101391) | Saline lake microbial communities from Rauer Islands, Antarctica - Metagenome Torckler E6 #833 | ecosystem: Environmental > Aquatic > Non-marine Saline and Alkaline > Saline | place...
CCTTTTCAGAAACTACTTTCCGGTTTCTGAACGATACATGCGCGAGTGGTGGAACGGTAGACACGCTTGTCTGAGGGGCAAGTGCCGCAAGGCGTGGAGGTTCAAATCCTCTCTCGCGCACCAAAGAAAATTTCTATACTGGTATCTGGCTCCTCCGTATTTAAATATCTGTGAAGCTTAAATGTAGGAACAAAGCAGCTGCACACATATCCGCAATTATGCCTACTGCGACATCGGGAAATAGTAGTCTTTGCTGATCAAATATAGCTTTTGTGGTATCTATGTATTCGTCTTGGCTTTGATACTCGTTAAAAAACGCCCTTACCATTGGCAGTCCTAGATCGAATTGTTTTGACCAATGATAGTTTGAGCTTTTGTTATCAAAATCTTGAATCATCTGCATATAAAAATGCCACACCGATTCAAGATGCTTATATCGACTAGGTTCGAAGCTAGACTTGTGCGCCAAGGCTGATGTAGACCAGGCAATTTCCCTGCACTCAAGGATTGATTGAACGTCTTTGTTTGTGGTGCCCTTCAATACACCAAGCATAGTATCGATAACAGTCGAGGGGTTATCGTCCTCTAGCCGAGCAGCCACTGTCGGAAAAAGAATTTCTAATAAACCAAAATTGATAAATTTTTGACTTTTCTGCCAGTTAGCTAGCCGCAGCGCCTCAGGGTTATGTTTAAATACCGGGTGTGGCTCGTCAGCTAATAGTGCCAAAGAGCTGGCACTATTGATGCCTGCAAATATGAAATCATGGAGGGGCTTGCCCGGAAGATCCTGCCAGCGCGTCGTGCAGCCCTGCTTATCGGTTATCGCCTCGATAATAAACGCTTTTGTTACTAAATTTTGAACCCATTCACGCGACTTTTGTTTTGGTGGCATCATTATCCAGAGTATACATTAATCATGCTACAAAGAGACAAAAGACTTCTATACCGAGAAGCTTTGTTTTGGGATGGCTATATTAGACTTCTTCCGCTATTAACAGATAGGTGTTAACTAGCTCATAGAACCTATCCAAGATCTTTTTTGGAACGTCAGCCGCCAGAGGTGCGACTAATTGCGGAAAAAGATTTTGGGTGGGTTTTTAGACACACGTTTAAAATCAAGCAGCATGTCGTCTATTTTTTGACAAAGTGTTATTTCTAGCCCATAATGCAATAAGTTAAGTTGACTTAACTTATTGCATATATGTTTATCAAAACGAGCGAGACTCCACACAATCAGATTGCGTCAACACGCAAAAGCGCTGATTTGACGCAGGCTCAGCTAGCTGAGCTAGTTGGGGTAACACGCCAGACGATCATTGCTATCGAAAAGGGAAACTATACCCCTAGCGTGCTACTTGCGTTAAAATTATCACGAGCACTTAAACAACCAGTCGGGGAGTTATTTTGGCTATGAAAGGTCTATTTTGAAAGATTTATTTTCGAAGGATAATCGCAGTGACGTACTAATTGGAGCAATCGCTATCGTTTGCCTGCTGCTCAGTTCTAATTTGTTTTCGGCATTCATGCCAGGCAGCGTCGTCATGATGGCTATTGCTCTATTTGTGGCTGCTTTTTCGCTATTCGCCGTCTTAATCTGGAAAGAGAATCCGCGTGACGAGCGCGAGGCTCACCTACTACTGTCCTCTGACCGGTTCGGTTTTCTTGCGGGCGCGGTAATTTTGGCGGGCGCATTGGTGGTGCAAAGCCTACGACACGAATCAACTAGTCTGCTTGCGCTGGTGCTGGGCGCCATGATACTGGCGAAGCTCTTGGGTAAATACTTACAGAAGTAAAGCCGACCAAGTTTTGTCAGGCAAGCAATTACTACTAAGCTTCCCTGCGAACGTCAACGTCAACGCCTTTACATTCGGCAACTAGGATAACCCTGGATCTGGTGTTTTAGACGGACGTGGGTTTGGATCAGGCTCTTAGAACCTATACAAGATCTCCCTCCCAATTCAAATTCGCCCTTTTTGGCTCATAATTATCAAAATTTCTGGAACGTATCAATAGATATGCCCCAAAAATTATTGAAAATTCTGAACTCAAAAATCATCAATTTGGCTCCGAAAAGGAGATCTTGGATAGGCTCTTAGGTACGAGGCATGTGATCGTAGAGGTGATCCATCGAGTAGTCGCTACGCATGAGTGGCTTGATTTCATCGAGTGTAACATTTATTTTAACGCCTGGGTTGAGAATATTATATGGGTCAAATATATGTTTAGTTTTTTGAAACAAAGAATAAACTTCGGGTCCGTACAGTTGTTTGAGATACGGCGCCCGTAAGCGGCCATCGTTATGTTCTCCACTCGTGCTACCTCCCATTTTTATGACCATGCTATAGTATTCGTCGATAATTTTAAACACCTTTTGCCGATCACCAACCTGGGATAAATCTAGAAAAGGCTGCATATGAAGATTCGCGTTCCCTGCGTGGCCCCATACAGCAACTCGCAATTTATACTTTTCAAACAACGCATAAATACCTTTAATATAATCATGGAACTGACTCACCGGAACTACGCCATCTTCGATTATGGGCAAAGCCTTGGCGTTGCCTTCGGTATGCGAGATAACTGCAGCAGCACTATGTCTAATCTTCCAAAGCTGCTGTTTTGCGGCCTCGTCTGTTTCTACCTGGTAGCTAACATCGTAGCGGTTTAGTACTTTTAATGCTTTCTTGGTCATGCGCTTCTGTATGCGTTCGGAACCGTTATCAAATTCAATCAGGATAATCAGTTTATGAAACGGCTTACGAACGATATCCTTAAGTTGGTTCGGATTATGCTCGTCAATGAAGTCTAGTAGGTTAGAATCAACCATCTCCAAAGCACTTGGCATATCTGGCAGTTTACGAATCTCCAAAACTGCCTGTTCAGCTACCGCGATATCGTCAAAAAACGCAGCAATCAACGTCGTGTTCGGATTATACGGCTCGGTGCCTATAACCGCTTCCGTAATCAAACCCAGCGTGCCCTGAGAACCAACCAGCAGTGGAGTCAGGTCAAACGACCCATCTTTGCGTTTTATGTCAATGAGATCATAGCCCGCCGAATTTTTGGTAACATCCAAATTCATAGTGTCTAGCAGTTCACGGCTTTCCTCTATAAGCGCGTCGACTGCTCGATAAATTTCCCCTTCAAAAGTACTGAGGCCCATCTTTTTGCTAAGTTCACGCTTTTTTATGCGACCAGTTTCTATGACTTCGCCGTTAGCTAGCACAACGCGTAGCGACTTTACGTAGTCGCGCGTGCAGCCGTATTTTAAGGTTTTTTCACCACTAGCGTTGTTGGCTATGGCACCGCCGACAGTACAAAACTCCACACTGGAAGGGAACGGTGGCAAAAACCGCCCATGCGTGTGCAATGTCTGCTGCAGCTTACCGTAATTGATGCCAGGCTCGATGGTCGTTAGACCAGTTTTACCATCCAATTCCAAAACTTTGTTCATGTGAGCCGGAAACACCATCATTATGCCCGATCCCAATGCACCACCAGCCTGATCCGTACCTTTGCCCCGGCCAGTGATCGGAATAACCCGGCCACGTTCTGCAAGCTGCCAGGCGAACCGCGCTGTCTTGCGCACATCGTTCTCGCTACGAGGATAAGCGATAATCGAGGGCAAAACTCGAAAAACACTTCCGTCTGTAGCAAAATATTCGCGAGCGTCAGCCGAGGTAGTTACCTCGCCGACCAAATGTTCCTGTAAATAATGCGCGATTTTACTCATAAGTTACTTAATACCTATCGCTAATCAATAACCACTAGTTGTTTCTAACAGTTATCATACCACACTAGAACTCGGCACAATAAGCACCAGCTCGCTAAAAAGTATCGATTATGTTTCGTACATGAACATCAAACGGCTTTGTGCCATGAACGACTAAATCAGCAAACTTCATTGGGTTATCGCGTGCTATATATTTTTCTTCATCTTGAGACCATTTTTCCCACATTGCCAGAATTTCTGCGTCGGACTTCCCGTCTGTTCCTCTGTCTCGCTCCAAACCACGCTGCAAGCAAACTGATTTTGGCGTATCTACGAATATGCTGTAGTTAATGTACGGCCTAAACTCTTTTCTGAGCGCACTCACGCCTTCCAAAATCATAATTGACGTTACAGACTGCCCTACAACTGGTTCTGGATTGTGTGTTGCCCACCATTTTGAGCGCGGATAGTTTAGAGATTTAGAGCCACTTGCAATCGGCTCAAATACTCGTTCAACAACAAGCGGCCACCAATCCAATGGATTATCCCAACCCGCAAAGTCATCAGTATGGATAATTTCCGATGACAGCTTCTCGGCAAGCAATTTGGCAAGCGTTGACTTGCCCGAGCCACCATGCCCATCAATGGCGATAAGGAAAATAGGCAAAACAGTTTTGTTTTCTTTATTCATAATTCAAAAAGTTTACAGTAAAGGAAAAACAGATTTATTTTTACAATATCGGATAATCCCTTCAAGCGACAAGATCCCAATCTATTTTCTCACAAATTCTTGAAAGCCGAGAACCCGTACATACAAAGTCTCCGTTAAACCCACGGGCAGTAGACATAACATAAAACATACGTTTTCAAAATTCGCATTTCCCTCCCTTTTACAGGCAAGGCCAGTAGTTTTCCTAATAACAGGTTAAAACCTGTTATGATTTAGATGATGAAACCGACTATCAACCCAAACATTGAAATTCGCAGATCGTCTATTCAGGGAAAGGGTTTGTTTACAAAAGTGCCGATTAAAAAAGATGAAACTATTTGGATTTCACGCGGCGGTGAACCATCAAAATCAAAGATATATAATGACAAGGGATTTGAAAAGTTTAAACAGTGGTGTATTGAAAACGACAAGGAATGGGACGCTGTATCACTTGGTAACGGTAAACACCGCGCGGCAGTTTCTGACCGCGAAAACCACCCTGAAAATTACGGAAACCATAGTTGCGATCCAAACTTAGTCAAAAATCATACAGCACTCCGAGATATTGAAGCAGACGAGGAACTGACGATAGACTACGCGCAATTCTCTACGAAAGATTGGAAAATGGGGTGCAACTGCGGTGCGAAAAACTGCATGGGCGTTGTTAGAGGTTTGTTATGAACCCCGAAACAAAACTAACAGATGAACAAGTAAGGGCTATCTGTGTAAAACACAATATACCTTATCATTCGCGCACTAGAATAAACACTGGCTTTAGCCACGAAGTCCACCAACTCAATAATGATTTGTTAATAAAACTGTTTAATACCAGCAAGCCAGTAAACTTTGAAACCGAGCTGACGCTGCTAAAGTCAGATTTAGATTTTCCAAAGCCAAAACTGATAGCCAGTTATCGAGGCACCGGCGAACAAGACCGTAGTTATATCATTATGAGTTTTATACCTGGCTTGTCTCTTGGCAGTAAATGGCACGAAGCAAACGATGAGCAGCGCGAGCAGCTTATTCAAAACATCTCCAGAATTCTTGCCAGTATTAACCGTCTTGACCCGGAAACTATCGGCGATGCTTCAGAAGGCTGGGAAACGATTGTTGAAAGACGTATTAAAAAGCTGACGGACAAATTATTGGCTCAAAATATTATTAGCGATGCGCAAACAGAAAGGGTTATCGCGACAATCATAGCCAACAAACAGTATTTAGCCGAAAGTAAACTTCATTCTGTCTACTGGGATATACATTTTGATAACTTCATTATTAATGAAAAGTTTGAGCTGCAAGCTATTATTGACCTCGAGACTGTTATGGTTGCCGCGCTTGACTATCCGCTTTTTGTACTCCAGAAGTTGACAAATGAACCGCACAAATATTTGCGCGAAGAAGATGAGAAGTACGCAGACGTCAAGGATTACGCCAAATTGAAAGATTGGTATAAAAAATACTACCCTGAAATGTTCGCATTTGAGAACATCGACAAGCGCGTAAAACTATACCAACTCATAGATACGCTCCATTTGCTTGTTGACTGGTCTAGTAGTAGAGAGCTGTGCGAAAAGCTGGACACGTTAACACAAGAGTGATCGCGCCAAGTCGCTAAAGGGGGAAGTAAAAAAGAGGCCGCGCCTGTAACGGGGAGGGCTATACATCAATGATACATGCAATGGTTTACCATGAGTGAGGCAGATTTATCTGCCGAGTCGAATGGTGCCCTTGAAGCACTTTCATACGAACACCTTTTGGCCTGGCTAAACCATATCATGAAAGCCTTCAACGACAGTAGTAATGATACAGACTTAACAGATTAAAGTAAATCGAGTGACTTGATTTCAAGCACCTTCATAATGCCTTGTAGCTTCTCGAATGAGGGATTTTCTTCACCTCTCTCAATACGAGCATAATAATTCACATGCATGTCAGCCTTATCGGCAACCTCTTGCTGGGTCAATTTGGCATGTTCGCGTCGGGTGCGAAACTTTTCACCTAAAGCTTTGAGTCGTTTACTCTGTTCATTGCTAATCATTATACGGATACTATACCACTCAAATTAATCAATAACTACTTGCCTAACTCTGTGTAGTCAGCTTCAGCCCACCTTTTTTACTATAACGCTTTAGCTTATGTGTGGAGTACTCGTACATTCTATCCTGCTCATAGGCCTGTTTGTCTTCTAGGCTGGCGAAAATAACATGAAGCACAAAGTTAGTACGAGTGCCTATACCGTCATGAATACCATCAGGCACATACCCAAGTTTACGAAATTTCGATAACCTTTCTAGGGCACATAGTGCACGGTAGCTGTTCGTAATTCGCCACCGTTTAGGTATTATGTTGATATAGATAGACAGCATACATTGATTGCTCATTGGACTAACCTCCATGTTACCTAATATCGCAATTGTAGTATGTCCTTAGCAAACTAGTTAGTCAACAATATTGCCTGGTATGGTATTATGTTCCCAGATACGCAACAGAGAGCGTTGCACGTCAGGGTGGTTAATCCAACTAAGCAATACTATGCACCACTTTATAGACACTATTCTCAATGGCCCCGCTCGCTATACTCAAGAGCATAACTATAGCCCTGGCATGACGCTTGCGGTGATCATCTGTGTGTTTTTACTGGAATGTATCGCGGTTTACCTGATAGCACTCTTGATCTTTAAGGCTGTGCAAAACATCCGTCCTTTTATTGGATTCGTTCTACAGAGCTGTGGCGTTGGCAAAAAAGCTGACGAAAAGGTGTTCTTGGAGCTCACCTTTCCCTCAGACACCAGCAAATCTGCTTTTGCCACGGAACAGCTTCACATAATCTTGCGTGGCCAGACCAAGTCTAAAAGCCTGCTAGAAAAACTAGCGGCAGCCAAACGTATCCACTCACTAGAACTAGTCGGTACCAGAGACGACGGTATACGTTACCTCATGATTGTAGACCATGACGAGGTGGACTACATTGAACATAGCCTCCGAGCCTACTTACCAGGGCTCAAAATACGGCAGGTTACAGATTATCTCCAGACCGTGAAAAACACCAATGTTGGTGTCGTCGAGCTCCGACTAACTGCAGATTTTGTGTTACCTCTGCAAGACCACAAAGCCCTGGCCGAACATGACCCCATCGCGTATATAACTGCTCACATGACCAAGCTGGCCGCTAGTGAAATAACCGCCTTTCAAATCGTAGCAACGCCCGTGCTGTATAGGACTCATAGCCGCACTTTGCGTCGGATTAAGAAACTACAAACTCACATTGCCCACGGTAAAGAGTTAACGAGCCAGCTAGTAAAACAACGTAGTGCTGGAGGCTATGCCTTGATGTTGCTCTGGTATCCACCGATGTGGCTCATCACGACCATTATGAGGATAATTACTGCGATCTTCGGGATATTTACTGCTATGTTCTCCAAAGATCACCCACTGCCAGGCTTTATGCAGTCGGGCAAAGACAAGAAATCCCCAGACAACCCGTACGAGCAAGAAGTCAGTAAGCAGGTGAAGTCCAAACTTGACCAGCACCTCTTTGAAGTCTCCATGCGCCTGTTGGTAGCCGCTCCTGATGCTGAGACCGTACAGCGTAGACTCAATAACTTAGTAGATTCGTTTAAGCCGTTTACTAGTTCACGTCAGGCAATAGGTATGGTTAAGCATAGTCGAGTTCTCGCACCGGACAGAAAGCCATTGCCTCGCTTCAAAGCCCGCCAGATCTCTCCACACTTCATGAGCCAACAAACCATCCTATCCAGCTCAGAACTATCTGATCTCTACCATTTCCCAGAAACTGAGCTAACCAAAACCGAAGGCCTACTCAAGAGTCGCAGTCGTGAACTACCAACCCCACTGTCTATAAAACGCAGTGATGCCCAGCTCGACGTTATTGTTGGCGTCAACCAACACGGTGGCGATAGCCAACCAATTGGCATTACCCTTCAGCAACGCCAAAAACACACCTACGTCATGGGTAAAACTGGTATGGGTAAAACCACTTTGCTGACCAACGCGATCTACCAAGATATGGTCAGTGGCAAAGGTTTAGCCGTACTAGACCCGCACGGCGATATGTTCCAAGAGTTGCTCAGTATTGTGCCAGAACATCGCAAACAGGATGTCATAGTCTTTGACCCATCCGACCGTGATTTCCCCATTGGCCTCAATATCCTTGATCCCGGTATAGATTTCACCAATGAGGACGATAAATCCGACTGGATCACTAGCTCAGTCGTGTCAGTATTTCGGAAAATGGCTGACGACATCCAGTGGGGGCCACGTATGGAGCATATTCTGCGCAATACCACCCTAACAGCATTGCAACTGCCAAAACCTAGTCTGTATACCATGCAACGTTTGTTGACTGACAAAAAATACCAGAAAGAGGTCGCGAATAACTTAAAAGATCCGGTACTGAAACAATTTTGGCAGAAAGAGTTTGCCCTAATGGGCAGTATGCAACTGGCTAAAGCCAGCTCACCGTTGACTCATAGGCTCGGGCACTTCATTACGACTAAGATGTCTCGGCATATACTGCTACAAGAAACCAGTACATTGCGTATTAATGACATTATGAATGAAGGTAAGATCCTGCTGGTAAACCTGTCCAAGGGCGATATTGGTGAAGACCAAAGCCTATTCTTTGGTTCCATCTTAACTTCTTTTATTTGGATGGCAGCCTACCAACGCACTAAGATACCGGAAAAACAGCGCAAAGACTTCTTCCTCTACGTCGATGAGTTTCAGAACTTTGCCACACCGCAGTTTACGGATATTGTGGCCGAAGGTCGTAAGTTCCATATTTCACTGGTACTATCTCACCAGAATATTGCCCAGATAGAAAATATCCAGCTCTTACGACTCATAGCCGGTAATGCCAGTAGCCTCATAACGCTTAAAGTAAGCCCAGAGGATGAAGCCTTTATCTTGCCCTATATGAAACCAGAAGTAATCAAAGGTGATATGGTCAACTTGGCACCGTATCACTTCTACATGAAGACGACAGCAGATGAGAGCGAGGATGCGTTCTCGGGAAAGACGGTACCACTAGATACCAGCGAGCTGGGCGATTCAAAAGAGAGCGTGCTAGCCGCCAGTCGGAAACGCTATGCGACGCCAAAAGCCGAAGTTGAGTCATATATGGAAGAACTGTTTGATATCAGCATGAAACCACCGAAAGAGGATAAACCAAAGGATACTGGAAAAGGCAAGATGCCGAAAATACCACCGAAGGATTCAAGTAAGGTGCATGGGGCTTAGATGGCAGAGCTTAAAAAGCTTGAGTCGCATTGACACGTCCATACAAGACCTATACAATATACTCGTATAGATAAGGAGCTACAGTATGCCTACGAAAACATTGAATATTGCATTAGATGAAAATCTCTTAAAAGAGATAGATAAGACTGTTAAAAAAGACATGGGTACTCGTAGTGAGTATTTCCGTCGGCTTGCCTTAAATGATATTGAGCGTCGCAAAGAGTGGGCACAAGTCTTAGATACTGCCAACACTAAAGGTAAAGCCATGGGTATCACCAGCCAAGAGCAAGTTGACGGAATCCTAGATGAGTACAATCGTGAAAAACGGTCAAACCAAGCCTAGGGTCGTACTAGACAGTAACGTCTTAATATCAGCAATTGTGTTTGGGGGCAAACCCCGTAAACTGCTTGATTCAGTTGCCGACAGAAGTATCACGATTGTTATTGCCGAAGAACTACTAACTGAAACTAGGCGCATTATTGTCTCCAAGTTTCCTGACTTTCTGGAGGACTTACAACGAATTGAGAAGTTACTCAAACGTGATGGCATTCTAGTAAAGCTCGGATCTATTAATGTTACTGTCAGCAGAGACCCAGATGATGATAAATTTATTGAAACAGCAATTTTGGGTGGCTGTCAGTACATTGTAAGTGGCGATAAAGACTTGCTGACACTTGAATCATACGAGAATATACAGATCGTTACTGTGGCAACATTTCTTGATATCCTAAACGACTCGTAAAAAGAAAGGCTTATGATTCCTCGCAAGGAGCACAAGCCTTTCAGACTTAGTATACAAAATTATAGCGTTAGTCGAAACGCTACTCACGACAGTCTAATCCACGGGAATTCGCGTTTCTGTTTGACACTACCAACCTTGTTGACAAGACCTTGGTAACTGGCTTGATTAGTTATATCTAATCGTCGTTCCATGCGCCGCCAGGTACGAGCCTGTATAGATGTGCCCGCTGTAAATAGATTGATACCTAAGAAATGTAGGCCACTTCGAGCTGGTATTACGATATTATTACGAGCATGGATGTTGAGGCTGAGCTCTGTATCTAGAAAGTCTATGCTGACTGCTTGAGCTTGGAAGGCTAACATTTGCGTTGGTAGGAGCAGTATAAAATCATCGCCATAACGCAAATAACCCAGCGGTTTTATCCTGTGCCTGGCAAAGCGATCAAATTCATTAAGATAGACGTTTGACAGAATCTGACTCGTCAAATTACCTATCGCAATGCCAGTAGACGGCGATGTTTTGTAACTGTTAATCACTTCTTGAAGTATAGCTATGCTGTTCGCGTCTTTCACATAGCGACTCATGATTTGCATCAGTTTCTCGTGTGACACACTATCGAAAAATTTAGACACATCACCACGCCATACCCAGGCATCTGAATAGCGATTCAGTAATGTACGACTGCGCTTAATAGCTGCTTCCAGTCCTTTACCTTCTCTACAAGACCAAACATCGTAGTCAAAACGATGATCCATGAGTGGTACGAAGTAGTCATAAAGCAGTCGGTGTACGACTCGATCACGTACGTCGGCAATGGCGATGTGCCGTGTCTTTGAATCACTAACTACTCGGTAGGCGTAGCCACCATGCCGGTAATGTTTAGATTGTAAGTCGTTTGCGAGTTGGTCAAGGTTATTCTCGAGATTGTATTCAAAGGTTATAATAGAGCGACTGGCTTGCTTTTGAGCCCTAAACGCATACCAACTTTTATAAATGCCAGAAAGACTGCAATTAATGGACTCCGAATTACTCGTCATACAAAAAACCTACGAATTATATAAACACCTTACCCTGGCTAATAATAACGTACCACGCCTCCATCGCTATAGCTTAGGTGAAAAGACGCTGTCTTGCTCACTTGATTTGCTAGAGCAGCTGATTGTCGCTAAACATGCTCCCAAAGCTCATAAAGTGACATTCTTATTGAATGCCAATACTAAACTTGAGGTGCTCCGTTTTCAACTGCGTCTATATCTTGATCTCAAGTTAATCCCGGAAACCAAAGTTTTCCAGATGCAGGCCTTATTGCGAGAAATTGGTCGTATGCTTGGTGGTTGGCTCAAAAGTGTCACGTAACATCTGAACCCCCACACCGGCAGACGACCACCAAGATTGTCATCGGCATTGTCCACGTTGTCGTGATTCACGTTCACCTGGCCGTTGTCCGAGTTCCAATTCGAGGCGGGCGCCTGCAAGTTATTGTATACGCTATCCGAAGTTTGACTGCCAGCGCACTGACAGGACTTTTGTTATTACAGCCCTATGAAAAAGAGCGAACGTATACCAACGTGTGGGAAATGGTACGAGCTGATCTCCCGGTGACTGACCATAAGGCCATAATCAGGCTGAGTCGATCTCCTTATATGGGCACGATCACGCTAGGGTGGCAGCCGACAGACTAGATCTCTCGGTTACTCCTCACCACCTATTGCTCAGTATACCAGCGTTCTGATAACCCCACCACTTCCTGACAAACCCCAAGAAACAAAGAAGACCAAAAAAGCTCAAAGAGCCAAAGAACTTATTATCCCCACACCGGCAGACGACCACCAAGACCGTCACCGGCAACGTCCACGCCGCCGTGAACCACGCTCACCCGGCCGCCGCCCGAGTCCCAACACGAGGCGGGCGCCCGCAAGACGTTGTTTGTATCGGTAACTGTTCCGTGGTTCCAGGTCCAGGTGGTATTTTTATCTAATGGCGGTAGATCGGCTTTAAAGTGGGTGGCCTGGGCGGTTAGATAGGCACCGATTGGCATGTGAGCTGTTTCTGGGGTAATACTGCCACGTGCCACGCCTATAACGTCCGCTTGAGCGTCCAGACTACCTTTGGTGAGGTCGTAGCTGGTGTTGACCACCAGACCGCCCTCTTCACGACTGGCAGTTGGTGCGACCAGTACTTTCCAAACCACACCGTCTTTATTAACATGCTTGCCGACTGTCTGTTCTACGGCCTGTTGATTAAGCGAGTCCCAGTTATTGGCCATGAGTTCATTGACATACAAGCCATCGCCATCGCTCTGATTTTTGAGACGTTGGGTGCTGCTTGGATGGTGTTCGTCCTGCCAGACCCGCAGGCCGCTATATAGCTGACGCCACTTGGCTAGCGGCAAGTTGACAGGCGCAAAAACGATTTCTGGTTGCAAGCCAGCTGTTTCATAGGCCTCAAAGCCGGTTTTAAGGGCTGCAAAGTCTATGCCTTCTCGGGCAAATTCGTCTAGGGATGGTACGTCCACTCCCGAATCACTAAATAACTCTTTGGTGGATGAATGGGTATCCAGTGCTGTCTCCCAACTGGTGCCAACCACCTCAGCGGCAGCGGCCGTGGCCAAAACACCAAAGACATCCGGGACATCCGCAGACGGCTCAAA
>Ga0136558_1001273_pt1 | contig 13066 bp, 24 predicted proteins | sample AntRauTorckE6833_FD_101391 | JGI IMG/M metagenome (GOLD analysis project Ga0136558, IMG submission 101391) | Saline lake microbial communities from Rauer Islands, Antarctica - Metagenome Torckler E6 #833 | ecosystem: Environmental > Aquatic > Non-marine Saline and Alkaline > Saline | place...
GTCCGTGGTGTCGTTATGAACGCAGCCGACCACCCACATGGTGGTGGTGACGGTGGCCGTCATGGTGTTGGCCGCAACCCAGTTACCCCATGGGGCCAAAAAACACTTGGGTATCGTACTCGACGTCGAAAGAGTTCTAATAAATTAATTATCCGCAGTCGTCATGCGGGAAAGCGTAAGTAGGAGATTATATGAGCCGTTCATTGAAAAAAGGACCATTTATAGACCCGAAGCTTGCCAAGAAAGTGGCGGCGCTCGGATCTTCAGACCGAACTATCATTAAGACGTGGGCACGTGCTAGTGCTATACCTCCAGAATTTGTCGGTAGAACCATTGCCGTACATAACGGTAAGGTTCACGTACCTGTGCTTATCACTGAGAACATGGTCGGACACAAACTTGGTGAATTTTCGCCAACTCGTAAGTTCCGTACTCACGGCGGTAAGCTTGCAAAGGGAGGTAAGTAATGCCTGTCAAAGCTCTTGCTAAAAGCGTTCGTATTTCACCACGGAAGGTTGAAGTTGTTACTGCACTCGTTCGAGGTCGAACCGTATCAGATGCGCTGACGATTCTTGAGCACACGCCTCGTCGTTCAGCCATTGCTGTTAAGAAAGTAATCCAGAGTGCCGTTGCGAATGCAGATTATAATCATGGATATAAGCCCGACACGCTTCGTATCGTCGAAATTGGCGTAACGCCCGGTCCACGATACAAACGCGTACGCCCAGCTGCTCGTAGTATGTCATTGCCATACCAACTTCGAACGTCACACATCACTGTATTGGTTGACGGAGAAAAGCGTGCGGCAAAGAAAAAGCCTGCCGCCAAATCAACCGCCAAGAAGGAGGCAAAATAATGGGACAAAAAGTTAATCCAATAAGCATGCGCCTCCAGCTCAATAAGAACTGGCGCAGTAAGTGGTTTGCTGATAAGCGCGACTACGCAAGTTTCTTAACACAAGATCTAAACGTTCGTAAGCTCATTATCGATAAACTCGGTTCACGAGCTTCAATCAATAAGGTTGATATCGAACGGTCACCAAACTTAGTATCAGTAACGATTCAAACTGCCAAAGCTGGTGTCGTTATCGGACGTGGTGGCGCTGGTGTTCAAGAGTTAAAAGCTGCCATTGAGAAGATTTATGATGTACCAACTCGCGTAAACATCGAAGAAATTAAAAAACCAGAACTCTATGCAAAGCTTGTTGCAGAAAACATTGCCTACCAGTTAGAGCGACGTATCGCATTCCGTCGAGCAACGAAATTAGCCGCTGCAGCGACAATGCGGGCCGGAGCAAAAGGTATCCGAATCGAAGTTGCTGGCCGTCTCGGCGGCGCAGAAATGAGCCGTACTGAAAAAACCGTAGAAGGAAGTGTACCGCTTCATACTGTCCGCGCTGATATTGATTATCACGCAGCTCGTGCGCAGTACCCTGGTTCTGGAGTTATCGGCGTCAAAGTCTGGATCTACAAAGGGGAGACACGATAATGCTAATGCCAAACCGAACAAAATTCCGAAAGACTTTTAAAGGTCGTGTCCGTGGACCAGCTACCAAAGGCCACTTTATAGCTTTTGGTGAATATGCCCTTCAAGCCCAGGGCCATGAGCGTATAACTAGCCGTCAAATTGAATCGGCCCGTCAAGCCATGACTCGCTACATCAAGCGTGGTGGTAAGATTTGGATCCGTATTTTTCCGCACACGTCTGTATCTCGCAAAGCGCTGGGAACAAAAATGGGTAGCGGTAAGGGGAATCCAGAGTTTTATGCCGCTAAGGTTCGTCCCGGAACTATCCTATTTGAGATGCAGGGTGTCACCGAAGAAACTGCACGTGAAGCTATGCGACTTGCCGCCCACAAACTTCCAATCAAAACCAAATTCTTGAAAAAGGAGGATTTGTAATATGAAAATTGTAGAAATCCGAAAAATGCCCACCAAAGAACTGACCGCGCAAAGCAGTCAACTACGGGACGAAATTGCTGAACTTCGACGAAGAATCCGAACTGGCGAAGCCCAGAATGTCCGGACAATCCGAAATAAGCGACGTGATCTAGCCCGTATGTTAACAGTTCTCGGCGAGCAGCTGACAAAGGAGAACATCTAATGGCTAAAACATTTATAGGTATCGTATCTTCCGATAAGGCCGACAAAACTATCGTTGTGTCTGTCGAAAACCAGAAGACACACCCCGTGTATAAGAAACAATACACAGTCAACAATTCATTTATGGCTCACGACGAGAAAAACGAAGCCGCATTAGGCGACACCGTATCTATCGTTGAGGCGAAACCACGTAGCAAAAAGAAGCGTTTCGCGCTCGAGACTGTTATCAGCCGTGCGCCGATTCAGCACCAGGAGCAAGAGGCTTAACATGATACAGCAAGAAACTAGACTAGCAGTCTGCGATAACTCTGGTGCGAAAGAAATTCTTTGCATTCGAGTACTTGGTGGTACGCGTCGTCGTTACGCTCGTGTCGGCGATACGATTGTTGCGACCGTAAAGCAGGCGTCACCAGGTGGTGGTGTCAAGAAGAAGACAGTCGTACGAGCAGTAATTGTACGCACAAAGGACCGCATTCAGCGAAAAGACGGTTCGACCATTGCCTTTGATGACAACGCTGCCGTTATTATTGGCGATGACAAGCTTCCAAAAGCAACTCGAATATTTGGACCTGTTCCACGTGAGCTACGTGAACTTGGGTATGCCAAGATAATTAGCTTAGCTCCGGAGGTACTCTAATGTCTGCACCTGACAATACGATTTATAAGATACGACTGAAAAAGGACGATACTGTAATTGTCCGATCAGGTAAGTATAAAGGCAAAACCGGCAAGGTTATTGCGACGCACCCGCGTGACAATAAAGTAACCGTTGAAGGTATCAATATTGTCAAGAAACACATGAAGCCGAATCGTCAGTACCCGCAAGGCGGCATTATTGAGCTAACAAAGCCAATTGCCGTGAGTAAAGTTGGCATCGTTGATTCTACGACTAAAAAAGCTTCCAAGATTGGTTATAACGTTACCCCTAAGGGAGTTAAAGTACGAATCTTTAAGTCATCCGGAAAGGAGATCAAGTAATGGCTACCGCGACAAAAAAGAAGACAGCAAACGTATATATCCCGCGACTGAAGCAGCTGTACGTTGATACTATCCGAAATGAACTTCGAGAAGAACTAGGACTCGCAAATATATCTGAAGTTCCACGACTTGAGAAAATCGTTGTGAATGTGGGCCTTGGGCGAGCTAAGGACGACAAGAAAATCATGGAAATCGCTGCTAATACTATCACCAAGATAACCGGTCAGAAACCGATAGAACTTGTTGCAAAGAAAGCTATCGCTGGATTTAAGCTCCGAGAAGGAAACAAGATTGGATTAAAAGTCACGCTGCGCGGCGCTCGAATGTACGAGTTTGCTGACCGACTGATAAACATTGTCTTACCTCGGCTCCGTGACTTTCACGGTTTGAGTAAAAAGGCTTTCGATAAATCAGGCAATTACAGTATTGGCATTTCGGATCAGTCAGTTTTCCCAGAATTAACCTACGAAGAAACAACAACCGTACATGGTTTACAGGCTGTGTTCGTCGTGAAATGCCAACAGGCCGATCACGCTCGAGCGTTACTTGAAAAACTTGGTGTACCTTTTGAAAAGATTAAGGAGTAATCGATGGCTAAGAAATCATTGGTAGTTAAAGACAAAAAACGTGATCGAATGATTGCTAAGTATGCGGCAAAGCGTGCGGAGCTTAAAGAGCTTGGTGACCAAGACGGCTTGCACCTATTGCCACGCAATTCTTCATCGACACGTCACACAAACCGATGTAGCCAGACAGGCCGCAGCAAAGGCTATATGCGCCAATTTGGTCTATCACGCATTAGTTTCCGCGAGCACGCAAGCAAGGGCGAAATTCCTGGCGTAACGAAGGCCAGCTGGTAGAAAGGAAGCAATAACTATGAGTACTACTATATTGAACGATCCTATATCAGACATGTTGACCCGCATCCGAAACGCGATTGCTGTACAGAAGAATGAAGTCTTTGTGCCACACTCCAACGTTAAAGAATCTGTTGCAAAATTACTTGTGTCTAATAATTTCCTCGACAATCTAAGCGTTGAAAAAGCGTCAGTCGGTAAGCTGATGAAGATTACCATCAACCCACCTACAGCCAACGCTCGTATTACCGAAATTCAAAGAATGAGTAAGCCTGGCCGACGCTACTATGCCGGCTCTGGCGCAATTCCTGTGGTAAAGCGCGGTCGTGGAATTGTTATCGTCTCTACCAGTAAAGGTATGATTACCGGTGACGAAGCGAAGAAGCTTGGTGTCGGTGGCGAATTAATTTGTAAAGTTTATTAAGAAATATATAAGAATAGGAAAATCGTATGAGTCGAATAGGAAAACTACCGATCGAAATACCATCCGGTGTGACAATCACTGTCGACAATGATGCCGTCTCAGTCTCAGGACCAAAAGGTAATCTGTCGCAATTTTTGATGCCTGGTATTTCTGTACACGTTAAAGATGATCAGTGCGAAGTCACTCGTATTGATGACGAAGCAGTTCACCGCTCGAAGCACGGATTGATGCGTACACTCGTTTCTAATATGGTTAGTGGTGTTTCCACTGGGTTTGAAAATAAATTAGAGCTGAACGGTGTTGGTTTTCGTGTGGCACAATCTGGTGCTGGCTTAAAGTTCAGTATCGGTTATTCTCACGATATCCAATATGACCTCCCGGCTGGTATTACGGCAACAGTCGAGCAGAACATCGTGACGGTATCTGGAATCAGTAAACAGCAAGTTGGGCAAGTAGCCGCAGAAATACGCTCACTTCGAAAGCCCGAACCTTACAAAGGCAAAGGCATTAAATACGTCGACGAGAGTATTATTCGTAAGAGCGGAAAATCAGGAAAGGATAAGTAGGAAAATATTATGAATCGACTACAGAAAAAAGCTACAAATCTAGCTCGACGTAAGAACAGTATTCGAGCTAAAATTCAAGGCACGAAAGAACGACCACGATTGACCGTTCATATCAGCAATCTGCACGTTAGCGCACAGCTGGTAGACGACGAAGCTCAACACACACTTGCTGCTGCAACAACTGTCGGTCAAGACACGAAAATTAAAAGTACGCAAACCGAGCGAGCTGCTCAGATCGGTACAATGATTGCAAAGAAAGCATCAAAGCTTAAGATTAAGACAGTTGTCTTTGACCGAAACGGGAAGTTGTATCACGGAAAAGTAAAAGCACTGGCTGACGCTGCGCGCGCTGAAGGATTGGAGTTTTAATATGGCTGTTCAAGACAGAAAACAACGTAGCGGCCCAGTCGTACGTGAAGAGAAGCAATATGACGAACGTGTAATGAACATCGATCGAGTTGCCCGCGTCGTTAAGGGTGGGCGTCGGTTCCGTTTCCGATCACTTGTAGTTGTCGGTGATCACAAAGGCAACGTTGGTATCGGTATTTCAAAAGGTGCTGACGTTACGACTGCGATCTCAAAAGCCGTCGACGTTGCAAAAAAGAATATCGAAAAGATATCTCTCTACAAGGAAACAATTCCACACGAAGCTGAGGCGAAGGTCTCCGGTGCGCATGTACTCATTAAGCCGGCTGCTCCTGGTACGGGTATTATCGCTGGTGGCGCAATCCGTACGGTGCTTGAAGTTGCTGGAGTTAACAATGTGCTTTCAAAGTCACTTGGCTCAACCAATAAGGTTAACATTGCCTATGCAACATTAAAGGCACTGAACAGTTTGCGGTCAAAAGACAAATGGGTGACGACCAAGCCTGCGCCTAAGGCAAAAGCGACCAAATCAAAGGATAAAGCATAATGAAGTTTAACGAACTAAATCTTACCGCTCACAAATCACCAACTCGTGTTGGTCGTGGTATCAGTGCCGGGAAAGGTAAAACTGCCGGACGTGGTACTAAAGGGCAACGCGCTCGAACCGGAAGTGGTCGACGACCTGGATTTGAAGGTGGCCAGAACCCCCTGATCCAGCGTATACCAAAGTTACCTGGCTTTCGTTCACTGCGCGCTAAAGCTGAAAATGTATACACCGGACAGCTCGACGGTGTAACTGGCAAAACCATTGATAATTATTCATTGTATGATGCTGGGATTGTTTCAAGCCCGTATACTCGCGTGAAGCTCATCCAAAAAGGCAACGTAATTAAAAAAGTTACCGTTAAATTACAAGGTGCAAGCGAAAGCGCTGCTGCTGCCGTACAAAAAGCTGGCGGAACGTTTACGAAAACTGACCAGGTGAAGCGTCAGAAAAAAGAAGTTTCCAAGAAAAAGTAACCAAAGCGGTACTCAGCGGTCTGGTGATTAGGTTTTTATAGCGTATACTAGGCCATAACGTTTGAGGACAGAAAAAAAGGGGATAGAAGTAGAATGAGCTGGAAGATAATCTGGAAATCGTTACGTAACTCAGATATGAGCAGTCGGCTTTTGGCCGTACTTGGTATGATATTAGTATTCCGTCTATTGGCTGTAATCCCGATTCCAGTCAGTGACCCACAGTCTCTCCGAGAGCTTTTAGACACGCTCCTCACCGCAGGTGGTGGGTCTCAGTTCTTGAGCTTTTTGAATATTGCTTCAGGTGGAGCATTAGCTAATTTCTCAATTATGATAGTCGGTCTTGGTCCATACATTAACGCATCTATTATCATGCAGTTACTGACGAGAGCTATCCCTAAGCTGGAGACACTCAACAAAGAAGGTGAATTCGGTCGTAAGAAAATTAACCAGTACACTCGTATGTTGACCTTTCCGCTGGCTATAATTCAGTCAGTTGGTGCTATATTTTTGGTTCGACAGGCAGCCGCTTCTATCGAGGGTACGGCCATTACCGAGATCAGCTCGGGCGTCAGCATTGCTCAATGGTTCCTGATGGTGAGTGCGCTTACCACTGGCGCGATGATACTTATGTGGCTCGGTGAGTTGATTACGGAAAAAGGCGTGGGGAACGGTATATCACTACTTATTACGGCCAGTATCGTTAGTGCATTGCCTACGACTATCAACGACCTTAGTCGATCTATTATTGACCAAGAACGTACGTGGAATATATTAGGATTATCGTTACCAGTAAATACGTTTCAGCTGACGGTAGTAGCTATTATCGCGGTGTCCATGCTGGTGCTAACGGTGTTTGTCGTTAAGCTAAATGAAGCGTCAAGGAAAATCACTATCCAATATGCCAAAAGAGTACAGGGGAACAGAGCGTATGGAGGTGTTACGACTACCTTGCCCGTTAAGCTAATCACGGCTGGTGTTATTCCGATTATCTTTGCCGTCGCATTCTTAAGTATCCCAAGCTTTGCCGGCCAACTACTGCTCGGCTCTGCTAACCCAGCGTGGCAGGAGTTAGGGCAGAATCTGTCCGTATGGTTCGCGCAGCCAAGCGCTCAGACATTCTTGCAGGGTAATGGTCTAATACCATACATTTACCCTGTCACGTACTTTACCCTTGTATTCCTGTTTACGTTTTTCTATACAAATATAACCTTTAATGCCAAGGAGATTGCCGAGAACTTGCAAAAACAAGGTGGCTTCATAGAAGATATACGTCCCGGTGAACAAACAGAAAAATACCTTAGTAAGGTCGTGAACCGATTGACGCTCTTTGGCGCCACGGCACTAGGTTTAATCGCCACGGTACCTATTGTCGGGGAGGTGTTCCTGGGAAATAATTTGGCTATTGCTGGTACAAGTATCCTGATTCTCGTTGCTGTTGCGCTTGAGTCTCTCAGAAAAATCGAATCTCGAGCTTTGATGGTTACGTACGACCAGTATGAACAGCCTGATTTCTTTGGAGACATAACAGATGACGAGACGTCTGATTCAGAAGACAACGAGCCGTCTAAAAAACGAGTATGGTCCAGAAAGTCGAAGAAATAACCATGGCTTTATCGATACAGACTTTCGACACAGAAAAGTCTCTTTACAAAGTAACCACCTTGCTGGTATAATTGAATCTTGTTATATTTGTATGGCTAAAAACAAGGAAGTAATCGAGTTAAACGGAGAAATCATTGAAGCCCTTCCAGGGACTCAATTTCGAGTACAGCTTGAAAACGGTCATCAAATCATAGCTCATGTTGCCGGTAAGATGCGGAAGTATTACATCCGACTCGTACCAGGTGACGGCGTGACGGTTGAATTGACACCTTACGATCTTACGAAGGGTCGGATAACCTACCGCAAGTAGCAATTTATACATAATTTAAGCAGTGTGTCATCGCTGAGAATATAAGGAGATGATCCGCATGAAAGTGCGTGCAAGCGTTAAAAAAATCAGTCCAGACGATAAGATAGTCCGTCGAAAAGGCCGTCTATATGTCATCAATAAGCTAAAACCTAAGCACAAACAGAGGCAAGGTTAATATGGCTCGTATATCAGGTATTGTTATTCCAGACGGAAAACAGATTCACATCGCTATTACCTACATCCACGGTATCGGCCGTGCATTTAGTGCGAAGATTTTAGAAGCAGCAAAAGTAGAGCCAACTATTCGCGTTAAAGATCTGACAGACGCAGAGATTTCGCGTATTCAAGAAATCATAAGTGAGTCTTATACAGTTGAAGGTGAGTTACAGCGAGTCGTTGCCGGTAACATCAAGCGCCTAAAAGACATCAATGCATATCGTGGTAGCCGCCATAAGGCTGGACTACCGTCCAAGGGGCAACGGACCCGAACGAATGCCCGTACACGACGTGGTCGACGTATTACGGTAGGTGGTGCTCAAAAGAAGGCCGCTACAAAGACATAGGATGAAGGAATAATATATTATGGCAGACGCAACAAAAGATACAGCAGCAGTAACCGAGACCCCGGTAGTCGCAAAACCTAAGAAGAAAAAGGTTAAGCGATCCGTTCCACATGGTCAGTTACACGTGCTTGCGACATTCAACAATACAATTATCACATTTACTGATCGCAGCGGTGGTGTCTTGGCATGTTCAAGCGCTGGTGCCTGTGGATTCCGTGGTAGCAAAAAATCTACTGCATATGCCGCCCAAATTGCCGGCGATAAAGCAGCCCAAATTGCAAAACAATCATTCGGTATGTCCCGGGTTGACGCCTTCGTTAAAGGTATTGGCCTTGGCCGTGAAGCCGTTGTGCGTACTATGCAGAACAATGATATCCAGGTAGAAAGCATTACAGACGTGACTGGTATTCCTCACGGTGGATGCCGACCGAAGAAAGCACGAAGGGTATAGTACTATGGCACGAGATACAGGTTCTATTGTAAAAATGAGTCGACGTGAGGGCTATGCGCTTCATCCGAAGGCACATAAAGCTCTCGCAAAACGCACCGTAAGCCCAGGTGGCGAACAAGGCAGAGGCCGGCGAAACAAGCCGAGTCAGTACAACATTCAGCTTCGAGAGAAGCAAAAGGTCAAGCGACTGTATGGTTTGCTAGAAAAACAGTTTAGCAACCTTATGAAGGAAGCATCGAAAGCACGTGGTAAATCTGGTGCAATGCTCCTGCATTACCTAGAGCTCCGAATGGACAACACAGTCTATCGATCTGGCTTCGCACCATCACGACGAGCTGCACGACAATTGGTTACTCATGGTCACTTTTTGCTGAACGGCCGACGCGTTGATATTCCGTCAATTCGCATGAAAGAGGGCGACACGATCGAACTTCGAGACAAGAGTAAGAAATCAGAGTATTTCAAGAAAATCGACGATGTGAGCCCCGCTCCTTCCGAAACCCCATCATGGATGAAAATTGACCGAAAGAAATTTCAGATTATTATTGCTGGTACACCAGTTCGAGAAGATGCAGAACCAGACATTAACGAGCAACTAATTGTAGAGTATTATTCACGCTAAGGGAGGCCACGAAAATATGTCAAAACTAATTCACACACCAGGACTTGTCCACGTTGAAGAGCACAGTCCAACAGGTGCTAGCTTTACTATCGAGCCACTTCACACCGGATACGGTATGACACTTGGCAACTCACTACGCCGAGTATTGCTTTCAAGCATTGCAGGCGCTGCGGTTACCGGATTCAAAGCAGAAGGATCAACCCATGAATTTACGACACTCCCAGGTGTTAAAGAGGATATCGTTGATATCATGCTTAGCCTTAAGGGTATTCGATTTAAGGTCTTCGGAGAAGAAACACAGACCCTACGCCTCAACAAAAAAGGTAAAGGTCCTGTAACTGCCAAAGACATCGATTCTAATGCTGACGTCGAAATCGCAAACCCAGACCACGTTATTGCGACCATTGACGACGATAAAGCTTCAATTAGCATGGACATTATTGTCGAAATTGGTCGAGGCTATCGAACAATCGAAGAAGTATCCAGCCGAAAACAAACTGACTTTATTGCAGTTGATGCCGTGTTCGGACCAGTACAACGAGTGCGATATAAGGTTGAGAATACACGTGTCGGTCAAATCACTGACCTCGACAAACTGCTTCTTACGGTCGAAACAGATGGAACCATCACACCTCGTGAAGCGTTTGAAGAAGCATCAGCCATTTTGGTCAATCAATACACTGCACTGGCTGGTCAAACAAAGGTTGAGGCAGGAGACCCACTGACCGTTGACGTTATCGAAGATGAGCCAGCCTCCGATGAGCCTGCTGAGCTGATGACGCCAATCGAAGACCTTAACCTGTCTGCACGTACAACCAACGCACTGATAAACAATGATATTCACACACTGAAAGACTTGTTCTCGCTTGGTGATGTAGAACTACGCGAACTGAAGGGTTTTGGCAACAAGGCGCTTGATGAAGTTAAAGATAAAATGGCCGAGTTGGAGCTTTAGACATGCATCGTCACGGGTATAAAGGAAGAAAATTCCATAGAGAAACAGATCAGAGACGAGCGCTTATGAAGGGCTTGGCTGATTCGCTCGTTAAATACGAGTCGATTGAGACTACTTTGCCTAAGGCTAAAGAGCTTGTTCCATACATCGAAAAGCTCATAACCAAAGCGAAAATTGGTGATTTACACAACCGACGTTTGATTATTTCACGCCTGCAAACAACCGAAAGTGCACACAAACTAGTGGATGAAATTGCACCAAAGTTGGGTGGACGAGTTAGTGGTCATGTTCGTGTAGAGCGTACCACAACCCGTCGTGGTGACAACGCCCAACTAGCACGCATTAGTTTTGTTGATAACCTCTCGAGTGCACCAGTTGCAGCACCTGCCACAAAAAAGACACCCACACCTAAAAAACCAGCAGTTAAAAAGGCTTCGACTACGACGAAGAAGCCTGCAGTAAAGGCGAAGGCATAACTATGAAAACATATAGCGCAAAACCAACCGAAGTAACACGAGCATGGCACTTGATTGACGCTTCTGAAGTTACGCTTGGTCGTCTTTCTACTGTCGTGGCTAATCTACTAACAGGCAAAGGCAAGCCAACGTTTACGCATCATATTGATAGCGGAGATTACGCCGTCATTGTAAATGCAGACAAACTACAAGTTACTGGCGATAAGATGCAAAAGAAAATATATTACCGTCACTCCGGTTTTCCTGGTGGTATTCGTTCTAAATCTCTTGAAGAGATGATGGAGAAGGATGCTTCGCAGGTTATAACCAAAGCTGTGCGAGGTATGCTTCCGGTGAACAAGCTTCGCAAAGGCCGACTTGCACGTCTAAAGGTATACAACGGGAGCGAACATACGAATGAGGCACAAAAACCTGTTGCATTATCGCTTAAGAAGGAAGGTACGAAATAATGGCTGACACTCACTATCACTACGCGCTCGGCCGACGAAAAAGTGCAACAGCACGAGTTCGTTTGCAGAATGGCAAAGGTAACTTTGTCATTAACGGCAAGAAAGTTAAAGAATACTTTGACAACAACAAGCAATTTTTGCACACACTGGCATTGCCGTTTTCTGTTGTTGATTTAGACACTAGCAAGTATGACATCAGTGTGGTCGTATCAGGCGGTGGCCACTCTGGGCAGACCGACGCGATACAACTTGGTATTGCTAAGGCACTAACAGTCATGAACGAAGACTTAAAGAGCACGCTAAAACGAGCTGATTTGCTTGGACGTGATCCTCGAGAGAAAGAACGCAAGAAGTTCGGACTCAAGGGAGCTCGAAAACAGAGACAGTTTACGAAGCGTTAAGCCTTCACAAGAAAATACCGCAGAAAATCTGCGGTATTTTTATATCGGATTTGTTTTTGATATCAAGGTTACAAGCTTTTACATCAGATTACGTCGTTATACGCTACAATAGAACGCATAGAGGATTGAATAAACAGTAATTATGAATAAAGACATCGTACTAACCGGTCTCAGGGCTAATAATGCCTTACACATAGGTAATTATCTTGGTGCCTTACTCCCGATGATTGACATGGCCAGAGAAAAATCTGACCAGTATCAGATAAATGTATTCGTGCCGGACCTGCATAGCTTCACGACACCGGTAGATCATAGCACCCTACAAGCCGGTATTATGAATACTGTCCGGTTGTATGTGGCTCTGGGATTGCCGATAGAACACCCTGATGTGCACGTGTATCGACAGAGCTACATTTCAGCTCACTCTGAACTAATGTGGATTCTCGGTTGTTTTACAGGCTTTGGCGAAATGCGACGCATGACGCAGTTCAAAGAAAAGTCGACACAGCCACATACAGCACAGCCAGGAGACGACATTCTTACAACTGACGGTGATAAGCCGCAGGCTTCTATCGCGAGTGTCGGGTTGTTTAATTATCCGATACTAATGGCAGCTGATATTTTGCTCTACGGCGCAACGTATGTCCCGGTTGGCGATGATCAGACTCAACACCTTGAGTTTACTCGTGATATTGCTCAGCGCATCAACAATAAATTTGGTGATGTGTTAACGGTGCCAGAAAACGTCAAGGCTCAACATGCCCTGTTCGGCAAAGATCAAGGACTCCGTATTCGCGACTTAGCTAATCCAGAGAAAAAAATGAGCAAAAGTGACGAAACTGGTAAAGGAGTTATATTCCTCACTGATACACCAACTATTGCTCGCAAAAAAATAATGTCAGCGACCACTGATAGTCTTGAAAA